>JAEIGA010002242.1_pt1 | contig 30890 bp, 38 predicted proteins | sample 9270691 | NCBI WGS metagenome assembly JAEIGA01 (sample SAMN17057246, study PRJNA624740) | gut metagenome | biome: biome; isolation source: fecal sample | host: Bos grunniens | place: China: Xizang | collected 2019
TATACCAGAAAAGAGGGTGATGTAACAAGCACCACCCTCTCCTTAAGAAACTTGTGCCTTCGTGAGGATGTAGAACTTGAACATATCTTTTATGCCGTTAGGGATGCAGTTGATACAGAAGACCTGTTGGTTAGACTCAAAAGGTTAGTATATGACCACATTGTGTTTGAAGATGAAACACCTTCTACCATAATGTTTACTGTGTACGATATTAACGGCAATACAAATTACCTTAATTTTAAGAAAAAGAAGGAGAACAATTATGGAACTTAAAACCTATTGTTTATTGAGATTTTCCCGTAAGTCGGGCAAGATAGATACAAGCCTTGAGGGTGTGGGGGCTGGTATGCTTCGTATGTGGGCATTACAGAATACCACTAAAACAAAAGATACCATAATCTTCGAGAAGGACACTGGCAAAGTATGCTGGTACTATGAGGGCACAGCAAGTGGTTTTCCTAAGATTGATAGTGAAGACCTTGGGCACATAGATAACTATTGCCCAGGTATGTTAGCGGCAGTACAAGCAGAATAACCGAGAGGGAAGAGGGCTAACAACCTTCTTCCTTTTTTAGGATAGTAGGCAAATACCTAAAATACACCCACCACGAAAGGTACAAAAATATTTTCAAAATTCTTTAATTACCTGTTGCAAAGGACATAAATATGTAGTATAATGTTATTGTAAGATGATAAAACATCATACACAATACCTTATATATAATGAAGGAGAAACACTTATGGAAAACTACAAAAACATCAACATCGGTTACGAACTCTGGAAGCAGGGATATGCTCTCAAAGATTGCAGTCCCAGTGGGGAGATGAAGGCATATAAGCTCTGGATAGAGTTGTATGAGAACGGCACTGTTAATTCGGTATACGAATTTATCCAGCACTTGTTCGTAGAAGAACCCGAGATGCTTTACGATGAAGCCGCAGAGGAAGAGCGTTACCGCAGAGAGAACGAGCCCAAAATCCGTGAATACTTCACAAAGCACTTTGCAGGCAAGACCTGGGACGAAATCGGCAATAGTGAGGAACTCATTGAGAGATGGGACTTTTATAGTGACTGGCACAAAGATGTATTCGGTTTTAGACCTCACGCGGTTGTATGTGGAACTTATGTAAGTCCTCATAGATAATTACCTCGAAAAAAAAATTCAAAAAATTTTGAAAAATCTTCAAATACCTCTTGAAAAGGCACTAAATATGTGATATAATATTAGTGTAAGATAGAGAGGGCGAGATGACAACTCCCCCTTGAACTCTCATCCTCTCTTGATTACACCTCAAACCTACAAAAACTATAAAACCTACAAAAAGGAGAAAAACCATGGCAAACTACAAGAAACTTGAAACCCTCGTAAAGAACTTTGAAACCCTTACCGACGATATCCTTAATGAAATCGTTAACTGTCCCGATGTTGATGTAACAACACTTACCGACAGGGAAAAATTCTCTTGCCTCGTATTCAGCGAGATGAGAAAAGCCCTCGATACCAAGAGCCACGAACTTATGCTTGACTGTAATTATCCTCTCTCGGGTATGCACAACAAGTCCGAGAAGCAGTTAGCAAAGGGACAGGAGCCTCAGTGGCTTGTTGACTACTATCGCCTTGTAAGCAAGGGTGATAAGCCCAAGTCCCTTATCCAGATTTATGTATCTGCTAATCCTAAGAATGGCAGTTGCAAGTTTAGCCTCTGTACCTCTTGTGCAAAAGATAACCTCGCACAGTTCTTATCCCTTCGTGATGAGCTTCACTTTGAGCCTGTAGGGAAGAAGGGTGGCGAAGGTGCAAAGACTACCAAGAGAGACGGAGTATCCTACGAAGAACTTGTAGATGTATGCAAGGCAGTAACTGCAATCCTCTATAATACAGAGAAGGCAAGAGCAGAAGCAAAGTCCAAGAAGGACGACACTAACACAGAAGAATAAGGTGATACCAGCACCTATTCGATACATCTTAATCCTCTTTTCTTATATCCTTTTTCTAAAAAGGGCAGGCAGAGAAATCTGCCTGTTTTTTTATTGCAATTTGACTACCAAAACCACATCAAAATAGAAAAAAATAACCCGGGCCGTAGTAAAGAAATAGTGGTTAGTACCATATATAATAAACAATAATAATAGTATAATAACCATATATAGTAGAATACCCAAGTACCCCTTACCCCTCTATATCCCTATCTTTTATACCCCTCAAATACCCCTACCCACCCCCAATTTTTACCCCTTCCTTTCGTATCACATCCGGAACCCCTGGATTTTGACCCTCAAAACTCAGGATAACAGCACAAAAACGGGTATTTTGTTCATTATCCGCACGGGTTCAAAGGTATTTTCCGAGGCGAGAGGGAGGATGAGTGATTGTAGGTATTTACCCGGGCCGAGAAAAAAAGAAGGTAAAAAAGGTACAAGGTACATACCAAAGTGTGTTTTCTCTATATATATATAGTAATACAATACAAAAGTGTACCTTTACCTTTTTTTTGTACCTTTACCTTCAAAAATTCTTTTTAATTCGCCCGTTGTAATATTTTTCTATATATGCTATAATATATATAGAAAAGAATACAGAGAGGACATCCTATGAAATACTACAAAGTTATTTATACTATCCACACAATCAACCCAGGAGGGCCCAGCGAGAGGGAAGTCACAGAGTATATGACTGCCCGAGAGGGAAGTGACATCATCAATACCTGCAAGAGGCGGTTTGGGAAGTTATTGATAGAAGTACGGTATAAGGAAATAAGTGAGAGAAGCATAAAGTCCAATACCCCTATATATGTAGCTATATAGTATATCCTCTATATAGCAATAAAGAGGTATTTGCCCGAGAGGGAAGTTACCTGGGTGGCCGTGAGAAGAGGTATAAAAAATAATTTTCAAAATATTTTAATTACCCGTTGAGTTTTTGCTAAATATGTGCTATAATATTTATAGTAAGATGATACAACATCTTGCAAGAAATAAAAGAAAAGAAGGATTTTACAAATGAAAAAGATTTACCGAGTTTACGCACACGACATCAACGATGACACACAGTATTCCTCATTCTATGTTACTGCTGAAAGCAGAGAAGACTTTGTATCCCAGATTAGAAAAGACCACGATTTTGAGATTGTTATTGATGACATTGTAGAGTATTCCATCGATGCAGTTGTAGATTTGCTTAATCTCTATATAGAATAATACATCGAGAGGGACATTCATTTGTCCCTCTTCCCTTTATATACCCATAGGTATATACCCTATATATAATATAAATGTAGGAAACTACCTCATTATCACTCTCCGGTAAGTACCTTTTAAGGGTTCGTATCACTCCGGAGACCAGCCGGAGAGAGGGTATTTGCCTGATAAAAAATTTTGAAAAATCTTGCATTTCCTGTTGAGTTTTGTGCGAATATGTGTTATAATGTTTATAGTGAAAGCGAGAGCATCACAGAATAAAAGAAACGAGGATTTCATAAAATGGAAAAGAAGTATTATGCAGTTAGCTGGGAAGACAGAGATGATAATGGCATTGAGATGTCAAAGGGCATAACAGTATTCGGTGGCAATAAGGAAGAATGCCAGCAAGGATGGAATGTTGTTAGAGCAACCCACACACCAGTATTCCTAAGACAATCCAGTAAGGAAGAATATGAGATGTTCTTATCCTCATATAATTAAATACCACGAGAGGGAAGTTTTTCCCTCTTTTTTTTATTTACGGAATTTACCCGCCGGTTAGTGTCCGGTTATGGATTTGTCCAGGACCAGGATATTTCCTACATATTATATTATATATAGCAGAGAGAGCAGAGAGAGCAGAGAGCGTGGGATAATACCTCACACCCCGATGCAACGAAATATCACGCATCGCAGAAAAAAGTTACATTATATTATATATGCACTTGAAAAAAAATTGAAAAAAAATAAAAAATTTTTTAAAAAGTACTTGACAAATGATTAAATATGTAGTATAATATTAGTGTAAGATGAAGTCAGCACTTATCTTATTAAAAAAAATAACTTGCTGAGAAAGACGAAAAAATGAAAAAACTTGAAACACTCAAAAACACTCTTGCAACACTTGAAGAAAATGCACTTCTTGAAAAACTTGCTAATATTATCAATAATGAAGAAGTCGAAGTTGACACACTTACAGAAACAGAAAAACTCTCTGTTTTAATGTATGAAGAAATTGCAAAAGCAATTAACAGTAAAAAACACACTTTGTTGCTTGATTGTAACTATGCAGACAGCAAAAACGATGTTTTGAAAGTTGATTATTACAGATTAGCAGTTGCAAATAGTATGATACAAATTTATGTAAAAAAGAATAGCTTTGCAATATGCACTTCTGCATCAAAAGCAAATAGAGAGCATTTTGCAACACTTGAAAACGAATTGCACTTTGTGACAAAGTACGACAAAAAGACACAGAGAGCGAAAACGACTCAAAGAAATAATATAAGCTATGATGAAATTATATCAGTTATCAAAAATGTTATAGCAGTACTTGAAAGCACTGCAAAAGCAGAAATAAAAGCAGAAGCAAAAGCAGAATAAGACACACACAGAGAGAGAGCAAAAAAAATGCTCTCTCTCACAAAAGAAAAAACGAAAGAAAAGAGAAAAAAGATGAATACACATATAGCAAAAAAATTTTATAAAGTTACATTAACAACAAATAAAGAATTTTTCAACAAGTCACAAATATACTTTGCAGAGTCAGCAGAAATACTTGCAGAAACACTTGCAAAAGTCACAAGAGCATTAAATAAGAATGATATACACATATACAAGTATAAAATAGAAAATGCAACAGAGAAAGAAATAATGCTATACATCATTGATTATCTTGAATATGAAGAACAAGTCAAGATGATTGACAGATTATACAGATAAAAAAAATAAAGTCGTGTACGCAAGTATGCGACTTTTTTTGACATCGCAGACGCGTCTGGCTCGCCTACACAACCGGTACACTTTTCCCTATAAGTGGGCGGCTCTTTCTACAACTTGTGAGGTATTGCCTATAAGTGGGCGGCTCTCTGTGGAACTGTTTTGCTTCGGAACAAGGGATGGATACGGAACAAGGGATTTATACCGGATACACTCGTGCTATATAAGTGGGCAAAAATAATTAGGGATTTTATACCGGAGATATGATTGCTATATAGTGGGGGAGGTAGGCCCGGCAAAAGATTTTTTTCTTAATTTTTCAACAATTTGTAGTAAATCGGTTGACAAGCACTGAATTATGATATATAATGTTTGTAGACCCAACTAGGAGGACAAAAGAAATTATGGCAGCAAATTTGATGCAGACGAGTAAAAAGCTGATTAAGGCTCTTAATAGTCGAGGACATAAATATACGATGAGCGTAAAGCAGTTTATGGGAAAAGAAGGTCAGCCACATAATATGTATAGCATTAGTAAGGCTATGTGGAATGATGAGAAGCTTAAATATTCACACGAGGAAGTTTATAGCTCCACTTCTATGGTCCGTATTACTCTGTTTTTGAGAGATTTGTGGTTTAAGGAAAATAATTGGGAATTGCCTACTGACCAGCCTCAGTGGAATGCCGTTAGAAAGGAATTGCAGAATAATGGGTAGTACGGGACACGGACTCTATAAGTCGAGTAAGACAGGAAATACCGGCACCGAAAATTTCGGGATTGCTGGCGCCGTTAGATATGCGGGTAGAGTTCCTGAGAATAGCGGACTTGACCCCGTAGGCAATAATAAGATTACTCTTAAACTAGAAGCCAGGGATAAGACAAATATCATATTTCAGTTTAGACTCACAAAAGACGGCAAAAATATGACTATTGTAGGCTATAATAATAGTAATCCTGTAGTTAAATGTAAAGTTGCTGTTGATGCAGGCTCTCCATCACTCGATAAACTCCTAGTTACGGGAAGTAGAACCGAAAGACTCAATGCAGTCAAAATGAAGGATTTGTTTGCCAAGTCCACACATATTAAAGAAAACCAGTTAAGTGCCATCGCACATAAATTAATAGAGAATAGAAACAAGCGTGAAGGGGTTAAAAAATAATGGCAAAGAAGCAGAAATTTGAAGATTATTCCGATTTCCTTAAGAAAGTCGGAATGAGCCAGCTAGACGGTGTTGATGTAACACACGATGGATATCCACTGTCAGCAAAAGAGGCTAAATTTATTAGCCTGTTTGTAGCCAACGGCGATGTGAATAAGAGCCTTAGAGAGGCAAATCTCACTATGAGAAGTATTGCAGGTAAAGACTACATTACCGACGAGATTACTTATAGACTCGATTGCCTTAAAAAGGAAACTATTGCCGATGCGGATGAGATTATGCAGTATTTCACAAGCGTAATGCGTGGAGAAGTTAGAGACCAGTTCGGTCTTGATGCCCCATTGAGTGAAAGAACCGCAGCCGCAAGAGAACTCGCCAAGAGAGTTGTGGATGTCACAGATGATGTAGATACCACAGTACCCGAAATCAAAGTTACTTTGAACTGGGAAGGTATATCCAAAAACAATGCCTAAGAAAAGAAGGACAACCGTCACCGTCGAAACCCCCTCCGTAGATATACCACTAAAAGATGTCATAATACCTATGTTCGGCCCTGTGCTGAATGACATCTTACATCATAACCATACCCACTATGTTTTTGAAGGTGGTCGTGGTAGTACCAAATCATCTTTAATATCCGAAGCAATACCTCTTATAATGCTATCTAACCCACAAGTTCATTGTATAGTGTTCCGTAAAGTCGGCAATACTATGAAGAATTCTGTGTGGTCACAGGTTGTTTGGGGCATCAATAAACTAGGACTCGACCCATTGTTCCACATCCCCAAGAGCATATCGAGTCCTATTATATTAAAGCATACAGGACAGCAAATTCTGTTCTTCGGTCTTGATGACCCACAGAAAGTTAAATCTGTAAAGTTACCTTTCGGCTACATCGGCATCACTTGGTTCGAGGAATTAGACCAGTACTCAGGCGAGAAAGAACTGCGTACCGTATTACAGTCAACAATGCGTGGTGGCGAAAAGTTTTGGGATTTCAGAAGCTTTAACCCGCCGATAAGCAATATGAACTGGGCAAACCAGTATGCCCTCGATGCAAGAGGTAGACCTAATACTCTCGTTACCAAGAATACATATCTTGATGTACCTCCAGAATGGCTCGGACAAGCGTTCATTGATGAAGCACTTGACCTTAAAGAGACCAATCTAAAAGCGTATCAACACGAATATTTAGGTATTCCTGTAGGTACAGGAGGAAATGTATTTGAAAATGTCGAACCTATGTATATGTCCGACGAATTGATAAGCCAATTCGACCACATCTACAACGGCATAGACTGGGGTTGGTTCCCAGACTGCTTTGCATTTACCAAGATGCACTTCGATATGGCTCGCAGAAACCTGTATATCTTTGCAGAATATAGGGTAAACAAACAGAGCAACAGAACAACCTACGATGCTTTATATAGCGGACAGACTCTATATAGTGAGGAGTTTTTAACTAAACGCAGAGAAGAAGGTAATCCTATTCGACAGCGCCACTATTTAGAGTCGGATGAAATTGTAACCGCAGATAGTGCAGAACCTAAATCAGTATCGGACTACCGTTCTTACGGTGCTTACGGATGTAGAGAAGCCGAAAAAGGACCTGATAGTGTTAATTACTCTATGAAGTGGCTACAATCCCTAAATCATATTTACATTGACCCTAATAGGTGTCCAGGCACCCTCAAGGAATTTGTAGAGTATGAGTACGAGAGGGACAAAGAAGATGAAATTATAAGTGGATATCCGGACGCCAATAACCACAGTATTGACTCTGTGCGTTATGCTCTTGAAAGATTATGGAAGAAACGCGGAAAATAATTAGTAAAACACTTGACAAAACCTGTAAAATGTAGTATAATAATTATAGAAGATTATACGCAAAAGAGGAGTTGGTTTCCGTGCCAAAAGTATTCTTAGGAGTAGGACATGGCGGAACAGACAGTGGAGCAATAGGAAATGGATTTAGAGAAAAAGACTTGAACCTTTCTATTGCTCTTACTTGTAATACCACACTTATCAACCACGGAGTTACCGTGATGATGAGTAGAACCAAAGATGAAAACGATACTATAACTGACGAGGTAAGAGAATGTAACGCATTTAAGCCTGACCTCGCAGTAGATATACATAACAACGCAGGTGGTGGAGATGGAGCAGAATGTTTCTATCATCACACTGGAGGTAAAGGCAAAACACTTGCTGAAAATGTTTTAGCAGAAATTGTCAAAACAGGACAAAACAGTAGAGGTACAAAAACGCGGGTTAATTCGAGTGGCAAGGATTACTACGCATTTATAAGAGAGACCACCGCACCCGCAATTATTGTAGAATGTGCCTTTATTGATAATGCTAACGATATAAAAATACTTGATACACAAGATAAACAAACTGCTATGGGTATTGCTATAGCGAGAGGAATTTTAAGAACTCTCGGAATACCTTATAAACAAAACAATAAACTATACCGAGTGCAGGTGGGGGCGTTTGAATTAAAAAGCAACGCAATCATCCTACAGAATAAATTAAAATCCCTAGGATATGATGCAGTCGTTATAGAATAAATAATTGAAAGGAAATAAGTGATATGCACATACTAGACCTCACAATACAATGTAAAGATGCCATAGGTGATGGTAATGAAATAGTCTGTATGAATGATGACTATACAATGCGAATAACCGCTGAGGACTGTGGTACATTCACTAATGCTCCTACAAAAAAGTTAATAATCCGTCACGATGCGGAATATTACGAAGTAGATGTTGAAAATATTACAAGAGAGGGTCAAACATTCTTAGGCGCAGACTTACCCAAAATTAGACATCCCGGATATTGTAAAATTGGAGTGGTTGGAGAGAATGAAGATGGTGACAGTATTTATGACTCCAAATATGCAATTTATAAATGTACTAGGTCATCTGCTGTAGGTGCTATAATACCTATTAGAGACCCCGTACTACAAACCCTTAATGTAACCACGAACGGTACCTATGAAGTTCCAGATGATGTTGATGGATATAACGAAGTTGTTGTAAATGTGCCATCTCCTCTCACAGAAGAAAAAAATGTGGCACTCTCAATGGCAAATGGTGACCAAGTTATCGAACCTACTGATAGTAGATATACTATGAGTAAGGTAACAGTACAAAAACCTCTCAATTTAATTCCTGGGAATATTAGGGAAGGCGTGCAAATCGCAGGTATTACTGGTACATTAGCTAATTCGTATGTACCAGAAAGTGAGAGTATTGTCATCACTCCTAGTACACAAACCCAGGAAATAACCCCCATATCTACTGAATTTTTCAACAAGGTTACAGTTAATCCTATACCTTATAATTATATTGTACCTAGCGGCGAACTCCTAATAACTGATAACAACGTGGAAGTTGATGTAACAGATAAAGCAACAGTTAGGGTATTCATAGCTGAACCCAGTGAGGATGAGTTAGATGTTGCAATCGTTACATATAATTCAACAACTAACGAATTGAGCATAACTACATCGGAAGAGGTGTAGAAATGAGTAAATTGCATAAGATTAATGTAGGTCTAATACGACAGTATTTACAAGAAAACCCAGTTGCGAAGGTGTCCTTAAATAACGTACCTCTATGCAAACTTAATATAGGAGGCGAGGTATTATGGGATACCCATACAGAAGTTGTCTGGTCTGTGGATAAAGAAGCAACTTCAACAGACACAGGACAGAGGCATAGTAATTGTGTTTACTGTAAAGAAATAGTTGAAACTACAGATATTCCTGCTACAGGATATTTTAGATATAGAACTCTGCCAGACAACACTTTAGCTATAAGTGCTTGGGATAAGAATAATTTACCAAAGGTACTAGTAATTCCAGATAGGTATGACGGTAAATGGGTCACTAAAATTGATGAGGACGCATTTAGTGGTACTTCTATTAGGTGTCTTGTAGTGCCTTACGGTATACACATAGGACAGTACGCTTTTATGGGTTGTAAAAACCTTCTTGCAGTGGCAAATGACGACGGTTCACCTCTGTTAGACGGTACTATAGAGGGAACTGCATTTCTTGACTGTGATAGCCTAGATGGCGTAATGATAGAATATGGCGCTAATGTAAGTCCATACGCCTTTAGTAGTAATACAAGGGTGTTCTGTATGGATGAAGAAATAGAAGATTGCTCAGGAGAGCCAAATTTCTATTTCTATAGTGAAGAAGAAAAATCAGGAAATTACTGGAGATGGGTAATGTACAACGGACGTGACTTACCCACTGTTTGGGGTAGTGATTGTGATAAAATAGGTCACAGCGACTTTTATAGCACAGTAGACCCCACTTGCACAGAATATGGATATGTAATATATGGTTGTCTTGATGATACTACCGCTTGTGGCATTACACTAATATCCCTAAGGGGCGGCCCTATTGGCCACGATTGGGTAGATGCTACTTGTACAACCCCAAAAACTTGTTCAAGATGTGGTAAAACTACAGGCAGTAATTTAGGCCACAGATGGGTTGAAGGCGACTGTTTTACAAAAACAACTTGTTCTGTATGTGGCACTACTCGAGGAGATTTCATACATAATTATTCTGGATGGGTTTACAACGAAGATGACCAGTCGGAGTGTAGAGTATGTACAATCTGCGGTAATAAAGAAGTAAGAGATTACTTTGTACAATATACAAGATTACCTAACGGTGCTTACCAAGCATCAGGTACTGCAAATGCAGAAGGTATTGTACGAATAAAAGAAACCTACGAACATTCTCCAGTTATTGAAATAGCTCCTGAGGGATTCAAAGGAACTAACATAACAGGAATAATTCTTCCTTCTATCCTAGAACGAATAGGGGATAGAGCATTTGAAGGATGTACAAAACTTAAAGAAATTATTATAAATCGTAGTTTACAGAAGATAGGCAATTACTCTTTTGAAGGCTGCGGTTCATTAGAATATGTGTTCTATTCAGGCACAGAAGAAGATTGGAACACTATTGAAATATGTAAAGAGCAAAAAACTACTAGTGAGGGTGTAGATGAATACCTGCATACAAACACCCCATTGTTACACGCTACAAGGCTGTATTATTCGGCTACTGCACAGTCTGGATTGTATTGGTATTATTCCACCAACACAAACTGGAATAGATTCCCGGCAGTGCCATGGGGAGACCTCGATAATTTTGAAGTTGTTGACCATCCTACACTACAATATACGTGGCTTATTAGACTCAAAGTAACAACCGATGATAATGGTAACACAGTAGTTCCTAAGCTGACAGGTACAGTTATACTACCTCCTGTACTTGATGATAAACTAATACGGGGACTTGCTAAAATGGCGTTGTACCAGCACTACACACCACAGAAGGGCATTACTAACATTAAGATTCCAGAGTCCTATAAATATATTTATGATGGAGCATTTGCATATTGTAGTAATGCGGACACCCTCCATATACCGAAGAACATCATATATGTAGGAAAGGGTGCATTTGCATTTACAAGCCCTATATCTGTTTATTTTGACCATCGCTGGCCTGGAGATGGTGGTATGCAGTGGCATCCACAGTGGGACGAGTATTCAGCAGTTGGAAGTGAGATAGACAATGAGTAAATTTACGTGGAATACAAGTTTTACTAAACAATTTAATTTAGGAATTACTAGTGACGGTACTTATGAAGTAACAGGAACTGATGAACTTCTTAATTCCAGTCACATCTATATACCTGACTCATCTAACAATATTCCCATTACATCAATAGGCGACAACGCATTTGCAGGGGCTAAAGCATCCGAAATTATAATAGGTAGTAATGTTACTTCTATAGGTAGTCTTTCATTTTCAGGTATTAAATGTAAGTCTATCAAAATTCCACGAAATGTAACTATGATTAAACCTCTAGCGTTTACAAACTGTGATAACCTCACAATCTACTGTGAAGCAAATAGTAAGCCTGCTGGATGGGCAACTAATTGGCACGATAGTTCTGTCAATGTTATATGGAGTACCCTTATTGATGCACATTCGATTGTTGTCGATGAAGAAGGTACAAGATTAGATGAACGACTTGAAGAATTAGACCACGATTGTTCAATAGAAGTGACAGATGAGATTGAGGAGGGCAATGCCCTGCCTGTCACATCTAGAGCTATATATGAAGTATTTAAGTTCCTAGAGGAAATCTAAATAAAACACAAACATTATTTTAAGGAGAATTAAAATTATGGCTAAATCAATTAAGCAATTAATGGATGGCATATCTACCAATAGAGATAATATCGGTCAGGTATTTGGTCTTATGGGCCTTAAAGACGATAATGATAATCCTGTTGGTCATGGTTCTACACTTGCCCAGCTAGCGGAAGCGGCAGGTAATATCGCTATTGATGAAACGGTAGACGGAGAGCGTGTTCTGGATGCGAGTTCAGATGCAGTTTCAATAGGTGGAGGAAGATACTTTCCAAATAGGGTAGAGGTAAAGTATTATAGAGATGACCAGTATGATAATGGTGTATACCCAAAGTCCACAGATGAAACGTATCCTGCGGCAGACAGAAAGTTAATTACATCGTTTAAGGTAAAGAAGGTACCTATTAGTAATCCTACAATTAATCTTACCGACATAATCGGAGATGGTACTGACGAGAATATTACACATAAGGTCACACCTTCCCAACAAACGATTGACGGTGCATTAAGAGACCAGTATTTTGATGAAGTAAACATACCCAAGGTAATGCTCGGTGAGTATGATGTTAAATATAGTGAGGTATTCAATCCTACCAGAACACAAGAGATTGTAATTGATAAAACTGATTTGACAAAATCTTCTGGGCAAACTTTTGATTGGTCAGGTGTTTCAAAAGTTACAATTCCTAAGCCTAATCCTACGAGTTATACACAGACCTGTGACTTTTACGAAACGGATATTACCGTAGATGCAGAGGGTAACGCCCAAGATATTGAAATAGACTTAAACGCTGGATTTATTTCTAAATCCACTATTTCAGTGGAGATTACTGAACTATACAAAGACCTCGCCGCAATTTAGGAGGTGTAGCCTATGTCAACTACAACACTCAAATCAGAGGTAAAACGTATATCGGATAATATATTAAAAGCGTTTGCATCGGTAGAAAAGAAGGGTGGAACAATCCCCGAAAACGATGCAGATAAAACATCAGCCAATTTATCTACATACATCGATGCACTTAACACTGCGGACATCGCGTTTGATGAAATTAGTGGCATCTTAACGATTACAACAGTTCCAACAGCATAGGAGATACAGGCGCTATGGGACTAGTTATTGACAAACGCCTTCTCACTGATTACATAACAAAATATAAAGTTTTGAAGGTGAAACACAACGGTAATAATGTAAATAGTCTAGTCCTCGATGATGTTACCCTATGGCACAAAGATTATGTAGGCTTGAAGTACACAAAACTTGAGGATTCTAGTTATTCAATTAGAGCAGAAGATACCTCTATAAGCGGAGATATTAAAATTCCCGCAATATATTATTTCAACAATGGACTAGCTACTTCTATTGAGAATAAGGGGTTTTATAATTGCAATAACATTACTAGCGTGGATATCTACGAGGGTATTCAATATATTGGTAATGAGGCATTCTCTAGTTGCGATAACCTTGACTATGTTCTTTTGCCTACTTCGGTTACTTATATCGGTGTGGATGCGTTCAATGGAGTAAGTCGCATTTATTACAAAGGCTTGTATGATGATTGGTATAACTTCATATTCGGGTTAGATGAATATACCCAATCCATTTTGGGAAATATAACTTATGTCTATGCTGGAGCTAATGCGTCACACCCTTTACCGGGCGGTGGAACAGATGCTGGTACCCTTCCGGCACCTGACGGATTTAAGGGGTACTGGTACTATGACGAGAATGAAGTTCCTGCTACTTTGTGTGATTACTATGACGATTTTGGCGAGGTGAATTTCAGCGTAGAAGAAACCCTGAAGCCTACTTGCGATGAATGGGGTTATAATACGTGGACTTGTAATGATTGTGGTAAGCAGTGGTATGAACGGAAAGAACCGCTAGGTCATAAGGATACGGATATTGTATACGCTCCCACTTGTACAGAACAGGGTTATACTTGGCATATTTGTTCGAGGTGTGGGAGAAACAATAAGGATAGTTACACCGATGCACTTGGTCACAGTTGGAGTGATTGGGATGTTACTCTTGAGGCTACCTGTACCACAGCAGGCTCTAAAACAAGGGCTTGTACGAGGACTTGTAGAGGCGTAAAATGTACTGCTTCCGAAACAGAAACTATCGCAGCAACAGGACATAATTACAAACCAATTAAAATTCTGCCTACTTGTACCACATCAGGATACACAGAACATACTTGCTCTAGATGTGGCGACAGTTATACTACCGATCTCGTTAAACCTCTAGGCCATGACTATAAAACAGTTGTTATCGCACCAACCTGTACTGCACAAGGTTACACAGAACATATTTGTAACACTTGCGGACATACCTATAAAGATAACTACACTGCAGCACTCGGTCATATAGAAGTTATTGACAAAGCAGTTGCGGCTACTTGTACAACAGACGGTAAGACTGAAGGTAAACACTGTTCTAGATGCGGAGCAGTCATTGTAGCACAGAGTACAGTTCCTAGACTTGGACATCTTTATGAGAGAGTAATAAAAGCTCCTACTTGTACCGAGGGTGGTTATGACTTATACACTTGCTCAAGATGTGGGGATGATTACAAAATCAACTTCACAATGGTACTTGGTCATAATTGGGTAGATGCAACTTGCACAACACCTAAGACTTGTTCGAGATGTGATGCTACTGAAGGAGAAGCTCTTGGACACGCTTGGGGTCTACCAGAGATAACCCAGCCTAATACTTGTACGACAGCGGGAAGATATACCTACCGTTGTACAATATGTAACACCCCTAAATTCGAGGTAATTCCTGCAACAGGACATAAATATACATCAATCGTTAGACCTCCTACTTGTACAGAGCAGGGCTATACAGAGCATACTTGTCATTGTGGCGATAAGTATGTTGACTCTTACACAGAAGCACTCGGACACATTTCAAGTGATTGGATAATTGATACCGAAGCAACGGAAACCGCAGAGGGTAGCAAACACAAAGAATGTACTCGATGTGGAGTAGTGCTTGAAACGGCTACAATACCAATGATTGACAATAGCATCTACCTTGTAACAGAGGCAGATGAATACTTGACAGACGAGCAAGGAAACTTACTTATACTTTAAGGAGATAAAATAAATGGCAGAGAAAAGAAAAACAAGTGAATTACCTGTCAACTCCTCTCCTTCCACTTCCACCACGGTGGTGGGAGTGGACAACGGAGAAACGATACAGATACCGATTGAGGGTATTGGTGGATATGGCTTAAACCTTTATTTATATTCATCATCGTTGGACAACTATATGTCGGAAATCAAGAATTTGATTGAGACCAATGGTGGAGATATAACAAAGTTAAACTATGTAAATTTGCGTGGTACTCTGTTACTTATGATGTTTACATATGTAGGAGGAAGTAATTACTATGTATATGCTCTTGACATATTGAGCCTCAAATCTTATAAATATTCGATAAACCCCGCAACAACCACTATTGCAGATTTCCTTGCTAAGGAAAGCGTGTCAAAGTGTCTTCCTCTTTCAGGTGGTACTATTACAGGAGTAACAACTCTTGATACAACATCCAATACGGATATGACAACCCCTAGCATAGACATCCTACATACAGGACCTGCTACGGGAAGTGATGAGGCTGACCTTATGGTTCTTGCTGGTTATAAGTCTGCCCCGTATGGATTTAAGTTTAGAACTATTGGAGATGGAACTGCTGTTATTCAATCCCAAAGAATTAAGGGTGGAAACGGTGAAAAGTTCGACCTGTCATTAAACCCCGATGGTGGCAAGGTTTTGGCAAATGGAGTTGAGGTGGCGACTAAAACTACAGCAACACAATCTGCGGCAGGTCTAATGTCCGCAGAGGATAAAAAGAAACTTGATGGTATTTCGGGGGGTACTTCTTCAGGTGGTGACTCATCTATAATTGATTTAGGGGATCAACCCGACCACAAAGACGCTCAACAGACAATGATTGACCACCTAATGCAAATGAATGCCAATGCAGGTTGTTATTTATTTAAGTATTGGTGCTATTGCTACAGTAATGCTTGTTTTGCGATAGTATTGTGTAGGAACATTGATGGTGTCAGATATTTCGAAGGTACTGTATATGACAATTACCTTTCTTATAGACAATTTATGTACACCACCAATGATGGTTTCACACTTGATGGATGTTGGGAAGATATAGGTTCTTCATCAGGTGGTGCAGGACTTTCAATGCCTAGAATTCGTTTGTCAAATTGGGAATACATAACAGATGCTACTCTACATACTGATGAAACAGGTGAAGATATGTACGAAGGTGAAATCAAATTCTCCGTATGTATTCAAGATGGTACAGTACAGGAAGGTGACGAACTAGAAATTTGTGCTTTGAAAAATACTTATGGTAAGTACAAGCTTAGGGGATTTAACCGAAAAGTAATAACAGCAGAAGATATTGAAAATCTTGCTAAACAACCATACTTACAATTTGTTGCAACTAATATGAAAGCTATTCGTAGAACAGATAGTGCAGAGGCTGGAAAGGCGAAACCAAAATATATCCGCATACGCAGACCTATTTGGGGTGAAAACTGTCATGGAGAGTGGGTTGTAGTTAATGCTTCCTTCTCTAATGTTGTACCTGTTCATATAGGCTTGAGGTTTGAACGTATATAAGAATATAAATAATGTTGATTTTTCAAGGGGAGAGTTATTTAGGGGTAAGCTTCGGCTGGGCGTATTTAGAACTAACCTTCGGGTGTGGCATTTCTTCTTCTCCCCTTTTTTAATAAATAAAAAAGTGATATTGCAACGGCACTTATTCCGTTGCATACCGATAACAAAGCAAATAGGTAGGTAATTTTATATGAAGATAAAGTTTTTTAGCATAACATTCATTATTCTCCCTGTGCGATAAGGGTGGGCTTGAAAAAGCAATTAAGTGAGGGGCACTCGGAGGACTCATTCTTTCCTGAGTGGTAAGCTTGACCATTCAGCAATATAAAAATTAAAATTTTAATATATTAACATTTTACTTAAAGGAGAAATATCACTATGAAAGAGATTATTGCAACACTCGGTTCACTTCTCGGAATGCTCGCGGCAGCAGGTGCATCTTTCGGCATCACTTTCTGGAGAACTATGAAGGCAAAGAAGGGCGTACAGTCCGAAGCAGACGTAGCTAAGGCAGAAGCCGACTACGCAAAGGCAAGACTTGAAATTCTTGCAGAAGTTAAGAAGTACATCAAGAGAAACGAGTCCGAACTTAAGGACCTTCACCTCTGGCTTAAAACCAGAAAGGGTACTGCAGGCGGCCTCAAGTTCGAGAATGTACTTAACGCAGTTAAGATTTTCTGCCTCGCTCACAACTACGCATACACCGATGCAGAGCTTGAACAGATGGTTATGGATGAGGTTGAATTCACCAAGTCTGTAAACGCTCCCGAAAACCAGAAAACAGTTTAATTTTAAGTGGCGGGTGGGTAGGGATAAAAAATGTCTAAATGGCAAAATTTAGAATTGGCATTTTTCGATGGTGTGGGTAAGTATAACATTCCTAAAATACTTCCCACCCACGAATTGCCAAAAGTTACACGACACATAGAATTTGATTATTGCCAACGAATACGGGACAACCATAAAAGTCTCGGTGTTCATTTCTTTGAGGACGACTACAAATTTGAACGAGTCTGGACAGGTCCTGATAGATACGGCGAAATGTTATCCAAGTTCGGATATATTATAGGTCCAGACTTCTCTCAATATGTCGATTTTCCACTTGCGGTACAGATATACAATCATTATCGTAATAATTGGTTATGTAGGTACTGGCAAGAGGTTCATAATATAACAGTAGTTCCCACGATAATGTGGGGATTTGAAGATACTTATGACTGGTGCTTTGACGGATATCCCACCGAAAGCATTGTAGCAGTAAGTAATGTAGGACTTTGTCAAGATAAAGAAATGCGACAAATGTTCCAAGACGGATATAATGAAATGTTAAAAAGATTAAACCCGTCTAAAATTCTATTCTTTACCCGCAATTTTATAGAATTGCCCGGTAATATTCAGTATATAAGATGGGAAATACACAAGGGGGACCAAGTAGATGGGAACAGGTCGTTCAGGACTACCTAAACATAATGGCACTAGCAAACATATGTTGCCTGGTGTTAAGGATACAAGTGATAAGATAGACCTAGACAAGTATAAGGTGTTTAGGGACAGAGCATCAGATACCCACGAATACCACGGAGACGGCTCCGATGTAGTAGATTTCTTCAAGCATCAGTCAAACTATGACGAAATTATAAATTCAATGACACCTGAGGAAAGAAGTCAATTTGAGTCTTGGGCTTGGGGTAGATTTATGGGAAGCAATAAAGCTGAATACAGAGACCTTAGTCCATCCGAACAGCGTATGCTCAAAACATATGATAAAATACTGGACCAGTCCGTTCTTAATGAAGGTATTGTAGTTAGACGATTAGCCAGCTTCTCATTAGTCAATAACGGAAGTAGAAGTACTCCAAGTGCTGATGCTCTAGCAAAGATGGAAGGTAATCTAGTCAATGTAAGTATGCCTCTATCTACTTCTGCAGCCGCTCAAGGATTAACTATTGGTACTTCAGGCAAAAATGTAGAATATGTAATCCATATCCCAGCAGGCACTAAAGGAGCAGGAATGTGGATTGGAGATAAACGAATTAACGGTTGGGGACCTAAACAAAGAGAGTTTATGGTAAACCGTGATGTTATATTCAGGCAAGGTAAAACTGTATATAACTCTAGTAGAGGTATATATGAAGTTGAACTGATTTATGTAGGACGAACTAAACATAAATATAAATAAGGAGGAACCTATATGAATAAAACTAATGATAAGCGTAGTGGGTTTAATTATGAGCCGGTGGGTAAATCATACTCATCCGACACTAAAATTATTAAACACAAAGATGGCACAATCTCATTAAAACCGTCAAAGAATACATCAAATCCAAAGAAGAACGGCAAATAATAAGGAGAATATCCTATGGGCTTATGGCAAAAAATAAAGGAGTTAGTAAGAAAGATGCTACCAAAGAAAACAGTTGAAGATGTACTACACATAACTCCGTGCATTTCGGATAAAATGGCTGAGGCTATTCAGCTATGGTCAGATATGTACGAAGGAAACTCTCCGTGGACAAGAGAACCTACTCCAGATAATCCTGCTAGAATTGTATCTCTCGGACTTCCTGCACTGATTGCAAGTGAGAAGGCTAGAATGGTTACACTTGAAATGAAAACAGAGATTTCTGCTCCTATGACAGAGGTTAATCTTAATAAACCTGTTATGCCAAGTAAAGAAGGTATGGCGCCTGCAGATAGTGCATCTACTTCTAATTTAGGCACAAGTGAAGGTAAAGCAGTAAGTTCTGGCACACAGAATGTAGTGCCAGGTGGAATGGATGCAATTCCTATGTCCAGTGCATATCAGCAGAAAACTGAACAAGTACCTACTGGTCCTACCGAGAGAGCAGAGTTCCTCAACGGACAGTATAAGAAACTGTGTAGGCAAATTCGCAGACAGCTAGAGTATGGTATCGCAAAAGGTGGACTTGTAATTAAGCCTTATGTAGTAATGTATGGAGACACCCCTAAATTTGGAAGTTCTACACAGAACCCCAATGGGGCAGATGCTCAAAATACTGCACAGAATGAGCAGAAAAATTCAAGTGTACAGAACAATAAAAAAGATACAAACAACGCACCGGATGCACTCCGGAACGCTCCGGCGCAGTCTAGTAGCACACAGTATTCTAACAATCTACTTCACGCAGAAATCGAGTTTGATTACATCCAGGCAGACAGGTTCTTCCCTCTCTCATTTGATGCAAACGGCAAGGTAATAGAAGCCGCATTTATACAGACTAAGGCAGATAAAGCCAAGGAAAAAGTATTCATTCGACTTGAATACCACAAGTTGGAAAAGCGTACAGTTACCGTACAGAACTTTGCATTTGAGAGTACAGATATGTCCCTCGCAAATTCTAATAATATCAAGTCTGCATCTAATCTTGGCAGACAAATTCCTCTCACCGCAGTTCCAGAATGGGCAAGTTTACAGCCTAAGACTGTTATAGAAGGTGTGGATAGACTTCTGTTCGCATACTTCCGTATGCCTGAAGCTAACACCGTTGACCCCTATTCTCCTCTCGGCGTGTCTGGTTATAGCAGAGTAATTCAGCTTATCAAGGATGCTGATATGCAGTATAGCAGACTGCTTTGGGAATACGAAGCCGGCGAAATGGCTATTGATGTTGACAGAGATGCCCTTAAATTCGTTACAGACCCTAATGGTGAAGGATATACAGTTCTGCCTGAAAAACAGCAGAGATTGTTCCGTAAGATTGACCTTAACACAGAAGATACCTACAATGTATTCGCACCAAACCTTAGAGATGTGTCCATTGTACACGGTCTTAACACTATCTTTATGAGAATTGAGGATAGCGTAGGATTTAGTAGAGGTACACTTTCCGATGTAAATACACAGGAAGCAAAAACTGCTACAGAACTTAAAATCCTTAAGCAGAGAAGTTTCGCTACCAATGCAGATATTCAGGCTGCTCTTCAGGATGCCCTCACTGATGTAGTATATGTTATGGATGTATATTGCACATTGTATGAGGTAACACCCCAGGGTGAGTACGAGGTATCGTTTGAGTGGGATGACTCCATTCTTGTAGATAGTGAGTCAGAACTGTCCAAGCGTATTACTCTTATGCAGAATGGTCTTGCATCCAAGCTCGAAACTCGTATGTGGTACTTCGGTGAAACTGAAAATCAGGCTCGTGCGGCTATGATGCAGATTGAGGAAGAAGCTACACAGGCTATGATGCAGAACGCTCAGGCTGAAATAATGAAAGCCAACGCAATGGGTGTAAATAATGCACCTGAAGGTGAGGATAATACAAAATCACCTGCTGACACTACATCTGCAAAGGTAAGTAAAGGAAAGCAGGCTGATGACCTCGAAAACCCCATAAAGGGCAAAAATAACTCTAATAAAGAGTAATTTTGCGAAAGTATTAAAAATTGTGAATACATTTTTTACAACAGGTATTTACAAATGCCTAAAAATGTAGTATAATGTATTTGCGGGGATAAGACTTGACGGTTCATCCTCCTTACGAATAGGCTGTTGGGGGCGATTACATCAAACCCGATGGCGTATTATAACAAATACGGAAAGGATTGTTAAATGAGTGATGCTTTAATCGTGGGACTTATCAGCGGAGTGGTATCACTTATAGGCATATTCGTATCTTCAAAGTCCACCCGTGACGAAGTTACCCACAGGTTAGATACTAACCAACAACTTATAAATAACGAAATTAAACACATAAGAAGTGAGATTGGGGAAATGAAAAATGACATCCGTTCTCACAATAAATACGCAAAACTATTCAACGAAAATCTTCCTGTTATAAAGGAAAAACTCTCGGTGTCAGCAGAAAAAATTAAAGACATCGAGAAAGACATTCGGTTTTATCACCGACACCAAAATGATTAAAAAGTTGAGCCTCGCAACATATAAATCGAGGCACATTCAACGCTGATTGAGAACAGCGGATTTACAAATTAAAGCAGACTTAAAGAATGTAAAGGAGAACCCTATGAACTTAAAAGACCTATTCGACAAAGCCGAAGGCGGCGTACTTACTTATGAGCAGTTTATTGCCGTGGCACAGGCTAACAAATCAAAATTTGTAGACCTTTCCGAAGGTAAGTATGTTGACAAGCAGAAGTATGATGATGAGCTGTCATCCAGAGACACAAGAATTAAGACTCTCGATGATACCCTCAAAACCAGAGATACTGACTTGACAAACCTTCGCCAGCAACTTGAAGCGGCTGGCACAGATGCAGACAAGCTTTCTAAACTGACAACTGACTTTACTAGTCTTCAGTCCAAGTATGACAAGGACACCAAAGCTTATGAAAAGCAGTTGAAGGACCAGGCATACAAGTATGCCGTAAGAGATTTCGCAAATCAGCAGAAATTTACAAGCCAGGCAGCCAAGCGTGACTTCATCAATTCAATGCTAGAGAAAAACTTTACCATTGAAAACGATGTTATTGTAGGTGCTAGTGATTTCGTAACTGCATATACAAAAGATAACGCAGATGCCTTTGTAGTAGAAACTACTACTCCTCCTGCATCCACAGCGGAAAAGCCTCACTTTGTTGATACAACAACTCCACAGGGTACATCCGCAGGAACATCTAATCCATTTAACTTCAACTTTGTTGGAGTAAGACCCCACAATTCAAACTAATTATTAAAAGGAGACTACAACTATGGCAGATTTTGCTAAGGCGCTTAACTATGCGACCGAGTACCAGAGAGCCCTTGAACAGGCTTATCCTTATGCTCTCTACTTCGGTAAGCTCTACTCTACCCCTAATAATGGTCGTTTTAACTGGATTAATAGCAAGACTATCGAAATCCCCTCCATCAGCACAACGGGTAGAACAAATGCAGACCGTGACTCTATCGGCACTGCACAGAGAAACTACAACAACGCTTGGGAAACCAAGACTCTCGTAAATGAGAGAAAATGGAGCACACTTGTGCATCCTAAGGATATCGACCAGACTAATATGGCCGCTTCCATCACAAACATCACAAAGGTATTCAATGAGGAACACAAGTTCCCCGAAATGGATGCTTACACCATCTCCAAGATTTACAGTGACTGGACAACCTCTATTGCAGGTGATGCCGCTCACGGCGCATACACTGGCAAGACTGCTAGTACAACTGCTCTTACAGTAGAGAACGTCCTCGAGGAGTTCGACAAGCTTATGCTTCAGATGGACAACGCAAGAGTTCCTGCTACAGGCAGAGTTCTCTATGTAACATTCGAGGTTAAGACTCTCCTCAAGAATGCGGCAGAACTTCAGAGAACTTGGGATGTACAGTCTTCCGCTGATGCTATCAACAGAGTTGTAAACAGACTCGATGAGGTAGAAATCATCGGTGTTCCCGCTGTACTTATGAAGACCAAGTATGACTTCTCCGATGTAAACGGTTGGGCACCCGCTTCCGATGCAAAGCAGATTAATATGCTTCTCATCCTTCCTTCCGCGGTTATCACTCCCGTTTCCTACACATTCTCCAAGCTCGATGCTCCTTCTGCTCTTACAGAGGGTAAGTATTACTACTACGAGGAGTCCTTCGAGGATGTATTCATTCTCAACAAGAAGGCAGACGCTATCCAGTTCAACGTAACCGGCGCATAATCATAACAACTACATCATCGAGGGAGCATAAACTCCCTCGATATGAAAATAAGGAGAACACTTATGGTAAGAATAGAAAGAGGTAATGTGGTTCTCAAAGTGCAAGAACACGAGGTTCAGAGGTATCTTTCTTTAGGATATAATGTGACTGACGATACTGGTAAAGTATTGAAAGAAGCAATCCCTAATGATTTAGGTACATTGCAGAAACATTATGTCGAGCATAAGAAAAGAATTGCGGAACTAGAGGATATCGTTGCGAAACTTACCGCTGAAAATACCCTTCTTGCCGCGAGTGCTAAACCCACAATTACCCCCACAAAAAAGAAGCCTGAAGTAAAAGAATAAAGGCGGTGATTTAAGATGTACTTAACTTATCAGGAATATAAAGATTTCGGTGGTACACTTGATGAGCCCAACTTTAATAGATTTGAATTTCAGGCTGAAGCAGAAATCAATTATGCTACATTCAACAGACTGAAAAATGACAGGGTAATTCCCGTTGAGGTAAAAAGATTAACATTTTATCTGCTTGACCTAGTTGAGAAGAAAGCGGCTGCTTTTTCTCTTGGAAAAGGCGCTGAAGGTACCTCAGCATATATCACCTCGCAGTCTAACGATGGTGTATCTATTTCATACAACGGAATGTCCCCTAGTGATTTGATTAAACTGTGCAAGGAAGATTTCTTGAACTCCATCAGGAGTTATCTTGACGGTGTTACAAACGAAGCTGGGCGCAAACTTCTGTATAGGGGGCTATACCCCGGTGAGTAAGTACCCAGAGTGGTGGGACACAACGATTACTGTGTTTAACAAGTATGAAGACCCAGCAACTAGGAAAATAACTTGGTACAAAACAGTTATAGAAAACTGCTTTTGGAAACACACAGGTAATAAAATTGTTGTAGGCGAAACTACTCTTGATACTAACTCCACTCTATGCAGAATACCTGAACAAGATACATTTCTTGAAAAGTATATTTGGAATGAACTTCAAGACAAGTCTGGTCACTTCACTTTAAGTGGTGGCGACATTATAATTAAAGGCGCTGTCGAAGAAGTTATAGATGAATATGCTTCAGGCAAAAGGTCTTCCGACATACTTGCAAAGTACAAGAAACTACAGAATTGTATGATGATTGAGCAATGCTCCGTAAATACAGGCCTCGGAAGAGGTCTTGAACACTATTATGTGAGAGGAGTATAATCTATGGCAGAAGGCTCTTGGATACGAATTGGTGCTGTCAAAGCCGGACTTGATGCAAGGACAGTAAACTCTATAATCAAAGAGGCTGTAGGCAAACGACTGACCTCTATAACACAAGCTCCCGATGTGCGACAAGCCATTGGTGAAGAGTTTATACGACAAGTAACTCCTCTCGTACCTATGAAAACAGGTAGACTTCGTGAGTCTGGTCGTGCAACCGACGATGGTCGTGTGTACTGGACAGCCGTTAAGCCTGCTTGGGGTGAAGATGGATATGACTTTAACTACGCCGAAACTGTCTATGACCCAGACGGCGTTAGATGGCCAGACGGTGCATACAAGAAGCCTACAACTACTGGCACAGTACCTCGTTGGGTTGAACAGATGAAGCCTGGCACACCAGAATATGAGGCGTTCATCAACGGAGTTCGACAAATCATCATAGATGCACACAATAAAGGACTGATATGACAAAACATCAAGTAATGCTCGAATTTTTACAGACCTGTCCTAAGATTAGAGATAATCCGCTATTCTTCAACTTCGGTAAAGTTGAGAGTGACGCTCATCAGGCCAATATGAGGAGTGATGATGTTTCGTTACACAGACCGTACATTGACGGTACTGAATTAAAGCGGTACACATTTCATCTGGACAGTTTTAAGTCTGTAGCATATAACCCTGTTATTCCAGGTCTTCCTGATGAAAATATGGAAGACTTTGAAGATGTCCAGTCATTAATTGATTGGATAAGTGAACAGGAAGAATTAAAAAATTACCCCGCATTTGAAGATTGTATAGTTGATAAAATGCGGAGTTTATCTACAAAACCCGAATTGGTAGGAGTTGACACCACACTTTCTCCCCCAATCGCAGTATATAGAATATCTATCCAGATAGATTATCTTGATACCTCCAAACAAGTGTGGAAATAATTTTGAAATAGGAGATTTTAGTTATGCCTATGGCTATTAACCTCGCAAACAAAGAGCGTGCCCAGAGAAAAACGCTGATAACTGTTGCGGAGTGGACACCTGCGGGTGCTACTTCCACTACCCCGGTTCGTGAAATTCTCGGTGCTCGTACTGAGGATTCCTCTATCGAGTTTAACGCTGACATTGTTAAGTCCACTGACATTCTCGGTATTACATATGCAGATGTAAACAAGACAGAACCTCAGCAGACATTCGACCCCTTCTTCCTTCTTGGTGGTTCCCAGCTCGGCGAGTATCTTGTACAGGCTGCTCTTGAAAACAGAATTGCTGACTATAACGGTAAGTTCAACATTTATGTAATTGCCGCGTTCATCAGTGAAACTACAACTTCTGGCACTGGTGAAGGTGCTACCACAGCAACCAAGTATATGACTGTAAAGCATACTGGTTGTTCTATCATCCCCACATCTATGGGCGGCGATGCTTATGTATCTATGCCTATCGAAGTACATTATAGTAATGATATTACTAAAGGTACTGTTGATAAGCTTGCCGATGACTTTGTATTTACACCTGATACAACTACCTAAGTTACACTAAATAAGTGAGAGGGCCCCTGGCTCTCTCACGAACTAAAATCTATTCATAAGGAGTATAGTATGATAAAAGACCCCGCACTTAATACCGTCAACAATGATATTATCGACCTCGACTTGTCGATAACCCAAAAAAAGAAATTCCGCTTTGACAAAGATGATAACAGAATTGTCGAAATTAACACCTCGGATATGAACCTTATGCAGAGAGTCAATATAGCATATCCTAAACTTAATGCTCTTCAGGATAAAGCTTCTAAACTTACAGAAGGCATTGAGATTGACGAGAGCAACAGTGCTGAAACGATGGAAAGCATCGGAACAATGGCTGAAAGACTCTCTGAGGTTGATAAGGAAATGAGAAGTTTAATCGACTTTATGTTTGATGCTTCCGTATCGTCTGCAGCCGCACCTGATGGCTCTATGTATGACCCGTTCAACGGTAGTTTTAGATATGAGCATATCATTGCACTGGTAATGAAACAGTACGAAGATAATCTCCAGTCCGAGTTTAAGAAAATGGAGAAACAGTTGAAGAAGCATACTGACAAATACACAAGGAGATAAGTATGTACAGACTACCTACAAAAGTTACAGTAGATAACCTTGAATTTAATATTAGGGAACGCGGCGACTTTCGTATGGTATTAGACTGCTTCAATGCACTCCAAGATGAAGAATTAAGCGAGGACTACCGTGTCCTCGCTTCTCTTTTAATATTCTATAACGAGTTTAATGACATTGAGGATTTGCAATATTATGAGCCTCAACTTAACCCCCTTATCAAAGAGATGTTCAGGTTCATAAACGGAGGAGAAGAAAACTCTCCAGGTGCAGAAAGAGATGTTTCCCTTATAGATTGGGAGCAAGACTCTCTACTTGTATGTGCCGCAATTAACAATGTGGCTAATCAAGAAATTCGTGCCTTAGAGTATTTGCATTGGTGGACATTTTTAGGTTACTATATGTCCGTGGGGCAATCTGTGTTATCAACAGTCGTAAGTATAAGAGATAAAATCGCCCGCCATAAAAAATTAGAGGATTGGGAAAAAGAGTTTAAGAAAAACAATCCTAAGTATTTTGTATGGAGGCAAACCGCACAAGAGCAAGAACTTAATAATCTTGTTCGTGATATTTGGAATAAAGGAGGTGGTTAATAATGGCTGAACCCGTAATCGTACCGGTACAAGCCAAAGTTATAGATGTAGATACATCGGAAATGAACTTCAAGGATGTGTCTGCTGAAATATCTAAATCAATGACGGGCATAAAGAAGTCCATACAGGACGCATTTAAGGGAATAGACCCGTCAGCCATCAACAAGCCCATAGAGCAGGCTATGACCTCTGTAAAAAAGAGTGTTCAGGCCGCGGAAGATGCCCAAATCAGGTATAATGAAGCTTTGATTAGAGCTGGTAAATCTACAGAGGAATACAAGAGTGCGATTAGCAGTGCAAACTCCGCTGTATCTGACCAGCAGGCGTTAGTCAATGAATTATCAAAACTCGGTCCTGCGGCTGCCCCATTTCTTAATGACGCAAAGACCAAATTAAATGAATTAATTGAGGCCCGCAACAAAATAAATCCGTTGGATTTTGTAGATAACGCTGAACCTATCCAACTTGAAAAAATCGCCAATGCGTATAAAAAAGTTCTATCTGCTCAGGAAAATGTGAATACACAGTCCAAAAACTTTAACAAGGTTGCTCACGATAATCGGTTCTCCGATGAGTACACCAAGATGGCTAAAGAAGCGGAGTCCTACGGTAAGAAGCTATCAGCACTTGATGAGAAATTCAAGAATATGCAAAGGCAAGGAGCTACTGCTAACCAGTGGCAAACTGCTCGAAATCAGGCCGAGTCTTATACCAGAAAATTAGAGGAAGTCATCACGAAGATGCGTGCCGCAGTAAATGCTGGCTCGGCATTTAGGTTTGGTGATGGAAATAAGGATGAAGCTAATGCTCAAATCAATAGATTGGCTAGTGCTGGAGGCGGCAATGTAGGAAGTCAGGTTGCATTAGGCAAAGCAACAAGAATTGCTAACTTAATTAAATCTGGATTTGGCAAGGCGCTATCAGTTGTAGGTAAAGTATCATCTGCTCTCGGTGGAGTTGCTAAAAGAGTTGTAGGTTGTATTAAGAATATGAACCTGTTTGGCAAAGCAGGTCATAGAACTTCTACGGACTTACAATCAAGGTTCAAAAAACTAGGCAAAAACATCCTGATGTTCGGCTTAGGATTTAGAACTATGTACTTTGCAGTCAAACGACTCCGTAATATCTTCATCGAAGGCTTCAAACTAATGGGTGACGAATTTGATGAGTTCGGAAAACCTATGAAAACGATGATGGAGTCCTTCAATAGGCTTAAGGGCTCACTTGCTACTGCATTCCAGCCTATTGCTAGTGTAGTAATACCAATTCTTACTAAGGCTATGAACTACCTCAGTGGTATGCTTGAAACAATTGGTAAGTTTACTGCAACCCTCACAGGCCAAGGTTATATCTATAAGGCTATTGCAAAGAATATAAATTCCGTTGCAGGCGCCGCGAAGAACGCTAATAATCAGCTTGGTTCATACGATAAACTCGAGGTCATAAATGACCATAACACAGGATATGACTACGAGAAGCAGACAATAGGTGAAACCGACAGAGCCGTATCAAGCTTTGCCCAGATGGTAAAAGATGCTTGGGAAAAGGCTAACTTTAAGGGTGTCGGCGAGTATGTTACTGAACAACTCCTTAATGTTCTTGATATTGTAGAAAAGAACATTATCCCAAGAGTCACTAGTTTTGTGAACCGAGTACTGAGGTCAGTAAACACCTTCTTCGATGGATTTGACTCTAAAGCCATCGGTGCAAAACTTGGTTCCATTGTAAACACCATTGTAAATGGATTAGACTGGTCACAACTTGGTATGATGTTTGCTAATCTTCACAATGTTGTTTGGGAATTCGTTGACGGAATAGTTAATAAAATAGATTGGGTAGCACTTGGAAAAGCATTATCTACTGGTGTGAACTCTCTGTTTACTTCCCTTAATATTGAAAGTTTTGTAGGAGCAATCAGTGGTCTTTCAAAAGGAATAGTTAACCTGTTTATTACTGCTATTACTTTGATAGACTGGAAAGGTATTGCGAATACACTTCTTTCTGCAATCCAGACATTGCTACAAAATGTTGGAAATGATATGGTTAATACTAATAATCCTATCGTGTCCGCGTTTGGAGAAGTCGTACTTGCTATAGGTGAGACCATCGATAAGTTAAGACCTGCAGTTGAGGCTATTATAGCATCTGTATCGCCTCTTATTCAATCTATCTTACCTATATTCAGTGAGTTACTTCCTCCTATTGCGGAGATTATTTCTGGCATAGTTGTGACAATCTTACCACCTCTTGTTAAGTTAATTAGTGTATTACTGCCTCCTTTAATTAGGCTTGTAGATGCACTATTACCTATCCTTAGAGATTTCCTAGTTCGTATTTCAAATGAGATAGCAAACCTTGCAGAGTTCTTATCCGATGTAGTTGTTCCAATCTTTGATGTACTAGTAGGGGTAGTTGAGCTTGTAACTGGCACTGTAGGAGTCCTATTTAGAGCATTGAGGGGAGAATTCGGCTCTGTTAAAGACATCTTTAATGAGTTACTCAAGGCTTGGAAGAAGCCTATTAATAATATTATAGGTGCAGTGGAGTCCTTAGTTAATAATGTAATCTCTGGTTTTAACTCTATGATTAACAGCCTCAACAAGATACAAATATCAATACCAGATTGGGTACCCAAATATGGTGGTCAGTCATTCGGTATAAACTTACCAAAACTTAATTCAGTAAAAATTCCTAGACTTGCCCAAGGTGCAGTAATTCCTCCTAATCAGGAGTTCCTTGCAATGTTGGGTGACCAGAAACACGGTACAAACATCGAGGCACCTCTTGATACTATCAAGCAGGCTCTCGCAGAGGTACTTGCAGAAGTAGGTGGAGGTAATAGAGAACCTATTGTACTCCAAGTTAATGGCCGTACACTTGCGAAAGTTGTATGGGATGAACAGGAAAAACGCTACAAGCAGACCGGTAAATATTCCCCGGCATAAATTACGAGAGGTGACACACAATGTTTGAAGGTTATTTATTTGCATCTTGTGATGCCAACTTTAAGATAAAACAAATATTCCCTAATAAATATATTCAATACAATTCGTGGACATCTACACCAAATCAGCGTGAAGAAATCAAGGCTTACCGTGACGATAATACGAGAAATCTTACTCGTATTACCGCCGCAGGTAAGAAATCAGTATTCTCGTTCAAGGTGAGGAGTAATCTTCACCTTGAAGAAAAAACTGAAATTCAGCGATTTTTCACCAAAGCTGAACTAGACCACGAACAACGAAAAATCAACCTTAGATTTTGGGACGATGAGAACAATGAATATAAAACAGGAACATTCTATCGCCCTAATATGCAATTCCCAATTATAAAAATTTCCGAATTTGACATAACATATGGTGAATTAACTTTAGAGTTCATAGAATACTAATCGAAAGGAGAAGTTATGACAGAGATTATTTTGGACAGAGCCACTTATATCGAATTTCCAAATGACCCAGACATA
>JAEIGA010002243.1_pt1 | contig 30889 bp, 24 predicted proteins | sample 9270691 | NCBI WGS metagenome assembly JAEIGA01 (sample SAMN17057246, study PRJNA624740) | gut metagenome | biome: biome; isolation source: fecal sample | host: Bos grunniens | place: China: Xizang | collected 2019
GCACCTGCCTGGCACGTTGGCATAAGCACTATGTCGTTGACGTTCATATGTGCTGGGAGGTTGAGCATCCAGTGGATAGCCTCTGCGATATCCTCGCCCTGGAGTGCCTCAACACCATTGTAGACGCCTGCGGCACGCTGCTTGTCGCCGTGGAAGCGTACCTCCGAGAACTCGGTCTCGACCATTCCTGGACGCACCTCGCCAACCTTGATACCCGCCGAGAGTAGGTCGGCACGCATGGCCTGTGAGATGGCGTGTACGGCGTGCTTCGAAGCACAGTAGACGGCACCATTCTCGTAGGGCTCAGTACCTGCAATAGAGCCAATATTGATGATGTGGCCACCCTTGCCAGCCTCGACCATAGCCCCACTGATGATCTTGGTGACGTAGAGCAGACCCTTGACATTTGTGTCGATCATAGCGTCCCAATCTGCCGAGTCGCCCTTGTCGATGTGCTCAAGACCTGCGGCGAGACCAGCGTTGTTGACAAGGATATCTACGCGACCGAGTGGCTTCAAATACTTGATGCACTCAGCCTCCGAGCGTACGTCAAAGTTAAGCACTACACACTCTGCACCCTTAGCCTCAACCTCAGCCTTAAGTGCTTCGAGACGCTCTTTGCGGCGTCCTGTGATGATAATCTCTGTGTTGGGCTCTGCCAAACGAAGTGCTGTAGCACGACCAATTCCAGATGTTGCTCCGGTGATAAGGATTCTCTTTTTCATATTTTCAAGATTAAAACTATTTTCCTGGTTACAAATTTATAAAATTTATCGTTTATCGAGCCATTGTCCCATAAAAAATTATTAACTTTGTACGTTTTATAAACCAAACATAGAATGAAAGAGGTACTTAAATACTACAAAGATTTCCCCAAGGAGGGAATCGTATTTGTCGATATTATCCCATTTTTGCAGAATAAGGCGGTCTACAAAGAGCTTATTTCGCGTGTTGGCCAGGCGTGTACTACAGCTAACATTGTAGCCCCTGAGGCTCGTGGTTTCTTGTTTGCAGCTCCGCTTCTCACAGAGTGCTCGCACGTTGAGAATATTGTCCCTGTGCGTAAGAGCGGTAAGCTCCCATTTGCTGAGGGAGACTTGCACGAGGTGCTCATCGAGAAGGAGTATGGCTGCGATAAGCTCTACTATCGCTTGAGCGATATTGCCGCAGGCAAAGCTTCGGATAATCTGTTCGAGGTAACTATTCTTGACGATGTGTTGGCTACGGGTGGCACTGCCGAGGGTCTTGCATTATCGTTGGAGAGCACTCCAGTAATTGTCGATGGCAAGGAGTATCGCATTAAGGTTCGCGAGTTTGTATTTATTGTCGAAATCGAGGAACTTGGCGGTGCGGCACGTCTCGAGAAGATAGCCCCAGTACGCTCTATCGCCAAGATCTAAACGAGTCTGCAGATGCAGGGTGTGCTCTCAAGAGATATCAAGTATGTAGGTGGTGTCGGTGAGATGCGTGCCAAGGTCCTCGAGCGTGAGGCTGGCGTGCGTACCATCGGCGACCTGCTTATGCGATTCCCATTCAGATATATCGACCGCTCGCGAATGATGACTATCGGCGAGGTTGACGAGTCGATGGAGAGCACCTATATCCAGCTACGTTGCCGTGTTGTCGGCAAGTCGTTTGTGGGTGAGGGTTCACGCCAACGCTTTGTCGTTGAGGCTCTTGACTCGACAGGTAGCGTGGAACTACTATGGTTTCAGGGCATCAAGTGGATCGAGAAGCGTATAGAGTCGGGACGCGAGTATATCGTCTTTGGTCGACCATCGTTCTATCGTGGTCGTATGAGTATTGTTCACCCCGAAGTTGAGACCGTCGAACAGGCCCTCTCGCGTAAGCAGGAGAGCGGCTTTCAGGGCATCTATCCATCTACCGAGAAGCTCTCGCAGACTCTGCCTATCAAGGCTATGCAGAGCATCATCCACAACGCCTGGCAGATAGCCTCTACCGACCCTTCGGCCTTTGCAGATCCGCTCCCTGCGGAGATGTGTCGTCGATGCGGTCTTATCTCGTTGCGTGAGGCGATATACAACATTCACTTTCCGCAGTCGTCGGAATTGCTGCGTCAGGCTCAGTATCGACTCAAGTTCGATGAGTTGTTAGGCGTTCAGCTCACCATTCAGGCTCGTCGCACAGAGCGTCATAGACGCAATAATGGCTTTCTCTTTCCTCGTGTGGGCGACAACTTTAATACCTTCTACCGCACCAAGATTCCATTTGCACTTACGGGGGCTCAGCAGCGTGTAATCAAGGAGATACGTTCCGATATGATCTCGGGCAAGCAGATGAATCGTCTGCTACAGGGCGATGTTGGTAGTGGTAAGACTATGGTCGCCTTTATGACAATGTTGCTTGCTGTGGATAATGGCTTCCAAGCCTGCATTATGGCACCCACCGAGATTCTTGCCCGCCAGCACTACGCCTCTATGGCTCGCTTTGCCGAGGGGCTTAATGTCAGGGTAGCAATCCTCACCGGCTCGTCAAAGAGCAAGGAGCGACGTGCCTCGTTGGAGGGCATTGCTTCGGGAGCGATAGATATTCTTATCGGAACTCACGCCCTTATCGAGGATGGCGTGCAGTTCAACAACCTCGGCTATGTCGTAATCGATGAGCAGCATCGCTTTGGTGTTGAGCAGAGGGCAAAGCTTTGGACCAAAAATCAGCAGCCGCCCCACATCCTTGTGATGACGGCAACGCCCATCCCGCGTACCCTTGCGATGACGCTCTATGGCGACCTCGAAGTCTCGGTTATCGACGAGCTACCCCCTGGACGTCAGCCGATTCGCACCTACCACTACTACGACTCCTCGCGTCTCAAGATGTTTGGCTTCCTGCGTCAGGAGATCGCTAAAGGGCGTCAGGTCTATATCGTCTATCCGCTTATCAAAGAGTCGGAGAAGATGGACTACAAAGATTTGCACGATGGCTTTGAGTCGATATCTCGCGACTTCCCTCTGCCACAATATCGCATAGCTGTCTGCCACGGCAAGATGAAGCCCGAGGATAAGGATGCCTCGATGGCACAGTTCAAGCGTGGCGAGGCCGACATCCTTATCGCCACGTCGGTTATTGAGGTGGGTGTCGATGTGCCTAACGCTACGGTTATGGTCATCGAGTCGGCCGAGAGGTTTGGCCTCTCACAGCTACACCAGTTGCGTGGTCGTGTGGGGCGTGGTGGCGAGCAGTCGTACTGCATACTTATGTCGGGCGATAAGCTCTCGAGAGATGGTCGTGCACGCCTCGAGGCTATGTGTGCAACAAACGATGGCTTCCGCCTCTCGGAACTCGACCTTAAGCTCCGCGGTGCAGGCGACATTCACGGTACGCAGCAGAGTGGCGAGGCCTTTGAACTAAACATTGCTAACCTCGCTACCGATACGCAGATTATGGAGCTTACTCGCGACGAGGCACTGCGTATATTGGCCACCGATCATACGCTTCAACGCCCAGAGAATAGCCCTCTTCGAGAGCTTCGCGACAGGCATAAGCGACGCGAGCGTATAGATTTTTCCGATATTTCATAAGATAGAAGTTAAAAATGCGTTATATTTGCAGACAAATAACCCATAAATAATATGGCACTAATTAGATGTAAGAGTTGTAATAACCCCATTTCGAGCCGTCTCGCAGCCTGCCCATTCTGTGGTGCTGCAGTGTCGGACGATATGCCACAGGGGCCTGCAACACCCGTTGCGAATACTCTCAACGAGGCTGCTGCCGCACCCCAGAAGAGACTCAATGATATCCTTGCCGAGCGTCGAGCTCAGCCAACAACTGTCAACGAGGTTCATACAAAGCCCACTCCGGAGGTTGCGGAGCAGCGTGTCGTAGAGCCAGCTCCAGAGCCAAAACCCCAGGTGGCACCAGCTCCTGCTCCAGCAAGTGAGCCTAAGCCAACTCCTACGCCAGCTCCTGCGGCTGCTTCCACGCCAAAGCCTGCTAACGAGAGTCTCTATGGTGGTGAGTACGATCGTGATGAGCGTTTGTTAGACGACTACGAGGAAGAGATTGTCCGCTATAAGCGTTCCTCTGTGGGATTCCTCACCGTGGCCATCGTGTTGCTCATCCTTCTTATTCCGCTCACGATATTTGCTGTAAAGAACTATGGTAAGGTCAAGACTATCGAGCAGGACTACGCCCTTGTTGAGTCGGCTCGTCGCCTCTTTGAGGAGCAGAACAGTATGTTGCAGCGTGATGCAGAGTCGCTTGTCGAGGAGCTTGAGCAGTATAAGAGCAAGAACGACACAATGATGCAGAAGTATCAGGAGGCTGTTGTGATGCTCGAGCAGCTTCAGAAGGAGAAGACTTATAACTATAATCAGTTGGCCAAGTATCGCCGTGAGGTAGATATGCTCAAGGGTGTTATGAAGGGCTACTTGCGTCAAATCGACTCGCTGAACGATATCAACACCGACCTCCAGGCTAAGAATGTGGCCTACGAGAAGGAGCGTAACGACTACCAGGAGCGTGTAGAGAAGGCTGAGGAGAAGGCCGAGGAGCTCAACACTAAGGTGCGTATCGGCTCGGTTATCCGTACTGGTGGTGTGCGTATCGTGGCTCTCAACGACAATGGTAAGAACGTAAAGCGTATCAAGGTTGCTACACGCTTGCGTGTCGACTTCGAGCTTACTGCCAATGAGCTTGCTGAGCCAGGCGAGAAGACTATTTATGTATGTATCACTGATCCAGATGGTTATGTGTTATCGCCTGTCGATAAGATGATTCCATTTACATTCGAGGGTGAGGGTCTTACGGCCTCTGCTGTACGTAAGGTGTCGTACGAGAACGAGTCTGTGCCTGTGAGCATCTTCTACGACGGCTCAGACTTCCAGAAGGGTACTTATAAGGTAGATATCTATATCGAGGGTCGCCACTGTGGTAGCGGTAGCACATACTTCGAATAGGATATTATGAGTATAAAAGATGGGCTGTTCAACATTGCGTTGGACAGCCCATCTTGCTTTAATATTATCTTCCTGTTACTACCTATTACTTATGCTAAATGTGCGACCAAAGCGGTCGGTGGCACTAATGGTAATTTCGCTATTTTTGTCTGTCGGATGGCAGCGAAAATAGTGGCGATGAGGGCGTGCTGAGCGACGCAGACGCTCCATAAATTTTTTGCGATAATTAGCCTCATTATCAACGTAGTACATATAGTCGGGATCGACAATGTTGATCTGTTCCATCTCACCTCGAGGCTCTCCATTTTCGCTCCACTCGATAGTCCATTTTTCGTCCCATCCAATGACCTTTACAACGACATATTTCTCGTTCTCGGCAACAGTGCCTTGTGGCCATATTCGTAGCTGATAGTCGCCATCTTGGCCGAGTATGCGGTGCTGCCATTGCCACTCTCCTTGACGCTCTTCGATGCAGAATACACCGCGTGGTGTGCCGTCGGCACAGATGGGGGCAAACCACAAGTTTCCACTCACCTGAGCTACACTATGCTCGACGATATTTGCAGCAATGTCGACTGTTGCGTGACGGTGGGCGTGGCCCGTGATAAACTCTATTTTGCGGTCACCAATAATCTCTCTAATTGGCTCAGCGTATGGGCGTAGTGTCGCCTCGTAAATCTTCGATGCAGGAGCGTGCATACATACTGCAACACGCTGAACATCAGGATGTAGGTCCATCACTTGGCGTAGCCACTCGAGTTGTAGCGAGTCGACACCAATGGTGTAGTCGTGATAGGTGTTGTATTCGATATTGTCGAGCGTCACGAAGAGCGTCTCTGCGAGCATAAAGCTCTGGTTGCGTGGACCAAATGTTGCTACATAGTCCCTCTCGGCCTTCGCCTGATTATGCTTCACGCGGCGGTCGTGGTCGTGGTTGCCGATGACGCTGTAGAGGGGTACGCCGAGCGACTCAAAGGCACTCTTCACGCGAGGCATAAACTTCATCGTGTCCCACACGTTGTCGCCCGTAAGGAGTATGGCAGTGGGGTAGCCTGAGGCTCTGTACTCCTCGACGATGGTAGCAATCTCGGGTATTATCTCGTCTTCGAGGGCTGAAATTTGTGCCTCGGTCTGGGGTTGAGGATCGCCCACAACGATTAGGTTAAATCCCTGGTTTTGAGCCGATATGCTGCCAAAGTGTAGGAGTGCGGCGGCGATTAGTAGGCCGACTCTAAATGTTAATCTCATAGCGGGTCTGTTTTTTAGGTTTGCAGGGCAAAGATAGAAAAATTATCTTATTGCGAAAATTATCCCTTGCGTGCGTACGCATAACGAGAATTTTTTCGTATCTTTGTCGAGTTATGGAAAACTTTGTAGTATCAGCACGTAAATATCGCCCCCAGACCTTTGCTTCGGTCGTGGGTCAGCGACACATCACCTCGACACTGAAGAATGCCATTGAGCGTGGACAGCTTGCTCACGCCTACCTGTTCTGTGGTCCTCGTGGTGTGGGTAAGACCACCTGTGCACGCATCTTTGCTAAGGCTATCAACTGTCTCAATCCGAAGTCGGGTGAGGCCTGCAACGAGTGTGACTCTTGTCGCTCGTTTAATGAGGGCCGCTCGCTCAATGTTCACGAACTCGATGCGGCGTCGAACAACTCAGTCGACGACATTCGCAACCTAATCGAGCAGGTGCGTATCATCCCGCAGCAGGGTCGCTACTCGGTATTCGTTATCGACGAGGTGCATATGCTCTCTGCAGCGGCGTTCAATGCCTTCCTCAAGACATTGGAGGAGCCTCCGCAGCACGCTATATTCATCCTCGCTACAACCGAGAAGCACAAGATCATCCCTACGATCTTGTCGCGTTGCCAGATCTATGACTTCAATCGCATTCGTGTGGAGGATGGCGTGGAGTATCTACGTCACATCGCCTCGCAGGAGGGTGTTGAGGCCGACGACGAGGCACTTAACCTTATCTCGCACAAGGCTGATGGTGGTATGCGTGACGCTCTCTCGATGTTCGATAAGGCGGTGTCGTTCTGTGGTACAAAGCTTAGCTATAAGGATGTTGCTGCCACGCTCAATGTCCTCGACTACGACACCTACTTCACAGCTTGCGATCTCTTGCTCCAGGGCAACTATGTCGATACGCTGATGCTCTTCGACGAGGTGCTCTCGCGAGGCTTCTCGCCCCAGGTCTTCACGGCGGGTCTCAACGCCCATATGCGTGACCTTCTTATGGCCAAGGGCCCTGCGATATCGCTTGTCGAGTTTACGGGTACGCTTGTCGAGAGGTATAAACAGCAGGCGGCACGATGCGACGAGTCGTTCCTCTTCAACGCTATGTCGTTACTTACGGAGGCTGACGGCCGTCTGCGTCAAGCATCAAATCAACGCCTTTTTGTCGAGCTGGGACTTATGAAGATAGCAGGTCTCGGCCAAAAAAAAAATGACGAGGCCCTAACGCCAACGTTTGAGACCAACTTTCCACTCCCAGAGCTAACGCCACAAGCAGCTCCTACGGCAGCACAACAGGTGGCACCTGCGGTGGCACAACCACAACCGACACCTGCAGTGGCACAACCACAGGTGGCTTCTGTGGCAGCACAGCCCCAGGTGGGGTCGGCAACGCAGCAAGTAGCACAGCCAGTGTCGCAGCCAGGTGCTCAGTCGATTCAGCAGAGTGCTCCGCAGCCAGTGGCTCAGCCACAACAAAGAGCTGCAGCACGCACATCGGCAAAGCCTAAGCTCGGACTCTCGATAAACTCGCTGATGGGTGGAGAGGCCAAGACGGCATCTGAGGAGGCGGCAGCGGCAGCAGCAGCGGCGGCAGTCGAGGTTGTCGTTGATCCACGCAGCGAGGAGAAACTCCTTGCGGCAAAGTCCAAGATGATTGAGATTCTTGGCTCGGGACGTGTTCGCTACATCCCCGTATTCAACACTATGCGTGCTGTGGGCAATGTGGTGCATCTTACGGTGGCATCGCGAGAACTCTTTGAGGAGATTATGCGTGATAAGTTGCGTTGGCTTGGCGAGATTGCCGAGGTTGCAGGTGTCAATGGCGTACTTGAACTCGAGGTGACAATTAACGAGGCCATCAAGATTGCCCGCCCTATAACCATCGAGGATCGCCTTAAGCACCTTATGGCCAAGAACGATAAATTGAAGGAGATGATCGAGCAGCTTGTGCTTGATGCCGAGTAGTCTGTTTAGGCTATGGCCTTTTGCAACATAATTAAGTAAAAATTTGACTAAAAACGAGATAATTATGAAAGATTTTATTCAGGAGCTCGAGTGGCGTGGTATGATTCACACCGTGATGCCAGGTGCCGACGAGGAGCTTAAGAAGGGTATGGCTTCGGCATACCTCGGTATCGACCCTACGGCCGACTCATTGCATATCGGCCACCTTGTAGGTGTTATGATTTTGAAGCACTTCCAGATGTGTGGTCACCGTCCTATCGCCTTGATTGGTGGTGCTACAGGTATGATTGGCGACCCATCGGGTAAGTCGCAGGAGCGTAACCTCCTCGACGAGGCTACCCTGCGTCACAATCAGGAGGCTATCAAGCGTCAGCTTTCAAAGCTCATCGACTTCGACACAGAGGCTGAGAACAAGGCTATCCTCGTGAACAACTACGACTGGATGAAGGAGTTTTCATTCCTTGATTTCGCTCGCGACATCGGTAAGTGTATCACTGTGAACTATATGATGGCAAAGGACTCTGTGAAGAAGCGTTTCAATGGCGAGGGCGACGGTATGTCGTTTACGGAGTTTACCTACCAGCTTTTACAGGGTTACGACTTCTTGCACTTGTACCAGACGCATAACTGCAAATTCCAGTTAGGAGGTGCCGATCAGTGGGGTAATATCACAACAGGCACTGAGCTCATTCGCCGTAAGCTTGGCTCTGAGGCTGAGGCTTTTGCAATCACCTGCCCACTCATCACTAAGGCTGACGGTACTAAGTTTGGTAAGACCGAGAGCGGTAACGTATGGCTCGATGCTCGCTACACCTCGCCTTATAAGTTCTATCAGTTCTGGCTCAACGTAAGCGATGAGGATGCTAAGCGTTATATCAAGATCTTCACGCTTCTCGACCGTGAGACTATCGAGACACTCATCGCTGAGCACGATGCAGCTCCACATTTGAGAGTGTTGCAGAAGCGTCTTGCCGAGATTCTCACCGAGGTTATCCACTCACGCGAGGAGCTCGAGAAGGCTCAGGCAGCAACAAACATCCTCTTCGGTAATGCAACCTCTGAGGCTCTTCGCTCGTTGGATGAGGCTACTCTGTTGCAGGTGTTTGAGGGTGTGCCTCAGTTTACTATCTCGCGTGCCGACCTCGAGAAGCCATTCGTAGATATCGTTGCTGACGTATGTAAGGTATTCCCATCTAAGGGCGAGTGTCGCAAGATGGTTCAGGGTGGTGGCGTGCAGCTCAACAAGGAGAAGGTTGCCGACGCTATGCGTAGCATCAGTGACCAGGACCTCATTGCTGGCAAGTACCTCCTCGTGCAGCGTGGCAAGAAGAACTACTATCTCATCACCGTTGAGTAGTGACTAACCTCGACATTGAATAAAACTGTGAATCCAATTTATACCATACGCCTTGATGGCATCTATGTGCGAGCCTTTCACGGCTGCTACGATCTCGAACAGCAGGTGGGCAACCGCTTTCGTGTCGACATCGTCATTCGCACGCCTCTTGGCAATCTCCCCGCAACGGACGATGTCACCCAGGCGGTGAACTACCTCACGGTCTACGAGATTGTGGAGCGTACTATGCAACGCACGCAGCGAACAATCGAGGCGGCAGCATCGAACATCATCGAGGCTATCAGAGCCGAGTTTGCGGAGATTGTGGAGGTCGAGTGTACGGTGTCGAAGATAGCACCTCCGCTCGGCGGTAAGATTGACAAGGTTTCAGTAACACTAATTGGCTAAACAATGGCACAAGCGACAACAAAACGTGGTGGCTTTGGCGGCAAACTTGCCGCCATCCTCGCTGCCGCAGGCTCGGCAATCGGTCTCGGCAACATCTGGCGTTTTCCCTACATCACCTCTGAGCACGGTGGTGGTGCATTCATCATCATCTATCTCGGTTGTATCCTTCTCTTAGGTCTTCCTCTGCTTATTGCGGAGTTCTCGGTGGGACATAACTCTAAGTGTAACCCTATCGATGCATTCTCGAAGATTCGCAAGGGTTGGGGCTGGCTCGGTGCAGCAGGCCTCATCTCGGTGTTCCTGATTATGGGCTACTACTTTGTGATCTCGGGATGGACCGTAAACTACGCTATCTCATCGGCTACAGGTAGCATCGGTGAGGACTTCTCAGGCTTCTTCACCTCGTTTACCACAGCAACGTGGAAGCCTCTTATTTTCACCTACTTATTTATCCTTGCCAACCACTTTATCATCATAGGTGGTGTGCAAGGTGGTATTGAGAAGGCATCGAAGGTTATGATGCCTCTGCTCTTTGCAATCCTCATAGTCTTGGCTATCTACTCGTTGTGGCTACCAGAGGGTCGCGAAGCGTTGGCCAATGTCTTTACTCCTGATTTCTCGAAGGTGTCGGGCAAGACATTCCTCGATGCTATGGGCCAGGCATTCTTCACCCTCTCTGTGGGTATGGGTGCTATGCTCATCTATGGCTCATACTTCAAGCAGGGTACCAAGATTGCGGGCACTGCTATCAGTGTGGTGTCGCTCGATACGTTTGTGGCACTCATTGCAGCCATCATCATCTTCTCGGCGGGTGTCGAGGGTGAGAAGGGTATGCAGCTCGCCTTTGTGGCTATGCCTAAGGTCTTCTCGGCTATGCCTGCTGCCAACCTCTGGTCTACGCTCTTCTTCCTCTTGCTGGGCCTTGCTGCGTTGTCGTCGACAATCTCTATGCACGAGGCTGTGACCTCATACTTTGTCGAGAAGCGTGGTATGTCGCGAAAGAGAGGTGCGTGGATCGTGACTATCGGAGCACTCTTGCTCTCTACTGCTGCTTCGCTCTCGTTGGGCGATTGGAGTGACTTCAGGGTTGTGGGTATGAATATTTTTGACCTTCTCGATAGCTTCACAGCAATCGTTATGTTGCCTCTTCTTGGTATCCTCACAGCGGTGTTTGTTGGTTGGATATGGAAGAAGGAGGATATGCGTCGAGAGCTCACAGCAGAGGGTGGTGTCGACAAGGCAACCTATCCCATTATCCGCTTCTTGCTTCGCTACATTTGTCCAGTGTTGGTCTCTGCAGTATTCATCTTCGGCATCATCGACTTTGCCAAGAGTCTTAATGCTGCTCCTGCAGGGCCTGAGGTTGAAACAGAGCAAGTTGTTGTAGAGCCACAGAAGGGGCTTAAAATCAATATGTCGAGCAAGACTCGCAAGCAGTTTGAGCAGGCAAAGCTCAAGAAGCCTGTGCTCAGCGAGAAGATGGTTAAGCTCAATGTTGTAGACGAAAATAGTGATACAAAATAAACACAAAGAATCTTTAAAACTATGGCAGATTTCATCTATCAGGAGCCGTATCCTATCCAGGAGGATAAGACGGAGTACCGCCTTTTGACTAAGGACTATGTTAAGGTCGTTGAGTGCGACGGACGTAAGATCTTGAAGGTTGACCCTAAGGGCCTTGAGCTCTTGGCTAAGGAGGCATATAGCGACGTGTCGTTCTACTTGCGTGCTTCACACCTTCAGAAGTTGTCTAACATTCTTCAGGACCCTGAGGCTACCGACAACGACAAGTTTGTGGCCTATACAATGCTTATGAACCAGTGTGTAGCTGCCGAGGGTCAGCTCCCTACTTGTCAGGATACAGGTACCGCTATCTGTATCGGTCACAAGGGCGAGGATGTCTACACCGGCGTTAACGATGCTGAGTGCATCTCTCGCGGTGTCTACGAGACATACAAGGAGCGTAACCTCCGCTATTCACAGGTTGTACCTTTCACTATGACCGAGGAGAAGAACTCTGGCAATAACCTCCCAGCACAGATCGACATCTACGCTGGTCACCCAGGTATGGAGTATGAGTTCTTGTTCATCACTAAGGGTGGTGGCTCTGCAAATAAGACATTCCTCTATCAGCAGACTAAGGCTCTCTTGAACGAGGAGTCACTCACAAAGTTCATCAAGGAGCATATCCTCGACCTCGGCACCTCAGCGTGTCCACCTTACCACTTGGCACTCTGTATCGGTGGTACATCAGCTGAGATGTGTCTCTCAACAGTTAAGAAGGCTTCGGCAGGTTATCTCGACGAGCTCCCAACATCGGGTAATGAGGGCGGCCGCTGCTTCCGTGACTTGGAGTGGGAGGCTAAGGTAGAGAAGATTTGCCAAGAGATTGGCCTCGGTGCTCAGTTTGGTGGCAAGTACTACGTTCACGATGTTCGCGTTATCCGTGCACCTCGCCACGCTGCCTCTTGCCCTGTAGCTATCGGCGTTAGCTGCTCTGCAGACCGTAATATCAAAGCTAAGATTACCCCTGAGGGTATCTTCATCGAGCAGCTCGAGAAGAATCCTGCTCGCTTCCTCCCAGCCCAGGCTCCAGCAATGTCTCCAGCCGTAGATATTGACCTCGACGAGGGTCTGGACAAGGTGCGTGAGATTCTCTCGCAGTATCCTATCAAGACACGCCTCAACCTTAAGGGTACACTCGTTGTGGCTCGCGATATCGCCCACGCACGCATCAAGCAGATGCTCGACGAGGGCAAGCCTATGCCTGACTACTTCAAGAACCACCCTGTCTATTATGCAGGTCCTGCTAAGACTCCAGAGGGTATGGCTTCAGGCTCATTCGGCCCTACAACAGCTGGCCGTATGGACTCTTACGTAGACCTCTTCCAGAAGGCGGGTGGCTCAATGGTAATGGTTGCTAAGGGTAACCGCTCTAAGCAGGTTACCGATGCTTGTAAGGCTAACGGTGGCTTCTACCTCGGCTCTATCGGTGGTCCTGCAGCCATCCTCGCTAAGAACTCTATCAAGAGTGTTGAGGTTGTAGACTTCGAGGAGCTCGGTATGGAGGCTGTTCGTAAGATCTATGTTGAGAACTTCCCAGCCTTCATCATCGTTGATGATAAGGGTAATGATTTCTTTGCTGACTTCGCTCACTAAAATTGTATAGCAGGGTTATTTCGACGTCTGGCTCGCTTGCGAAATCCTCACATACGTCAAGTATGCTGCGGTTTCGCAAGCGTCGACCATTCGCCAAACTAACCTCACTCTCCAATTTTAGCCTAAAGTTGGTAGCGTGGTTATTTCGCATTTGGCACGTTTACGAGTCGCTCGCATACAGCAATTATGCTGCGGTTTCGCAAGCGGCGACAAGCTGTCAAGCTAACCTCACTCTCCAATTTTAGTTAACCAACAAAGGGAATAAGAGGGTGCAAAGGGGGTGTAGTGGCTCTCCTTTGCCCCCTTTAAAACCCATTTATCCCCTCTATTTTCCTATGTTTTGCCTCTTGAACCAAGGTTCAGAGACGGGCAACGTACTAAAACGCTGTTCCGAGGCGTTTGAGAAGTATCGGACTATTCAATAGTAAACGCTATGATTCGAATACGACATTTTCTACTTGTGCTGGTATCTCTTCTCTTTGCGTGGAGCTCGTGGGCACAGGTTACCTTTAAAGCTGAAGCACCATTGTTGGTATCGCTAAACGAGCGTGTGCGTGTTGAGTTCACTGTCGACAAGGAACCTGATGGTGACAATACGTTCCAAGCACCTACGTTCGAGGGTTTCAATATCCTCGCTGGCCCGAGCATATCCACAGGAATGGGCCTGCAATGGATAAATGGCCACCAGACGACGAGCTATAATCGTACATATACATTTATTCTCTTGCCGCTATCGGCGGGCAAGCACACCATTGGAAGTGCCTCAATTGTGGTTGATGGCAAGCGTTACTCCACAAAGCCAATAATGCTTGAGGTGATTGACGAGAGCTCAAATATCAACCCTGCAACATCGCAGCAGGGCTCTAATCGTGGCTCAACACAACAGCCTAAGCAGCCTAAGACAGATAAGCGTGCAGAGGCTACAATCTCGTCGGACGATATATTTATTATGCTAAGTGTCTCGGACAAAGAGGTTTACAAGGGTGAGGCTTTGCGTGCCACGTTTATGCTCTACACGCGTGTTGGATACCCCGATATTCGTGGTTTCGACCTCCCTGTCTTCAACGACTTCTGGACTCAGGATTTGCAGGCTATCAACGAGCGTTCGCGTGCCGAGTACAACGGACGTGTCTACGACACCTATAAACTTGCAGAGTATATCATCGCACCACAGCGTACGGGCGACCTAAAGATAGACCCTGTGGAGCTCGACGTAGCTATCCAGGTTGTGACGCAGGACAATAGCAACCAGGGATTCTTCTATGGTAGCCGCAAGGTGAGCATAGTAAATCGTAAACTACGTTCTGCACCTGTCACCATCAAAGTTCGTGAGTTCCCTGAGGGTGCCCCCGCATCGTTCAATGGTGCTGTGGGTAGCTTCTCGCTCACAGCCAAGGCCCCAGAGGCGGTGATGAGTGCGAATAGCTCTAACGAGATATCTGTGACAATATCGGGTAGCGGAAACCTGAAGTTTGTCACAGCACCACATCTTAAACTTCCAGACTCCTTCGAGCTCTACGACACAAAGGTCTCGGATAACATCAGCACCTCGGCATCAGGTGCTACGGGAAGCATCACATATAGCTATCCGTTTGTGGTACGCTCAGCAGGTGAGTACCACATCGAACCTATAGTATTCAGCTACTTCGACCTCGCTACAAAGCAGTATAAGACAATCACCACAGAGCCATTTGTGATTACAGTTACGGGCGATGGTAGTGTTGCCGATAGTGGCAAGTCGCAAGATAGGGTCTACACCGAGTACAGTGGCCGTATGAAGCAGCTCGACCGTGATATTCGATTTATTCGCACAGGAGCTCTCACTACGTATACAGCCTCGATGTTTATCTTCTCGCCTCTCTACTGGCTTATTGTTGTCTTTGCTGTGGCCATCTTCGTTGTGGTCTATGCGGTGATGCGAAAGCGTATTCGTGAGAATCGCAACATTGTGGCCCGTCGTATGCGTCAAGCCGACAAGGTCGCTGTGCAGCGTCTGCGTATGGCACAACGCTCTATGGTCGAGGGCAACCGCCACGCCTTCTACGAGGAGATGTTGCGTGCTATGTGGGGATATATCAGCGATAAGTTTAACATCCCTGTCTCGAACCTCACCAAGGAGACTATTCGCGAGGAGCTCTACCGTCGTGGTGTAGCAGCCGCCGATGCTGAGCAGTTCTGCCAGATTATCTCTCGCTCGGATGAGGCTCAATATGCCCCTTCGACAGATAGCGATATGGGAGAGGTCTACGACGATGCTGTAGCGGTGATTTCAAAGATTGAGGATGTAATAAAGCGTTAGAATATGTCTACTATTAATAATATAAAGAGAGTTTTGGCCTTGGTTGTGGCACTCTTTAGCCTCTCTATGGCCTATGCCACTGATAGCAATACGGAGGCAGCTGCCGAGTGGAAAAGGGGCTTAGATGCATACTCGAATGGTGAGTATGGCACAGCTCGCGATGCGTGGGAGCGTGTAGCACAACTCGGCTCGTGCGGAGCAGAGCTATACTATAACCTCGCAAATGCCTACTTCCGTATTGGACAACAGGGCGATGCTCCATTTTCTAATGGTGAGCTTGGTCGTGCAGTGCTCAACTATCGCAGGGCTCTTGCTATCAACCCCGCTGATGTCGATGCTCGCTACAACCTTGATATCGCAGTCGACTATACCAACGACACGGAGTCGCTACCTGAGGGTGTGCTTAGCACAATGTGGGTCGCAGTGCGAAGTGTTATGTCGTCGAATGGTTGGGCTATAGCCTCTGTACTACAACTTGTTATGGTGTTGGCACTCACGCTTATATACCTCTTGTCGAACTCGATTATGCTGCGAAAGATCGCATTCTTTGTGGTCATACTGCTTGTTGTTGCATTCATCTTCAGCACAGCCTTCGCTATCTCGGGACGTACACAGGCTGAGGAGTCTCGCGAGGCTGTAGTGGTATGCAACTCTACAACTACTGTCCACGCCTCGCCAGATAATACGTCTAAGGTGATTCGCCAGCCCTCACAGGGTGTTACTGTCAAGGTGTTGCGTAGCCACGGTGAGTGGAGCGAGATAGAGTTCGCTGATGGCGAGAAGGGTTGGATTCCATCATCTATAATCGAAATGGTGTAGGCTATGTCGAGACTCTTGGAAAATGTATGTTCGGAACTTCAACGACTCCCAGGCATTGGTCGTCGTACGGCACTACGCCTCGCGATGCACATCCTCAAAATGGAGACCGAGACTGTCGACTCACTTTCGCAGAGCATAGCAAGCTTCCGTCACGACATACGCTACTGCCGTAGCTGCAACAATCTCTCGGACGAGGCTCTATGCCCAATATGTAGCGACACACGTCGCGACCGATCTACGATATGTGTTGTGGAGCAGGTGGGTGACCTTATGTCGATCGAGAATACTGGCCAGTATCGCGGTATGTACCACGTCTTGGGAGGTGTCATCTCGCCGATGCAGGGTGTGGGTCCTTCAGATTTGAAGATTGACCTGCTCTGCGATAAACTCCTCACGGGCGAGATTAAGGAGGTCATCGTGGCGATATCTACCTCTGTTGAGGGCGAGACCACGCTCTTCTATCTTATGAGCCGTCTCAAGGCCTTCCCCGATGTCAAGGTTACGACCATTGCTCGAGGCATCGGCTTTGGCGACGAGTTGGAGTATGTCGATGAGCTCACAATTACCCACGCACTTATCAACCGCCGCGAGCTCTAATGTGGCATGTTGTTGGCCTTTGGCAAAAGGGGCGAAGTTGTTGAAAATTAGCACAAAAAGTTGGTAATTGAGGTTTTTTTATTACCTTTGCGGTCCAAAAGCAGATGTCTATGGGGTTGCGAGTGACTATCGCAACTGAGCGACATCGAAGTTAAACTATTAATATTTAAGTACTTATGAAGTCAATTCAGATTGTTGGTACTGCACGTAACGACTTCGGTAAGAAGTTCGCTAAGGCAGCACGTCGCGAGGGTCAGGTACCTTGCATTGTTTACGGTGGTGGCGAGGAGAAGGCATTTACTGTTGACGTTAAGGAGCTCAAGCAGCTTATCTACACCCCTAACTCTTACATCGTAGAGCTCAACATCGACGGTGTTATCGAGAAGGCAGTTATGCGTGAGGTGCAGTTCCACCCAGTTCGTGAGCAGGTTCTCCACGTAGATTTCTACCGTGTTCAGGAGGGTAAGCCTGTTGCAGTTAGCGTGCCTGTACGTCTTACTGGTAACGCAGAGGGTGTTAAGATCGGTGGTAAGCTTCAGCTCTCAGCTCGTAAGCTCACTGTTAAGGCTTTGGTTGATTATATTCCAGACGAGATCGTTGTTGACGTAACTCCTTTGAAGGTTGGTCAGACTATCTTCGTTGGCGATCTCCAGCGTGAGAACCTCACTTTCGTAACTCCTGCAACTACTGCAGTTTGTGCTGTTCGCGTAACACGTGCTTCACGTGCTGCGAAGTAATAGTTGGGATTATAATCGAAGCTATTATGAAGTATCTTGTTGTCGGGCTGGGCAACATCGGAATGGAGTACGCTGCTACCCGCCACAACATTGGATTCAGAGTGTTGGATGCCTTAGCCGAGGCATCCAATATCTCTTTTACGACGGTACGTTATGGTGCTATGGCCACGCTCAAACATCGTGGTCGCACGGTCTATCTGCTCAAGCCATCGACATATATGAACCTCTCGGGTAAGGCCGTGAGATATTGGATGGAGCAGGAGCGTATACCACGCGAAAACCTTCTCGTCATCTCTGACGATATAGCACTCCCGTTTGGAACGTTCCGTATGCGTAAGAATGGTTCTGAGGGTGGTCACAATGGTCTAAGAAACATCACCGAGTTGTTGGGTGATAACCAGTACTCACGCCTGCGTTTTGGCGTGGGTGGCGACTTTGCTCGTGGCCATCAGGTAGACTATGTGTTGGGTGAGTTCTCTGATGAGGAGAACAAGCTTATGCCTGAGCGACTTAAGCTCTTTGGCGATGCAGTGTTGTCGTTCGTCTCGATTGGTCCAGATCGCACGATGAACACCTACAACGGCAAGTAGTCGATGTTGGTATCGGCAGGCATAGCCTTCATCATACCCACGAGCGTGCCGTTCGAGAGTAGAAGCATAATGTCGGCATCCATCTCGTAGTGCGTTACCGACTCGAGTAGGTCGAAGAAGGCGTTCTCAGCCTCGTGGTTGGGGCAGAGACGGCGTGTTGAGCCTATGTTGCTGATGCTTAGTTCACGAGAGCTTGTCATTCGGTATGTCGCTGTGAACACGTTGCAGTCGCCCTTGCCTGTTGCTGTGCCGTTGCTGCGGAGTATGAGCGTGTAGTTGTGGTCCTCTGGCGTTATGTCGCGTGCCATAATCTGCACAAGCTGCCAGGTGGTGCCCACCAGTGGCTTCTCGAGCTTGCTACGTTTGCGGCAGTCGCAGCAGCCAACCATAAAAAGTGCGACAATGAGGAGTGTGAGCGAAAATAATATTGTTCGTTTCATCGTTTTCTGCTAAATTTTAGTTATCTTTGTCGTACAAAGATAGTACAAAACACTTAAAACTGATAAAAAAATGAAAAAAGTTATCGCTTCGCCTTTGGCTCCTAAGGCTGTAGGTCCCTATTCACAGGCTATTGCTCACGACGCAACACTCTACATCTCTGGTCAGCTCCCTATCGACGGTGCTACTGGTGTGATGGCTGAGGGCGTTGAGGCTCAGACACGTCAGGCACTCACTAACCTCGGTCACATCCTCAATGAGGCTGGTTACACTTTCGACGATGTAGCTAAGACTACTGTGTTGCTCGCTGACATTGCTGACTTCGCAGCTATGAACGCTATCTACGCTGAGTTCTTCACTGGCGACAAGCCAGCTCGTATCTGCTACCAGGTTGCAGCTCTCCCTATGGGTGCACGTGTAGAGATCGACGCTATCGCTATTAAGTAGTTAATACTAATAAATCAACCTATTTGATGGGTGTTCGACGTGTGTCGGACGCCCATCAATTGTTTTATGATAGTTGCTAAAAGGTGCATAGTTTGGGTATATTGTGAGATTTTTTGCCTATTTATTTCTTAGAATAAGAAAAAAGTTGTAACTTTGACAAATAGACAAACCTAAAACAATTAAAGATATGAGAAAACTACTTCTCGGTGACGAGGCCATTGCTCAGGCCGCCATCGACTCTGGTCTGTCGGGTGTGTATGCATACCCAGGTACTCCGTCAACCGAAATTACCGAATTCATTCAGCTCCGCGAGGAGAAGCGTGGCGATGCTGAGAACAAGATTTTCTGCCGCTGGGCTACTAACGAGAAGACCGCTATGGAGGGTGCTCTCGGTATGTCGTATATGGGCAAGCGTGCCTTGGTATGTATGAAGCACGTGGGTATGAACGTTGCTGCCGATCCATTTGTTAACTCTGCAATGACAGGTGTTAATGGTGGTTTGGTTGTTGTTGCTGCCGACGACCCATCAATGCACTCATCACAGAATGAGCAGGACTCACGCTTCTATGGCAAGTTCGCTATGATGCCTATCTTCGAGCCATCATCACAGCAGGAGGCTTATGAGATGACACGTGCTGCGTTTGAGCTCTCTGAGGCTGTTAAGCTCCCTGTGTTGATGCGTGTTACAACACGTATGGCTCACTCACGTGCCGTTGTCAACATCTCTGACGAGCCACGCAAGCAGAACGAGATTAACCGTCCTGAGGATGTACGCACTTGGATTTTGCTCCCTGCATTTGCTAAGAAGCGTTATGTGAAGCTCCTCGAGCAGCAGGACGACTTGCTCAAGGCATCTGTTGAGTCTAAGTTCAACTGGTACACAAAGGGTACTAACCCTGAGCTTGGTGTTATCTGCACAGGTATCGCATATAACTACTATATGGAGAATGCTGCCGACTGCAAGGAGCGTAGCGTTTTGAAGGTGTCGCAGTATCCTCTCCCAGTAGAGCTTATCGAGAAGATGGTTGCTGATGGTGCTCGTGAGATCCTCGTTATGGAGGAGGGCCAGCCTGTTGTCGAGGAGATGGTACGTGCCATCGTTCCTTCAACAGTCGAGGTTAAGGGCCGTCTCACAGGTGACCTCCCACGCGTTGGTGAGCTCAACCCAGACTCAGTTCGTAAGTCGTTGGGTATGCCAGCATTGGAGAACCTCGAGGCTGACGATATCGTAGTAGCACGTCCACCAGCATTGTGCCAGGGTTGCGGTCACCGCGATATGTACAAGGCGTTGAACGAGGTTGCTGCAGAGTATGAGAATCCACGCATCTTCGGCGATATCGGTTGCTACACTCTCGGTGCTTTGCCTCCATTCCAGGCTTTGCACGCTTGTGTTGAGATGGGTGCTTCCATCACTATGGCTAAGGGTGCTTCAGACGCAGGTCAGTTCCCAGCATTTGCAGTTATCGGCGACTCAACATTCACACACTCAGGTATGACAGGTTTGTTGGACTGCGTTAATTCGCGTGCTAACGTTGTTGTTGTTATCTCTGATAACCTCACCACAGGTATGACAGGTGGCCAGGACTCAGCAGGTACTGGCAAGCTCGAGGATATCTGCCGCGGCTTGGGTGTTCACCCTGACCACGTACGTGTTGTTGTGCCACTTCCAAAGAATATGGAGGAGATCAAGGCTACACTTCGCGAGGAGATTGAGTACAACGGCGTTTCAGTGATCATACCACGTCGTGAGTGTATCCAGACGGCTAAGCGTCACGCTAAGGCTAAGGCTGCAGCAAAGCAGGAGTAATCCAAGACAAATGCTAATAAAGTAGAGAAACAATTATGAAGAAAGATATTATTTTGGCAGGCGTCGGCGGACAGGGTATTCTGTCGATTGCAACAGTTATTGGCGAGGCTGCTATGGCTGAGGGTTGGAACATCAAGCAGGCTGAGGTTCACGGTATGAGCCAGCGTGGTGGTGATGTTCAGAGTAACTTGCGTCTCTCGACAGAGCCTATTGCCTCTGACCTTATCGCTAAGGGCGGTGCTGACATCATCATCTCGCTCGAGCCTATGGAGGCACTCCGCTACTTGCAGTATTTGAAGAAGGATGGTTGGGTTGTAACATCTAACGTTCCTTTCATCAATATTCCTAACTACCCAGCAGAGGATGAGCTCAACAAGCATCTTGCAGAGCTTCCTAACTGCGTATCTCTCAACGTTGAGCAGCTTGCTAAGGATGCTGGTGCACCTCTTCAGGCAGCTAATATGGTGTTGCTTGGTGCAGCTATCCCTATGCTCGACATCGAGTTTGAGAAGATCGAGGCAGGTATCCGTCGCATCTTTGCTCGTAAGGGCGAGGAGGTGATCGAGAAGAACCTTGCTGCAGTACGTGCAGGTTATGACAACTCAATCAAGAAATAGTATGGATAGACCATTAGATAAGCAGACGGTCGATAACATCTGTATCGCCAATGGACTTCGCAATGCCAAAGAGCTTGGTGCTGCATCTATCCGCCAGTTTGTAAGTGTTGTTAAGGATATCGAGGCTAAGATGGGCGTCGAGTATATCCGTATGGAGATTGGTGAGCCAGGCCTCCCTGCCGAGATGATTGGTATCGAGGCTGAGCACGAGGCGTTGCTCGCTGGTGTAGGCTCAAAGTACCCTCTTATCACAGGTATCGAGCCTTTGACCAAGGAGGCATCACGCTTCATCAAGGCATTCATCAATCTCGACATCCCTCCAGTGTGCATAGTGCCTACAGTGGGCTCTATGCAGGGAGCATTCGCTACATTTATGGCACTCTCGCAGATGCGTGAGGACCGCGACACTATCCTCTTCATCGACCCAGGCTTCCCTGTGCAGAAGGCTCAGTGCAAGGTTCAGGGTATCCGTTTCGAGTCGTTCGACGTTATCGACTATCGAGGTGAGGCTCTCGAGGCTAAGCTCGAGGAGGTGTTGTCGTCAGGCCGTATCAGTGGTATCGTCTACTCTAACCCTAACAACCCAACGTGGATGTGTCTCAACGAGGAGGAGTTGGAGATTATTGGCCGTATGGCTACTAAGTACGACGTTATCGTTGTTGAGGACTTGGCATACCTCAATATGGACTTCCGTGAGGACCGCTCTAAGCCTTTCGAGGCTCCATACCAGCCATCTGTAGCTCGCTATACAAACAACTGCTTGCACCTCTTGTCAGGTTCAAAGATGTTCTCGTATGCGGGTCAGCGTATCGCTATCGTGGCTATGAACCCAGCACTTGCTGAGCGTTGCTACGATGCTTTGGCAAAGAAATATGGCAACGATGGTCAGTTCCGTCGTAACTTCATCTTCAATATCCTCTATGTATTGTCGTCGGGTGTTCCTCACTCTGCACAGTATGCTCTTGCAGCAATGTTCCGTGCAGCGTCGGATGGTCGCCTCGACTTTGTGGGCCACACTCGTGAGTATGCACGTCGTGCTCAGCGTGTGAAGGAGATTATGGTCAAGAATGGCTTCCACATTGTCTATGACAAGGATTGTGAGCAGGAGGTTAGCGATGGCTTCTTCTTCACCTTCGGCTATAAGGATATGACAGGCGAGCAGCTTATCAACAAGCTTATCTACTACGGTATCTCGGCTATCACTCTCGCACCTACAGGTAGCTCTCGCGAGGGCTTGCGTGGTTGCGTGTCGATGATTTCGGACTATCAGTACGACGAGCTTGATAAGCGACTCCGTATGTTCAGCCAGGACTATTAGTGATAGTCTAATTGGGTTACTTTATTAGCTCAATTATACAATTCCTGGAATAAATCAGTTAATAAATTGGGGCTGCCCGACGTAAGGACAGCCCTTTTTAAAGAGTAGTGTATATATGAATTTAGTTAGTGCGGCTGAGGCCGTAAAACTTATCAAATCGGGTGACTCGGTATATATCCAGGGTTCAACCTCTGTTCCTGAGGTCTTGGTACAGGCTATGACCGACCGTGCTGCTGAGCTTCGCGATGTTAAGGTCTACACAGCATTTGCTATTGGCCGTGTGGATGCTCCATATGCTAAGGCCGAGCTTCGTGACTCATTCGAGCCACTCAGCTTCTTCGTAGCCAACAACATCCGTAAGGCTATCAACGAGGGTGTTGCTCAGACCATCCCAGCCTTCCTTGGCGAGATTCCTTTCCTCTTCCGTTCGGGTCAGATTCCTTTGGACGTGACTCTTCTCAACGTCTCAGAGCCAGATGAGGAGGGCTACTGCTCGTATGGTGTCTCTGCCGACTTGGCATTCTCGGCTGTTGAGTGCTCGAAGACCATCATTGCTCAGGTGAATAAGTATATGCCACGCACGTTTGGTGATCCAGTGATTCACGTCTCTAAGATCGACGCATTGGTGCGTGGTGATGAGCCACTTGTTGAGGTGCCAACAGTTATCCCTAACGACGTAGAGCGTGCTATTGGTAACTATATCGCACAGGAGATTCCTGATGGTGCAACACTTCAGATTGGTGTGGGTGGTATTCCTAACGCTGTGCTCGACGCTCTGCACGGACATAAGCACCTCGGTCTCCACACTGAGGCTATGACCGATGGCGTGGTGCCTCTCATCCAGAAGGGTATCATCGACAACTCGTTGAAGAAGATCTATCCTGGTCAGTCTGTTGCCTGCTTGTGCTTGGGTAGCCAGCGTTTGTACGACTACCTCGATGGCAACCGTGATGTTGTAATCCGTGACGTGGCTTGGACCAACGATCCACAAAACATTCGTCAGAACCCTAAGGTTATGGCCGTGAACTCAGCTATTGAGGTCGATCTCACAGGTCAGATTTGTGCCGATAGTATCGGTGAGCGTATCTTCTCGGGCGTAGGTGGCCAGCACGACTTTATGTATGGTGGTGCCTTGTCGGAGGGTGGTAAGTGCTTCATCGCCTTGCCTTCAATCACCTCTAAGGGTCAGTCGAAGATCGTTCCTACCTTGACCAAGGGTGCAGGTGTTGTCACCACACGTTTCCAGGCTCAGTATATCGCTACCGAACACGGTATCGTCTACTTGCGTAACAAGTCTTTGGCTCAGCGTGCTAAGTTGCTTATCTCGGTGGCTGATCCATCAGTTCGCGAGGATTTGGAGCGTGCAGCAGTGGAGCGTTTCGGTATTGGCTTCTTGCGTTGCAAGATCTAATCACTGTACGATACTAAAAATTAAAGCCACCTCTTTGGGAGGTGGCTTTAATTTGTTATGTATCAATATCTTATGCCTTAAAGAGCTCTACATCAGAAGCCTCTGAAGCGTTGATATATGCTACAGCCTCAGCAATCTTCTTAGCTGCATACTTCACAAACACCTTAGCTGGGTTCAAGTACTCAGCCTCGACATCTGAAGCCTGGCGGAGCATAAGGTGTGAGAGGGTGATGTAACCAGCAATCTCAACAAGACGGCGTGCGTGGAAATCCTTATAGCCCTTAGTCTCCTTGTCGATAGCCTCTACTCGCTCGACAACCTGCTCATAGCTCTTACGCCACTCCTTGAGCTGCTCGCACATAGCTTGCGTAGCCTCTGAGCGTGGCTCCTCCTCGTAACGCATAATCTGCTCGAGGTATGTGCCCTTAGTCACGTGGTTGATGGCCGCAACTACCTGAAGCTGAGTGGTACCCTCATAGATGTTCATAATACGGGCATCACGATACAAACGCTCACAAGCGTAATCCTTCATATAGCCTGAGCCACCGTGAATCTGGATAGAGTCATAGGCAACCTCGTTAGCGTACTCCGATGCAAACATCTTGGCAAGTGGAGTGAAGCCGTCAGCAAGGCGGTTGAAGAACTTCATCTCAGCACGCTCCTCAGACTCGAGTGAACGGTCGTGAGAGATGTGGTTGAGCTGTTTGTAGATATCTACGAAGCGTGCTGTCTCGTAGAGCAATGCTCGTGAAGCAAGTGTCTTAGCCTCCATATTCTTGAGCATCTCGGCAACGGCAGCAAACTGGATGATAGGCTTGCCAAACTGCTCACGCTCCTGGGCATACTTCAATGCCTCGCGGTAGGCAGCCTCGCTCAAACCTGTCGACTGAGCAGCGATACCCAAACGTGCAGCGTTCATCAACGACATAACGTACTTGATAAGGCCCATCTTGCGGTCGCCAACAAGCACCGCAGGGGCGTTGTTGAACACCAACTCGCAGGTAGGTGAGCCTTTGATGCCGAGCTTATTCTCGATACGACGCACCTTAACGCCGCCATCACGCTTGTCGTAGATGAGCATTGACAGACCACGAGCATCCTTAGTGCCCTCCTCTGTACGTGCCAACACCAACGAGATGTCGCCATCACCATTGGTAATGAATCGCTTACAACCATTCAGACGCCATACACCTGCAGCCTCGTCCCACGTTGCTTTGAGCATCACTGCACCAAGGTCAGAGCCAGCATCTGGCTCAGTGAGATCCATAGCACAGGTCTCACCAGCCGATACGCGAGGCAAGAAACGCTCCTTGATCTCTTCTGTTGCAAACTCGTTGATAGTCTCGGCACAATCCTGCAATCCCCAGATATTCTCGAAGCCTGCATCGGCACGTGCTACCATCTCGTTAGCCATAGCGAAGCACGTCACAGGCATATTCAAGCCATCGTACTTACGTGGTAGAGTCATACCGCCAAGGCCTGCCTCGTTCAAAGCCTCGATATTGCGAACAGTACCCGATGCGTACTCCACGTGGTCGTTGACAACGCGTGGACCCTCGTGGTCGACGCTCTCAGCATTTGGGGCGATAACCTCGCCGCAGACCTCACCAACGATGTCGAGAACACGCTTGTATGAGTCGAGAGCATCCTCGCAGTCCTGAGGAGCATAGTCGTAGAGCTTAGCATCGGCGAAGTTACGCTCCTTAAGCTCGATAATTCTCTTCATCAAAGGATGAGAGAGGTGGTACTGCAAATCCTTATTATCAGTATAGAAATTAGCCATTGCTTATCTTACTTTGAGTTCTGTTTGTAATACTTAATCATCTTAGGGATAACCTCCTCGACGCTACCTGTGATTGCGTAGTCGGCAATCTTGTTGATAGGAGCCTCAGGGTCTGTGTTGATCGACACGATCATTGCCGAGCCATCCATACCCGCTGTGTGCTGAATCTGACCAGAGATACCGCAAGCGATGTAGAGCTTAGGACGCACTGTGACACCTGTCTGGCCAATCTGACGCTCGTGCTCCGTAAAGCCTGCATCGACAGCAGCACGCGAAGCACCCACCTCGCCACCGAGGACATCTGCCAATTCGTGAACAAGTTTGAAGCCCTCCTTCGAGCCTACGCCGTAGCCACCAGCAACGATAACCGATGCACCCTTGATGTTAATCTTACGCTCCTCGATATGACGCTCAACGATGCGTACTGCGAGGTCTGTATCCTTGACCATTGGCCTCCAGTCGATCTCGCGAAGCTCACCTGCTGCAGGTGTTGCGAGCTCCTCCTTACGCATCACACCCTCGCGTACGGTTGCCATCTGTGGGCGGCACTCAGGGTTGATGATGGTAGCGATGATGTTACCACCAAACGCTGGGCGAATCTGATAGAGAAGAGCATCATACTCCTTGCCACTCTTTGGATCCTTATGGTCGCCAATAACGAGCTCAGTACAGTCGGCAGTAAGACCGCTGTGAAGGGCAGATGATACACGTGGGGCAAAGTCGCGACCTACAGGTGTTGCACCGAAGAGCACAATCTGTGGCTGTTCCTGCTTGATAAGACCCACCATCACGGCAGTGTGAGGCAGTGTGCGGAATGGTGCGAAGATAGCGTCGTCGGCAACCCATACTGTGTCGGCACCATACTTAGCGAGCTCTGGTGCGAGGCCCTTGACATTGTTGCCAGCGACAACAGCCTCGAGCTTCACGCCAAGAGTGTTAGCCAACTCGCGACCCTTTGTAAGGAGCTCCAACGATACGTCGGCAATCTGCTGCTCCTCAATCTCGATATATACAAATACGTTGTTCATACTCTTTACTCTTAAGCGATTAACCGAGCGTGTGGCCCGCAATAAGTTCAACCATAAGTGCCTCGATGTCTGCATCCTCGGCAGTGAGTGTCTTAGCCTCCTTGGCCTGGAACACTACGTTCTCGATCTTCTTCACCTTTGTTGGTGAGCCTGAGAGTCCGAGCTGCTCGTAGTCTGGATTTACGTCGGCTGCTGAGAACTCTACGATGTGGAGGTATGGACGCTCCTCAATGAATGCCTTGCGAGCATCGTCCGCTGCAGCCATCTCAGATGTTGCGAGCGAATATTTGAACTTCATCACACGCTTAGCGTTACGTGGGCGGCACTCCTTAGCCGATGCGTTCACGGTGATAACTGCTGGAAGTGGCGATACAACCACCTCGGCACCACGCTCCAGGCGACGCTTGATTGTTATCTCCTTGTCGTTAATATCTACGAGCTCCTCAGCGTATGTCACCTGAGGCAGGTCGAGCTTCTCAGCCACCTGAGGGCCTACCTGAGCGGTGTCGCCGTCGATAGCCTGACGACCAGCCACGATGATGTCGGGATTAATCTTGCGTAGTGCACACGATAGTGCATACGATGTTGCCAAAGTGTCGGAACCAGCAAACTCTCTGCCTGAGAGCAGGTAGCCACCATCGGCACCGCGGAACATTGCCTCGCGGATAACGTCGGCAGCACGCTGTGGACCCATTGTAAGCACCTCTACACGTGCGTTGCCGATGCGGTCCTTCATCTGAAGGGCCATCTCAAGGGCGTTTAGGTCCTCGGGGTTGAAGATTGCTGCAAGAGCGGCACGGTTCACCGTACCCTCCGGAGTCATAGCATCCTTGCCGACATTACGTGTGTCGGGCACCTGTTTTGCCAAGACTACGATTTTTGTTACTTTTTCCATCACGTTATTTTATAATGTGTTTTTATGTTCGCTCTTTTTTGCTGGCCTTTTGTTTGCCAAATCTTGCCAAAGATAGCTGTTTTTGTCTAAAATACTACCATTTTGCTGATAATTTTTTCTTGTTTATCAGTCAACCATTTAATTTTCAGTATAAATGCCTATAGATTGAGTTTGTCTGTTTTGCTACTACTCGCCTAAGTCTATGCCTATGCGGCGGTAACACTTCATTATGTTGTATGCCGCTATTTCACTTCTAAAGAGCTTTGCGTGCAATCGTCCCTCGTTGATCATCTCTTGGCATAGAGGTTCGTTGTTGTGCAGTCGCTCTATGGCCTCTACCAGTTCGCCACAATCCTTCGACGACACATATATCGAGTGCTTGCCACCCGCCTCCTCAAGGCTCGAGCCGCGAGCCGCTATGACGGGCACACCCACCGTGAGTGCCTCGAGAATCTCCACTGCGAAACCTTCGAACTTCGAGGGGTGTATGTATATCTCTGCCCCCTTGTAGAGTGCAGGGCGGTCGGCCAGAGCCACGCTGCGTCGTATGTGTACGCGGTCCTCAAATCCGAGGCTCTTCACTCTTCGTTTCACTCGTTTTGTGTAGCTTGTCTGCTCGCCCACGACCACAAGGTTGTATCTCTCGGAGAGCTCAGCCATAGCCTCTACTATGAGTCCGCAGTTCTTGCGTTCCGACATCTCACCGATTGTGAGTATGTAGTTGTCGGGCAAGTCGTACTTCTTCTTTACTGCAGCCACCTCTTCGTCGCTTATATCCTTGCTGTAAAGTGGGTTACACCCTGGGTAGACAACGTCTATCTTCTCGTGCGACACGCCTAAGAGGTGTGCTATATCACGCTTCGTAGCTTCGCTCGCTGCGATTATTCTGTCGGCACGATGACACGCCGAGCTAACCATTATGTATTCGACTATTCGCTCGATGATGTTGTAATAGTTTGTGTATCTGAGCGATATGAGGTCGTGTATGTTCACTACGCTGCGTATATCCTTGCGGCCGAGTCCGTAGGGTAGTCTGCTTTCGAGGCCGTGGAATAGCTCCACGTCTCCACGCTTAGCATCTTTGGCCACTCTGAATAGCTGCCATAGCGACGATAGCTTACGCCATATCGAGCCATCAGGCTCCATCGACTCTACGTTGGGAAGGTTGTCGAGCTCGTCGTATTCGCGTTGAGGATTACGCTTTGGGGTGTACATTCTGAAGTACGCGTTTTCTGGGCAGGCGTCGGCTAAGGCCTTGATTATAAATCGTCCGTAGCTGCCAATTCCGCTATTTTCTGCGTTGGCACTTCGGGCGTCGAAACCTATCGTGTAGTTGTGTTTCATATCTTGATACCTTAGTTTATATGCGTACGCTCGCGTGCGTATCAGTTGCAAATCTATGAAAATTTCTTGAAAGTAGCAAATTTTCGTTATATCGGCTGCAGTGTGATATTTTTTCGATGTTCGAAAAAGGCCGTTGTGGCCCTCTCTAATGGGAGTAATTAAAACTTTTTCAGAAAATATTAAAAATTTTTCAAAAAACATTTGGTGGATTGAAAAATACTCCTTACCTTTGCAGCGAAGTTTTAAGGTTCATTTAGGTTAGTAGTTTTAGGTTGGGAGGCAATCGAAGGATTGCGGCGAGAGCTACAGCACCACAACGTAGTGGTGTAGGTTTCGTTGCTAAAACCGGGTGACGGTGCTCGTCACGGGTTGAATATCTTTCGATAGGCCTCGTTTTTTATTTTATTCTGTTCAAAATCGAGCCAATATTGTCCCACCAGGGGCTTTTATTCCCACTTTTTGTCACACTTCTGACCGCTTTTAGCCACTTTTTTGCCATATTTTCTGCATTTTTGAGTCATAAATATGCCAAAATCTATTGTTAATATGTGTAAAAAATCTCTGTCTATTTTGCATTTTCGAAATATTTACCTAAATTTGCAATGATTATGTGGGGATACTATCCCCTCATCTAACGTAAATTACACATATTTTATATTACTAACATTTCTAAAACTATCACACTATGAGGAAAATTTTTACTACCCTCAAGTCTGTTGTAGCTGCTACCGTTATAGCTGCTATGGCATTGGCTACGTCGTGTTCTTATGACGACACAGCCATTAGGAACGATGTGGAGAAGATCAAGACTGATCTCGCTGCATTGACAGAGCGTGTTGCCGCTTTGGAGAATGAGCTCGATGAGCAGGTTGCTTCATTGACTGAGCTTATCAATGGTAAGGTTGTTGTTACTGATGTTAAGACTGAGGGTGACACAACTACTGTAACTTTGTCTGATGGTTCTTCATTCACTATCGACAACTCAAAGTCTTCTGACGCTGTTGCTGGTGACGACTACACAATCGGTACTTATGCTGATGGTGGTGTTTACTACTGGGCTGTATTCAAGAACGGTCAGTTCCAGAACTTCCTTGAGGTTGACGGCCAGAAGGTTCCTGTTTTCGCTGAGGGTTGCGACTGCGAGGAGACAACTCCAGCTGAGGGCTGCACTTGCGATCTTAAGATGGAGGTTCGTGAGGACGGCTTCTTGTATGTATCTATCGACGGTGGTGCAAACTGGGTTAGCACAGAGCTTCCTGCACAGCAGGTTTCTGGTGCTTGTGTATTCACTGGCGTAGAGGTTAATGGCGACGTTGTTACCTTCACTTTGGCTGATGGCACAACATTCGACGTTCAGAAGGCTGAGCTCGTTGAGTTCGAGGCTGCGAAGTCTGCTATCTACGTTAAGTCTGGCGAGACTAAGTCTATCGCTTTCGCTATCAACGATGCAGTTGAGGATATCAACGTAATGAACACACCTCTTGGTTGGAAGGCTTCTATCGAGGCTCCTACACGCGCCGTAGGTGGTATGGACTATGTTTTGAACATCACTGGTCCTGCTAAGGATTTCATGCAGTATGCTGAGAAGAGTGGTAAGGTTTCTATCCACTTCAACACTGCTGCTGGTGCATGTAAGGTTATGACTGTTGATGTTGAGTTGGCAGCTATCGACCTCCAGGTTGACAAGGCTGGTAACATCACTATCACAACTACTCTTGTTGATGAGTATGA
>JAEIGA010002244.1_pt1 | contig 30882 bp, 50 predicted proteins | sample 9270691 | NCBI WGS metagenome assembly JAEIGA01 (sample SAMN17057246, study PRJNA624740) | gut metagenome | biome: biome; isolation source: fecal sample | host: Bos grunniens | place: China: Xizang | collected 2019
CAATTAAGAATGCCGAAGGAATAACCCTATGGAGGTTCAATGTCGATACTAAAGAATTTACGCAAATTGATACCACCGACGCTCCTGTTGACCCTAGGAGTACTGCTGTACGCTGGGCTCAGGGCCTTGGTAAACTTTATTATGTCGATGGCTATTCTCCTCTGCAACGTGTTGATATTGCTAGCTGGAAGTCAGAGTTGGCCATAGCAAAGCAAGAGGATATTGATGTCGAGGGCTTAACCCCTCAGGACCTCCAGGCCCAACCTGGCGCGTCTCTAATCATCAGAATCCGCCAGAGAATCTTCCTCGCAGGATTTAGGGAAGACCCAAACTTTGTCCAGTACTCTATCCTTAACTCATTGACTGGCGACCCAGACAACCCGAGTGAGAATGCTGGTGTCCAATACGACCAGTTCTCTGACATCTCCTGGTTCTACTCCCCAGATAAGAGCCCGAAGGATTCTGGTTGCGGCCCTATCACCGCGCTAGAACAGTTCGATGACAACTTGATTATCTTCCGCAAGGATGGTTCGTCCGTCTATTCGATTGGCTCGGAGTTCTCCGCCCCAGCTCAGGCCGACACCTTCGCCTATAACATCGGCGTAGAGCGTCAGGAAGACGTCTGTAATATGAACGGTAACTTATATATGTACAACCGTTCAGAGGGCTTCCGCCGCTTCTCAGGGGCTGAGGCGACATTCCAATCTGCGAAGATTGATAACGAACTCAGGAAGATTCCGGCCGACTCACCACGCTTTATGATTGGCCACGCCAACAAAGTCCGTATGTATTGCGACCTCAAAGACCGCGGCTACGCCGACCACTCCTTCCTCTTTATGACAATCCTCGCCCAATCCAGCCCATGGTACTGCGATGATAACACTCCAGTTTGTTGGGCGGTTGGCGACCAGACCTCAGATACCATCTACGCGATGCACGCTAACTATCCAGCAATCTACATTGTAGATAGCCCAGAGAAGTACAGCGACTTTGATAGCTCAATCGATATGGAATATCACACCCCATACAAGAGCCCAGGTTCAATGAACGGCTGGACGATGCTCCGCCGCACAATCCTACGTATCGTAGCCTCGGGCACCAACGCTTGGTATATCGGTCTCGACTTTGACCACCGAGATAAACCAGCAGTGTGGAGGAAGTACATCCAATACCAAGAGGATGAGGGCGTACCACAGGAAGCCGTCTTCGACGCTAATGAACAAGTGGGCACGAAGGTGGTGAACATCATGGTCAGGGCGAAAGTCCGCGACTATCAGGTACGTATCAAGGTAAGCACCTATGAAGACCCGGCCATGCTGATGTATATCAGCTCCGAAGTCGGCTCAGTGAGGGCGCTATGATTGATAGATTTACTAGCAATGCGATGAGGCGAACTCCAGACCAGCACACGTTCGGTCTAAACCAGCTCGCCTCTGAGCTGGAAGGAATTAAAAGCTCACTACGCATCTTATCTGAAGACGGTAGTGTTATAATCGTAATAGGTAACCAGCCCATGGACCCAGCCACCAAGAAACCATACGGCTTCGGAGTGCGCCGGTACCTAGTTAAAGGGGACAGACTCGTCCCAGATGGAGAACTACAATGGAATTAGAGCAAACACGAGACATTCTCCAGCAAGCTATGGACCAGCAATGGTTGGATAACCAAAGGGCTGTGGATGCAAATCGTATTCTTGCCGACCAGAAAACTGCTTATGAGAATGAAGCTCGAGGAACATATTACTCGGGCCTCCCAACTTGGCAACGCGCACAGAACGCTGTGAGCGCGGCCGAATCTTTGAATGATGTTAACAGCCAATACGCCCAGAATAAGGTGAAGATTTGGAATAGCGTCCAAAATACCCTGGACCAGATAGCCTCCTACAATGAGGCTGCCGCCGAACTCGGCGCTGGCACTACTGGACTAACCGCAGGGCTATCCCGCACAATGAACACGACCAACCAACCATTCTTCTTAAACGGCAAACAATACCGATATGTTAATGGTCGACTCCAGGAGGTAACACAATGACACCTGACCAAATAACCGAAACGTACGAAGTCCTCGCTCCAATGGCGACAGACTACGCTAATGCTAACTTAGAGAGAGCCGGCCAGGCTCAAGCTTCGTATGGTCCTCTAGCGCAAGCGGCGATGGGCGATTCTCAGACTGCTGGCATCGGCAACTACACCTATAATCGTCTCGTCCGCCCGGCCGTAGACACCATGCGCGACCAGCTTATCGTGGAAGGCTACTCTGCCGCCCTCAATAAACAACTAAGCGACGCCCTAAATAAGGCGAAAGAAAACTATAACCGCGCAGCTAGAAGAAGGGGCAACCCATCTACCGACCCAGATGACACTACTGGTGGCGGCCAAACTAAGATTGGTGGTTATGACGATGTAGATTCTGGTGCTGGAGCTACTGGCTCGCCTATGGTCCTATACAACACGTACACAATTACAGACGCAGACGGCAACTCAAGAACATACCGCCGCCCAGAGATTATGAAAGAGGACCTAGAATGGTATAACTGGGCAGAACGCCAGCGCAAGAAAGCAGAAGCTGAAGGTAAAACATTTAAGTATGGGAGTTAACAATGGCTATTAGACCAGGTTTCGGCATTACTAATATAGTGAACGGCGACACGCTCGACAACTTTTTGCCCGAAGCAAATAGAAATACAAACAACCAATCAACTGACCGTGGCTGGCTCCCTGCGCCTTATAACGTCATCACTGAACCAGTAGATGCTGGCGGCAACACAACCAATTACGGGAATAACTATGCCGCCTCTAAAAAAGCATTCGATGAACGCGTGGCAAAAATTGACCAGACGCAAGAGGCGAGAGATTTACGCCAGGCATGGTCGACTCCTCCACGTGTGGGTATAGAAAATGGGCGTCTCAAATTAACTGGCTCGTCACAATTCTTAGCCAGCGACACGGCCAAGCAGCTCCGCAGCATCTTCAAAGAGATGGAAGGGCAAACCTATAACACTGAGGCCCTCAACCAACAAATTGAGGCATGGAACACAGACCTTCAGAAGATAGCCGAGGACAATATGAAGAACCTCGACACCCTCAATGAAATGAATTATTCCATCTCTCAGACGGCTACGGGTCCTAACCCTCACATGCTCACATACGCAGACCTCCTCCGTATCGGGAACAACGTCGCTGTCGGGAGACAAGAGGACGCGCTAAATAGCGACAAACTTATTTTCGTAGGGTACGAGTGGGACGATGAGGGGAACCAGATTCCTAGGTACATGACAGCTAAGGAGTTCGCCGAGGAATTTAACAGTACTCCTGACCCAGTGGGACACGCCAAGAACTTGGCCGAAGCGTGGGAGAATCGTAGTGCCGATACTCTTATAAGCGGCAAGCGCCGCGCTTGGTCGCAACTCAACGCACAGGCTGCAGAGGGTGACCCTGGGGCCATCGCAAAACTTATGTACTTGCAAGGTGGTAGCGAGGGTGGCCCAGCCAACGTCGTGATGTCTGGGGCAGAAAGGTTTAACGATTTTGTTTTTATCTCTTCAATCAATGCGATGAACGGTCTAACGGCTGGCCTAGACTTCGCCACCGAATGGTATAACGCCCCGTTCGGCAATATCTTTGGGCTACCTCGTCTTATCGGAAACATATCCAATGTCGCAGAGAACGGCTGGGATTGGAATAAGTTTTGGGAGTCTGACGTTGTCGACAAACAGGTAGAGGAAATGAATGATGTCGTCTCCTGGGCGAACAGCTATTTCTCTGCAGTGACCCCTGGCTCCACTATGCTCGGTGCCACATTGGGCGGTATCGAAGGCATGGTTGCGTCCATAGCCTACAATGTCGTGTCGGCAGGGATTGGCCAAGAGTTAGCGGCGCAAGCCGTGAGTAAAGGATTGACTGCCGCTGGCAATGCGCTTGAGTTGTCTGGTCATGGTGTGAGAATATCCGCCACAATCGGAGGCGCTGCTGGCAAGCTCCAGGGCGTTACGTCAATGAGTGGTGGTATGGTAACTGGGACTGGGTACACTATAGCTAACGCTACAAAAGGTACGGCCGAATTAAGTATCGTCCTTCCTAGATTCTTGATAGAGAAGTTCCCGGGCATTGCTAGGGCAATCACAGAAGTAGCGTTTTCTATTCAAGCTGCCTCCCAAGGCGCTCAACTGGCCGGCATGGCTGGCGCAGACATCGGTGTATTCGTAACGAATACAAATCCTGCCTTCCAATCGCTGTTCAATAACGGCACTCAATCGCTTGCGATGATTACTCAAGGAGCAAAAACCGTTGGCAATAGTTTCATTCTCAGTAAACAGGCATTAGATTCAATGCGAAACTGGTCAACAGGTATTCGCCTTGGCTTCAATTTATATATGGCTGGCAACTATTTTGCTATCCGCCATATTGATAGGTATCTCCGCGACCAGTACAACGGCAAGGACGATGGCGATATGCTGACATACGTCGCAACAAACACCGCTAGAGACGTTGCTATCTCTGCCGCGTTGGGGATTGGCGCAGCTACTTTCAATCACTTCAGACAAATTTCGAGAATGAGCAAGATAGCCCCTACTCGCGTAGTCGATGCCGCCCAAGTGGGAGCGGCGAACTCAGCAAGTGGGTTCTATGCTTCGAGCGCTTCCGCCCAGGCGACCGCTCAGACTAAAGCGGAACCAGCACAAGAGACATATGTCGAGTTAACTAATCTGTTTAATTCATCTATGACTGCTAACGGAGAAAGATTCTTCGTTCCTAATGACGCCGCTCAGGCCACTGTTGTTCCTGGCTCATCCAGCGTAGCTGGTCCGCAGGGCGTTGCCACGGCGACTGGTATTATTAAAGATAACAAACTGATTCGCTCAAGAATCGTCCCAACAGTGGGAGGGTTCAATGTGATTTCTAGCGCTCGCGACCTTTCGACAGGCGAGGAGACCACGGATGTCACTTTCCATTTAGATTTCGACAGCGCTAACAACGAATTGCAGAAGAGTACCGTCCCGATTGTGAACCCTAAAACGCTAGGCAACTCTGACCTTGCGGTGAGCGCGAACGTCGCTCCGCTTTCAGTCGATGGGCTGTCCGCTATTCGCCATCTCCCTGACGGTACCTCCAGGCTACGCATTTCGAATGATGTCTTATACTTAAAACCAGAAGAGTTCGAGCAGAAAGTATCTGATATCGTCGCTCAGATGACTCCAGAGATGGCTGTCGAATTTACCAACTCAGTCCGCAGCGTTAACCTAGACGAACTGGGGGCACGCATTTATGGCGAAGGTCCAGAACTTCCGGCGCCATTTCTGCGTATGCCTAAAAATATTGAAGAGGTTAAGGCTTTCGCCCGCGACGTAGCTGTGGCCCGAGCCGCCGTCCAATATAATGGCGACCGTGGTGTGGTAATCCCTACGAAGATTGAAGCAGATACAATCGATGTCACCCGCCGCCGCCGCATGACCACCGACACGGTGTTCTACGCCCAACAGCCAACAGAGTTCCAAGCCCCAGAGGAAGACATTTTAGGTAACAAACGCGATGATAATGGCGTGCCTAATGAATTTGTTGGATGGAATACGGAAATGGATTTTGCGCTCGGCGGAACGGGCAAGAGTGTAGATGTATATGGGACTGGCGCCGAATCAACGGTAGACAAGAGATACGCGTCTTTGCAGAGCATAATTGACAAGAACCCTAACAGCGCTTCGCTCCTAAGGAAGCAGGTTGGCAAGACCGATTATGACTTGGCTTCCGGCCTAGCAGCTTTGTGGCTCGTGAACTATATTACGAGCTTTGGTGGGTCGGCTTCGCTGGTTAATAGTTTTAATATTACGACGAAAACAGCAGCAAAAGACTTTATCGCAAGTCTTTATAGCGGAAGACCGAATAATGGCGCTGGTTACGCCGTTACTCCATGGTTCACAGCTGATTCAATTTATGACCTAACGTATCAGATAGGCGGCGAATCCAGAGCTCCAAGCTCGATGAATATATGGAAGGTGACTGACAGCAGCAACGACCGTCTTAGAATGCTGGACAAGACCCCTGGTGCTGTTGGGGAGCAATCCTTATTTGAATATTTCCGAGATGATAAGGGGCTAATCACGGACGTAGTGGTAATGTCCCCAGATGCATATTTTAATATTCTGAAAACTGAGCAAGGATTGACCGATGAATATATCGACGAGATAATGAACGATTCTGATTATTATGTCGAGAAAATAAGTAACGGAGAGCAGATAGATGTGCCATATCTCTTATACGAAAAGGACTCTTCAGGGGGATATAGCGGGCAAGAAGGGCGGCATCGCATGGCCGCAGCGAAACGAAGCGGACTCTTATGGGTCCCAGTCACAATCACTCACCCGAGCGGCGTTGATGCGAATGATATATTGTCTAAATATGGTTCATCCGAAATGGGCACAACTCTCAACTATACTGATTGGGTATCATCACTAATCACTGTGACGAGCCCATATGGTGACCCAGTAGGGCGTTTTTCGAAAGCAATAGACGAAGAGCTCCAGGAAGCAAAAGATTCAATAGCGGCATATAATCGCATTTACTCTGGCAACGAGCCTCTCGCTGGAGTGCGCGAGTTTTTGAATATCGTTGAGAAGAACAAAGAGCAGATAGCGGAGTTTATTTCTTCTCCAAGTATTAAAAAATCGAACGACATATATAACAAAGTAGCCAAGAAGGCCGTGAAGAACTTCAGTAATGGAGTTAAGGAAGCAATCAGTAAAGACGGGATAAAAGCGAATATAGACTTTTATCTTCCCGGATACATCGACAAGGAAACTGGTATTGCACATCTCTTTATGACCGATAGCTTTACTATAGGTCTTCGCAACCCGGATGAAGCACAGCCGAATATTCACGTCCCAAGAGGAACTAAAGTCCTAAGGTCCGATTATTTGCCATACATCCCAGATAGGGAGGTTGAGGATATAACTGGCGACATTTCTGGATACCATTACATCATTGATACAAAAAATGGATACGAAAAACGCGGTGATGGATATTATCTAAATAGACCAAACGGGGATAGCCACAAACCACACATAATTGAATTTACCCCAAAGAATACTGCTATTTACGATTATGCCAATACGAAAAATTATGGGGATTTAACCGATAAATTATTTAAGCCGCTCCACGATAAAAAGTATTTGCATGATATTTATAAGGTAATTCTCCCTGGTGGAGACATAAACCGAAAGACCAATCCTAAGTTGAGGACGGCTAAAAGCCTTGGCGTAATTCCAGAAACCGATTTAACGAGCTTTACGAATGATTTAATTACTAAATGGGACACACTTGCTGTGAGAACCAGCAACGGGCTTTCACTGCTTGATATGTATTCCGCCACCATGGATGCACTTGACACGTTGAAGGAAGACTTTCCCGACTTATACCATGCTATAGATGATAAACCATCAGACTCTTCGTTCGGTACCGAACTCCGTGACATCCAATTATTCCTACAACGTAGGATTAACGAAGACGAAGAAGACGGTATAACCTACAATCCAGGTGGTTATATGGCTTGGGACGTATTCGAGACGATGAAGAAGAGCCTCGCCCTTGCCGCCCTCGAAGACACGAGTAAGTTCCCGTCTGGACTTTCAAGAGATATGGCCGCAGTCAAAAAGATGGAGGGCGATGCATCTCATGAGAGTATGGCGCCATGGGTTGGCCAGCGCGGTATGGCTATTGAGGGGAATCAGGTAAACCCTAACGTGAACCCTGACGATTTCGTGCTTGACCTTGGCTCTCTGAAACCAGGAGACGACTATATAGATTATGGGTTTGCGTTTGTTTCACTCAACCCATCTGTCCCTACATATTATGCAAACGGAAAAGGCGACAAGTTTATTCTTCGGTATATCGGGCAAGAGGGGACGAAAGTGTATTACTTTGGTGACCAGAAAAACTTCGCAGACCAAGCCCATAAAGCAGATGGTGGCGCATTAGTAATCCCACGCAAGGCGCACGGGGTGGTATCCTCTGTCCAGAAAATGCAAGACGGAACGACTATTATCTACGTTGTCCTCGACGGCAAAGACGGAGCCTATAAAGGCCCAATCGACAACGCAGACTCTTCGATAGAGATGGTGGAAACTAAAAAGCGTAAGACGGTTGATGTCGAGGTGCGCACGCCACGCAAATATGTTGTCACCGAGAATGGTCTAACGAAGGAAAGCTTCTCTGATGTTCAGGAAGCGCTCGACTATAAAGCCCAGGGCGACCGCCAGATTTATGAGCTCGACTCCGACACTCCAGTTATGGACCGCCCACCGGTCACGACCGACAGCCTTTACAATCCAGCAGTTCGTTCAGAGAGCGCAACTGGTAAGATGCCAGAAGACACTGCTTATGAGGCTCCGAAGTTTGATGCCTCTGGCCATATTGAGAGGTTCAACGATTTGATGGCATCAATGCCACTACTCCGAGAATCGCCGACAGACTATACCCAAGGTATCGTAGACATCGCTCGCGAAGTCCAGGCTGTCTACAACGGTATCGCCGAGATTGTAGATGTGCCAGCATTGTATGAAGATTACGCACGCCAGATTGCGGAAGACGTTGAGCAGCCAACTGTCTCTCCAGAACTCAAAGAGGCGCTTGCTCCGCTCTCAAGTATGCTCGATGCTCTTGGCCACTACTTCGACCCAAGCGGAAGTAGCTTGACCCAGGACTTCTACCTCCCAACTGGTGCTCCAAGCAAGAAGTTGGCCTCAGTTGAGGACGCGCTCCTTCACCCAGATAGGGCGGTAGACGTAGACAACCCAGCCGCGGTCACCTTTGATGAGATTCTGGTTGACCCTATGCGTATCGGCGATAGTGGTTTCTGGGAGAAAAGGTCGGGCGAACTATTCCGTGATGAGGACGGTAACTTCACTATGGCCAAGGCTGGTACCCTCGAAGAGAACTTAATCGCCTATACCGTAGCGGCGCTTACCCGTGGGCAAAACGCCCTGCTAGTGGCGGCCAATGACGAGGTGGCATTTGCTAAATCCGACCGTAACCGTAACCCAATCTCTACCACCGAGGCACTTAAAGGTTTGAAGGGCGCGGATAAGAACCGTCAGAAGATTCGCGCGGCACAAATCAAGAACGCTCGTGGCTACGACAAGAAACTCAAGAACGAAAAAATCAATAAACTTGAAGACAATTACGATGATAAGAACGTTATCGACGCAATTGAAGAGACGTACGCAGCAAAAGACTTCGCTAAAGATATTGATTACACCCGCAACGTAGCGGAGAACTCAAGGATATTAGGGTACCGTCGCACTTTGACAATCAACAACATCAAGGGTTCAGCGTTACGCTTTGGCTCAAACAACGGCTTCAGGGGTATTGCCAACGATATTCGCAAAGCATCTCATATCAAAGTAACCGGCACAAAATGGGTGACCAGATACGGGGAGAAAAGGTGTGTTGCCTTCGGTCTAACGGACGCCCAAATGGCAGAGACTGAGGCTACGGTCTCGGAGCCAGCAGTAAACCTTGGTGATTCGGCGATGTTAATCTTCGCGCCAGACCGTGCGGCTGGAGCATTCTACCGAACCATCTTGGACCAGAGCGAACAATGGGCAACTGAAGGTGGTATGGAGCTATTGAACTCCATTAAGGACTATGCACGTCAAAACTTCCCACTCTTATCTAACCCAGAGAGAGCGGCAGAAAAGCTCTTTCAGCAGTTAACTCGCAACTTCGATGCTTATAACGACCCGACTGCACTTTATCTAGCTAACCAAGAAACAATCTCCGCCTGGATAAAGAGGATGGCGGCCACACATATTAACTCGGCAATTCAAATGGCCGACATTGATGCGATAGATAACCGTACAATCGACGCGATTGACCAGATTATGACTAAGGCATTAGTGGGTTCGGCCGTCTACAATAGTAAGATTGTGTCTGCCCTCCAGCGTGCTACATATGCTGCCACCCTATGGTTCAACCCGAGCCCGATGGTCGGTAACCTCCTCTCTGAGCCAGCTCGTGGTATCGATTTCTTCGGTTACAAGGTATTCGCAAAGGCACTCAAGCAATTTATCAGCCCTAAAGCTAGAGCAATCGCAAAGACTGAGTTAGGCGATATGGATTCATACCTTAACAATGACCCAGAGCTGGTAGGATTAGCGGCGCAGGTGAAATCCAAATTGGCAAGAGCCTTCGATTCGTTCGAGAACAAAGCAATGTCTCCGCTTCAGAAGTCTGAAGAGCAGAAAAACCTACTGTTCTGGATGATGGCGAAAGAGAACGCTAAGTTGATGTACCCTAAGGACCCATCCGCCCAGCTCCAAAATGCTCTAAGGACATTCAATGACGTGGCGATTGCCGGTGGCCCAGGCACAACTCCGAGCGTAGCGACTTCAAACCTCGGTCGTATGGCCTTCATCTTAAAGACATTCTCCCTCCGCAACTGGGATGACTTCATTGAAATGACAGAGCAGATTGGATATGGCCGCTCGGGCTCATATAAGTGGGACCGCACACGTAGGGGGCAAGACACTGGCGGACAGGGCGGCTATAGCTCAACGGCCGGAGGCAGGAAATTCAACTATAAGAAGGCTGGTCGCTTCCTCGGTGGCACACTCCTACGTCGCTACCTCTTGTGGCTGTTCGTTCTTGGTCCGCTCGGGCGCTCTATCTGGGATGCTCTAGGCGGTGACCCTACTGGTCTCACTGAGAACTACTCACGTGGTCTGTATGACGATGAGGGAACGGACGAATATGAAGGTATGACCCCACTCGACAACATCATCAACCACATACCTACTGGGTTTATCTTCGGCACATTAAAGGATTTCTACTTCGCAGCCCGTAGGGCGGGTGTAGAGACTGGTGATTTCTTAGGGCCAATCGATATTGAACGTGATGCCCGTCTCCAAAAAGACCTCAAACAACACCTCCCACTCGGCGTAGTGACCCGCCGCGTAGGAGATATGCTTGAGCTGATGGACCGTGGGTACTCCTTCAACAGTAACGGTAATAAGACTTACGCCGCCCCACAGACACTACACGACGTTCTTCTCGGTTTCACCTTAGGCAAGAGTGTAACCTCAAACGCACAAGCATATAACAAGTATCGCTATGGCGCAGTGAATATCTGGGGAGACATCTTTGAAGGAGACTGGCTCGACTTTGCCATGAGCGCCAACCCATTAGCTGGTGACCTCAATATGGCTAAGTTCGATACCACTAGGACTGACTATAATGGTGTATTCCACGGTAGCTATAACGACGTGCCAGTGATGCAAGCGGCCGTAGCAGACCTACGCGAACGCAGGGCAACAATCATTCGTGAGTACAACGAAGACCTCGAGAAGTTCACTGGTGAGTTTGAGGGGCTAACAGACGAGCAGAAGAAAGCCAAAGCTGCGGAGCGCAGGGAAGCCAAGATTCAAACCTTTACTGAAGACGTACAGAGACTTGTCGATGAGTACCAGAAAGCTGGCAATGCTCTGAGTGATAAGCAAATTAACACGTTGATGTACTTGTTCGACTTCAATGAGGGCGATGATGACACCTACGATAGTCAGATTGCCCGCGAACGTTATGTCCAGGCAGAACTTCCAGACGTGTCGACGAACATCGTACCTAAACAAGATAAAGAGACTGGAGAGATTGAAGAGCAAAATTACTTCCAGCGCTCACTCGTCTATCAGAACGCCGTTCAAGGTAGGTATGGTATCCCTCGTGAAGCGGCTAAGGCAGTGGATTCAGCGCTTGCAGACTTCAAGAGCACTTATAAGGAGTACAAGAAGCGCGTAAGCGACCTCAACGACAAAGCCTACTCGGCGGCTAAGGGTTCGTCAGACCGTAAGAAGTACCAGGCAGAGGTAGAAAAAGTCCAGGAAGAATATCTCAACCAACTCTACACTGCATTAACCCCAGTAGTTCAGAAATATGGTACAGAAGTCCTCAGCTCGAATGATGTGATTGAATCGCTCCAGCCATATATGAGCTCGATGGTACCGTACAGCTCAATCAAGAAGTACGGACTCCAATACAATAACGGCAACGACATTGTATGGGGCCAGCTCTCTGACTGGGTGAAGAATAGGTGGGGCGCATCTGCTCCTACGGCTGGCTCAGACCCAGAGATTACTAATGGCATTAAAGAGATTAAATCGCTCAAAGACCAAGGCAAGATATCCCAGGCAAAAAGCCAGGCAAGATTGTTACTTGATAGGATTGCTCGCGGTTCGCTCTCCGCTCGCAACAACGATGTAATAGAGCTACGGAGTCTACTCTATGACTAAAGAACTACTAGGTTTGGTGGCGCTCGATATTCAAGAAGAGCGCCGCCGCCGCAACAACCAGCTCCTCCAAGCAGTGGATGGGGGGCTAGAAATCTATAACCTCGAGGACCTCATGCGTTTGGTGGGAACGCTTGAGGCCGCCTATAACCACTGCCTAGCCTCCATCGCAGGAGACGGGGACATCTATTGTCTGCTAAAACATGTAGCTTACGCTATAATATTAGCAGGGGAGGTGGACGGCGAAACCGCCTCACTATATCAAATAATGTCAGTAATCTCAGGGCAGAAAATACAGCCTTGTGATAGCTGTAAAGGAGAAGAGAATGAATCTAATCCAGAAGATAAAGCTTAAAAAAGAGAGCGTGAAATCGTTTGAAGAGAACGAGCTCAAGGAGATGGGCAGTGGCAAATAGTCCTCTCGTAAACGTGGTCGTGAAGGCCGACCCGAGTAACTACTCTGGCTCTGGCTCTCGCAAGAAAATCACTAATGTAACACTCCACCACATGGCGGGTATTCTTACGGCCCAGCAGTGTGGTAATATTTTTGCCCGCAAAGGCCGTGGCGGCTCCGCCCACTATGGCATCGGCAGTGACGGCAAGATTGGTCTCTACGTAGACGAGAATTGCGTAGCATGGCACTGCGGCAACTGGGCTAACAACCAATGTTCGGTTGGTATCGAAATCTCTAACGATGTGTTGGGCGCAAACTGGCACGTATCCGACCAGTCCCTGACCCTCACAATCAAACTCGTTGCAGACATCATGAAACGCAATGGTATCAAGAAAGCTATCAAGGGCGAGACCCTCACCTGGCACAGTATGTTCGCCGCTACTGCATGTCCTGGTGACTACGTCCGTAGCAAACTGCAATATATTTGCGACGAGGTAAATAAGATTCTTCAGGGTGGTGTCACTCCTGAACCGCCAGCAAAGAGCTTCCTCCCACCTAAGGGATACTGGGGTTATGGAGACTACGATGCTCGTGTTGGCCAGATTGCAAGCTTCATGTATAAGACCTTCCCATCCTATACAAAGAAGGCTGCCCTGGGCAACTGGTTCGGCCCGAACCTGAAAGCCAGCATCCGTGAATTTCAACGCAGAACGGGACTCGAAACCGATGGCAATGTCGGACCGATTACCCTCGCAAAACTAAAACAATACGGTTTTAAGTATTAGGAGAACACATGGAAGTATTTGAACTAGATGGCGTAACGATGATGGCTATCCTCGGTATGGTGGCCGGAGTCGTAGAGCTCGTTAAAAGAGCCTTCGCTAAAGACTGGAAAGCAGTTATCACTATCGTTGGCGCCGGCGTAGCTGGCGCATTGGTAGGGTTGCTTCTCTCGGTCAACCCAATCATCGGTGCAGTCGTTGGTTTCGCCGCCAGTGGCTACATCACCATCGCCCAGAATTTTGGCTGGCAGTAGAGGATAGACCCTTCGGGGTCTATTCTTAATTGCGACGCAGATATGTCCCCAATTTATTAAAAATCACTTAGTGAAAAAATTTGTGTGCTTTGGATAATACCCGCGTCGCAATTAGGGATAGACTCCCTAGTACATTATGCTCAAGGAGGTGGGTAACATGAGCAAAAAGAATCGCGTGAGGATTCCGCCGGTCACCACACGTGACCGCCATCACCTTTGCTTCCAGAAAAGACACTGGAATAAGGGATATGCTAGAGCGATTTGCATGGCGTTCGTCAGATACGTGCCTGTGGTCTATCATCGTGAGCTTCACACTCGCCTCAAGACCGTACCCGTACCAGACAGTGCTCTTCTCAAGGCGGCTTGGGACAAATACCAGGCCAACAAGATTGAGATTGATAGCTACGACGCTGCCCGTGCAGCCGCTTGGCTCTACGTAAACATCCCTGACCAGGACTTTAGAAGGGCGATGCAATTTCAGGTGGACTTCTTCGCAACAAAAAACTCCCCCTAATGGGGGAGCTTTTCTCTTTGAGTCTTTTGACTCGAAGAAGTCGAAGAATTTACATACCCGTGAGGGGTACTTACATTGTAATATAGTCCCATGTTTTTGGGAAGAGTTTTTCTCCGATTTTCTTCTCTAATAATCTACCCTTATGGAGCCACGAATTGTAGAGGGCGCGTTTCTCCACGACCGAATACTTCGGCGCCTCCCCCAACTTGTGCTGGTCGAAGAGCAACAACAACTCTTCGTACTCCTTAGGGAATTTCTTTTGCATGTATCTCGAATACATAATGTAGTTACCATTAAGGAACCCATTACATCTGTCGCATTGGGGGTTCACATTCACAAACTCCCAGCGAGTTATTCTACATCCACGAGGGATGAAGTGCCCGCCCTGCATACAGCCTTTGCCGAAGCATGGGCAGACCCTCCCACAGGTCACGCATTTATTTACTATGACACCGTCCTTGAGGTATGCACCTTTACACCTGCACACAGTCTGTACAAGTGTGTCGAGGCGCTTGTCAATCTCTTTAATTGTCAGTGTCTTCATTCGCCAGCCTCTTGCAGATGTCGTACGCCAGAGCTATGCTCTTGGTCTTCGTCCACTCCCTGACCATTTCTTCTATACTCATGTTCAAATTCCTCCATAAACATTTTCATCTGCTGCGTATCTTGTAAATTCGCTTTCATATTCCTACCCTAAAAAGACTCCCGAGCAAACCCGAGACCGGGATGGGAGTCTTTTATTATTTTACCTTATATCTTTTGAAATAGCCAAGCCATTCAACCCAGTTCTTGAACTTGATATGGTCTGGCGATTCCATCTCCGCACCCGGCAACATTATAATGTTGTACTTTTTACCACACTTGAACCGACCGATATCTTTTAAGCATAGTACATACATCTCTGTTGGCTTCTTAATGTTCGACAGCCCCATAGCTGTGGTGTTTATGCGAGCTTGTTGGGGTGAGAGGCGGGAGATGGAGCCGCCGATGATGGCGGCCTTCACCTTATCCCTATGGTATTCCTCTGTCCCCTTCGACACTCGGAGATATCGGTCAAAGTCCTTCGTGTATTTCATACTAAAATGGTACAACGGACTCATCGTCAGAAGAGGTGTCTTCTCCGAGGTCATCCATGAGCTCTTCGAGGTCAGCATCGTTATTGGATGCCGCGCCCTTCGTGACTACAACAGCGTTAGCCTTTACGCCAACACCACCGCCGAAGCGAGAGTAGTCGAACGCACCAGCGATGAGGTTGACGGATGCGCCGTAGCCCATATCGCCTTGGCCGAGGCCGTTGAGGCCAGCCCATTGAGTCTTGTCCCCGAACTTGCAGGTCCACTGTTCAGTGGTGACGCCAGTTTCTGGGTGAGTGTACTCCTTAATATTAGCTTTGCCTTTGTTTGGGTCGCCGTTCTTGCCTACCTTATTGGCGGCGTAGAACTCTTCGATAGCCTTCTTCTGCTCTGGTGTTACAGCGATGGTGATTGAAGTGCCAAATTCCTTGGCCTTCTCATCTTCTGGACCAGTGTAGAACACTACCTTAGCGTCCGTGAGTTTTAATTTTTTTGGGTCTTGTAGTTGTGACATTGCTTGTCTCCTTTTATTGTTACTTAGCCCCCCAGCCGACCCACCGTGATGGGCCGAAGCGAGGCTAACTAAAACTCAAGCTTCCCGCCGTAATCCTCCTGCTGAACGTTGCGTAGGAATGTTTGAGCCAGCATTACTCTCTGCTTACAAAGTTCTAGCATACGGGTGCAGAGGTCCGAGTATGCGTACACCTCCGCCAGCTCCGCCTTTAGACAGGCCTTGAGGTGGTCTTCCTTAGGAGTCATGAGGTCTTTTGCTTGGATATGTTTTAAGGTAATCTCCGCCTCTCTTTGCTTGATGTATTGTGAGAGGGCGCGGGAGTTGAGGGCGAGAGCCATAGAATTGCTCGAGGCTACTGCCGCCATCTTCTTTACTTTGGCGATAGAGTCGGGCGAGGAATCCACTGGCATCTCTGCACTCATGTCTGGGTAGATTCGCTCAAGGTCTTTCTTCATCGCCCCGATAATCTTGCTTACTTGGTCGGCTTCCATACTTCCTCCAGATAAGGTTTAATGTCGATGATATCTACCTTAACCTTCTCCCAATGCTCGCCGTTCAACCAATAGATTGACAGCTTGTTAATCTTGCCGCCGTTCTGCTCTACGATATAACGGTAGAAGTTCAACTGCAGGGTGTAGAGGGAAAGTCTATCGTTCGGCCAGTCCTTACCCATCGTGTGCTGTATCTTCTGGTGGATATCTCCAGTCTTAATGTCCGCAATCTCATGCTCGCCGAGTAAATCAATCACGCCGCAGAGTTGGTGGGCGTCATCTTGAACAAACTCTTCTGACAGATAAGCATCGTCGCTTACCTCCACCCAGTCCTCAACGATACTTTTAAGGTATTCATTGTTCGGGGTCTCGCCGTATTTATTAAAGGTCTCGATACATTTATGGATGAGCGTGCCGTATTGTAAACTAATTTCTCCCTTCGCGTCCCACCCTGCAAGCACATCGCTAACCTCCACATCATTCTTGTCTGCGACTTTCTGCGCTATCGCATCGCGCGGAAATTCTTTCTCGAACATATGGGCGAAGGTCGAGCCTGATAAGTATGGCTTGCCGTTCTTGCTGTATGTATGGTCTTCTTTATTGAATAGAACCCCATCTCCTAATATGCTCTGTGAGCTCATGAGAGGCGCTGTGGCGGGTTTTTCCTGGCCAGACAGTCTCTCTACCAGCTTTGTGTTCCCAACGGCCTCAGCGACGCTCTGAGCGCCTTGTACGATGTCTTCCAGGGTATCGCCGGCAATCACTGGGCGAACGTCAGTATACTGCAAACCAGTAACTGGAATGGTCCACTGCGCCGATTCAATCTTATACGCCATCTACCCTCCTTATTTTGTCTAATGGAATGCAGACCATATCCATCCAGACACCACTCTTTGTTTGCATTTTATCGTGCTTTGCTGCCGCCACCACTTCAGCATCTACCTCGTAAACCCCTTTATATTCTTTGCTCTTAGTAATTTTGAAGACTAATGGGTCTTTGATTTTAGCTGCTGCAATAAGCACAACGCGGTCACGGTATCTTGGGTGCCAGATTTCTATCATTGTGTCCTCCTATTATTATTTACATTGTTATTGCTATCTTCGTCATCTCAATGATGAACCAGACGAATCCGACTCCCATTGCGATAGCGATTAAAGTTAATATTCCCATCTCGATTAGTTCTCGAGTGGTCATCCCCTTGTCTTCCCCATAATGGGGGGGTAACTTCTTTTGTTTCATTATTGTGTAAGACATTATTTGCTCCTTCGTCTTTCCTTTACATCTTAATAATAGCAGGTGCCCGCCCGTTTGTCAATATTATTTTTATCGTGGTTTATATTCTCTTTATTCCAGAGGCCCTGGTAAGGGTGGGCATCACCAGGGCCAATACTATTATAACGCATCAAGCTCGTGCTGTAAAATAGCGGCCGCTTCCTTGTTGTCTATGATTGTCCAGAGCGCTGGGTTAAGGAAGCGTGGGTCATACGGGAGAACCTCGCACCCAAGTATCCTTGCCTCAATAGCGCACCTACCCACCGCATAGGCCTGTTTGTAATGGGCGAGGCGCTTGAGTAACTCTTCTCGAGGGCATCCACCGATGTAGTCACCTATGGCTGAGGTCCCGTCGAATTTGTTTGGCCGCCCGACAAAACATACATCCTTATCCTTCTCAGCCTGGAACTGCTTGACGTACTCGACGTCGACTGAGATTGGGAGGTAGATTGTCTTGCCGAGGTGAGCCACCTTGGGCGCGGTCTCCGGCACCCCTACCACCAGGATTAAATCCTTATATTGTTTAAGGAAATCATAGTGTTCAGGGTGCAAGTTATTATGTACGAACACGATAGTGTGGTCTGCCGCTTCGTTCGTGTTGATGGTCATCCAGTTGTAGGTGGTGTGGATGCGGGGGATTATGTTCTCCACCAACTCCTTCGAGTAGTAATAGGCTCCGTTCCACCGACTAGTGTTTGTGAGTTTCTTATAGCTAGGGCTATCGTGGCTTATTATCATGCAGGACCTCCAGGTATTTCTTCCTAAGTATAACCTTTTCTTCTTCAGTAGAGAAAACTGCTTGTGCCATAAGAGACTCTAACCCTGTCAATTCTTCCGCCCCCTCTAATGGGTCAGGCTCGAGAAGTTCCTTAAGGTCAGCCTTGTTATCCCTCTCGATTAGCACCTGGTAGCTATCGCCAGAGCCTTCCCAGTTAATCATATCCCGGACCTCTCGCTCGGTGATACGGCGGGAGCCAGGAGAGTTGTCAATCACCTGCATCACGTACTCTTCTACGAGGTCAGGCGGGCAACCGTCATCCTGGAGCTTCTTAATATCCTTGAGGATATTGTCGTGGCGCTGGGATTCTGGATAACTTGGTATCTCTGGTAGTTCATAGTCTGGGTCAATCGGGCGGCGAATCTTCGGACCAGCATATTGTTTCTTGAATGCCGCAAACTCCCCGAACTTCGTACCTGCCACCACATGGAGCGGAGCGATTGGAAGGTCGACTATAATCTTGCGGTCTCTTCCGTTCGGCGCCACCCATCCAGTGTGGACCTTAATCTCAATAGGTAGACCATTTCCCGTGCGGTCATTACGAACATGGGGGAGTGAGTCGGCGAAGGTCCAATAGTAGAGGTGGAGCCCGCCGCTCGCCGTCTTCACGGTTAATGTCTTCGGGAGATTCCAAGTGCGGAGCTCCTCGATTGCCTCCTTGAACTTATCCCCCTCGTGGTTATCGACATCGATAACGTAAAAGCCAATCTCCATTCCATCCTTAGAATACTTAGCGTAGTTGGGCGGGATTACGTACCAGTCACCACAGTTGGGGTAGAAGTCATCTCTCTCCTGCCAGCTCACCCAGTTCTTTTGCTGGCTCCATTGGATAAGATGGTCGTCATAGTTTGGTATCTTGTTAAACTTCTTGGCGTCCTGGATTGGCACGACCATGAAGTCTTCCTTAGCAAAGTTATCCATTCATCGCCTCCTCTAGGTCCGTAAGGTTCTCATCTATCTGCCCACGCCAAATGCTCCTGCCGCCTTCTACCTTCCCTTTCGGGCCGAAGGCGTCTTCGGCTGAAGTTTCAGAGAACATTGGCACAAATAGTTGCAGACCTTTTCCGTCACTACGTTGATAAACATCTATCATTAGTGGCTGGCGAGTATGGTCGAAGGTGTGGCGGGAGAAGTACATCTCGAGTGCAATCCTTCTATACTCTTCGCCTGTGCCAGTGACATCATCCTTCTCTCTACGAATCTCAATCGCCTTAGTGGCGGTCTTGGTTAGGGTGGCGGAGCCGCCTACTGCGGCGGCACGGTATGAGGCATTCGGCCCGGAGCTATCCTTAGTGTTATGTTGGACCAGTACGATGGTCGAGTTGGTATCCTCTCCAAAGGCGGCAAGCTCCTGCATGAACCTAGCCTGACGGCTCCACTCATTCTCGTACGGGTCACGGGTAGAGAAGTCAAAGGCGTAACCAAGCGGGTCGATGAAGAATAGGTTTACTCCCTTGGTTGAATGAAGATACTTCATCCACTTGAGAATATCTCCGAGCGCATAGTTCGAGCGGCGCATTTGTTTACTCATCGCGAACACACACTTCTCCATTTGCGGGATGTACTTATCGAACTCTTCATACGGGTAAAAGCATTTACGCATACGGTTAAGTGCCTCGGCGAGTGAGCCTTCTAAGATTACCCAACCTTGTGGGATACCGCGTCGGACCGCATCCATCATAAACATCAATGCGAGCGTGGATTTATAAGTCTTCGGTTGCGAGTGGATGAGCACAATCTCGAAGTCACCCTCCTTCCCAAACCCACCGCCAAGATACTTGTCTAGCAATGGGATGCTAGTTGAGTAGAGGTTAGTAACGCCAGTGGTGTCCCAGGTTTCGAGGTTATGTTTCTGTGCGTCTGCGATAGAATCATATGAGTCGAACCCGGCTGGCAACTGCTGTTCCTTACTTGGCATAGACAAATCCCCCACCCCCATTCTTGTATTGTGGCTCTCTCGAAGGTCTTACGTTGAACTTCTTGATGCGCTTAAACGTCATCCTCTCCGTAGCTCCCGTGTCTTTCAAGGTGATAAGTACGCTCGCGCTCTCATCCTCTCTCCATTTACGAACGCCTTTATTCCAATCTCTACGCGGGATAGTATGCTCAACAGCGATAGTCTTTCCATTATCATCCGTGTCATAGAGCCATGCCTGGACATCTCCTTGCGCGAGTGGAATAGTGTCCTCCCCACCCCCATCTGTATCTGATGTTGTATCTGCTTTTATATAGGATGCGACAATTTGTCCGTCTCCTGAATGGGACTCAGAGTCCGTTTCAGAGATAGACCACCACGTGGTTATGGTCGATGTGCCAGGCCGATACGAAATCTTTTTGGTTATCATCCCAGCCTCCTCGAGCACCGTTATCGCACGTGATATAGTCTTCGTGCTCACGAGTAGCCAGTCGGCTAGTGCCCCCTGGTCGCACCAAAACATACCGTCGTTGAGCTTGCCTTGCGACTTCCAATAGAAGTATTTGCGTTGAAGCTCCTGATACAAGAGCGCCGCATTCACGCCAACCTTCTTGGCAAGCTCCCTATTAAAAGCTAATACTGTGTCGTTTCCCATAAGAAAAACCTCCGCTTTCTGGCGGAGGTTATTAGCCGAAGCCCGTAACTACTTTTATTGTACCATACGCTTTTGTTTAGTGCAACAAAATAATCACGAACCGTACCTCCGCCGGTTAATTGTTAATGTCGCATGGGTCTGATTGTTACGGGATTCAGCTCATGCTACCTCTAGTATAACACAAAAAAAGGAGAAGCGGAAATTTCGTCCGCTCTCCCTCTTTCGTTTTTATTTTTCACTTGGGGCTGAGGTATCTATGGAATTAAGAACTGTTCCCCAAGCGCATCGAATTGAATGTGGAAGAGCATAGACTGGCGAGTCTACGTTTTAATTATAGCACTACCTTTTTGCTGGTTGCAATGGAAATGGGCGAGCTGGCAATTCTCTAATACAGTCTTGCCCCCGTTCGCACGAGGGTTGATGTGGTCCACCGTGCATTCCTTGTAAGATGCAATCGGTTCGCCGCAAATCCCGCACACTAAACCATCTCGCTGTATCAATTGCTTCTTTATCTGCTTAATCTGCAATCGCTCGTAGTGCCTGGCGGTGTCCAGATATGCCTTAAACGTTCTGTCTTTTGGTTTATACCTAGGTTTCCGCCCTGCATTTCTACTCACTACGCTCATAACGGTCACTGAACTCCCAGTTCCACCGCTCTGATTGCCCGACTAACATCCCACGTTGGACAGAAAAAAGGACGCAACCCATTCCGTACTTGGTGTCAGGTAGGACTACGAAGTCTCCCTTGTACGCCTTGCCCGGTTCGAGCACGCCCCAATCTCCGAAGAACGCTTCGCCCTTAAACGTTGCTTTGGTGTATCGCTTTACTTTCATTTCTTACCTCCGAATAATTTAGCGATTAGTTTCATTTGTGTTAGTGCTGGGTCATCGCTGTCCACCACTTTGTTCCAATACAAGCAGGTCTTGCTCGTAATGTCGTGCGTACAGCATCCAAGTATGCATTGAAGGGTCTTTTTATTTTGCGCTGTAAGGCCCTTATTTTGCGCTGTGGCACGTTTTTTCTTCGGAGACGATACTTGTACCATCTTACCTCCTTTTGGTTAATGTCGCACAATATGAGTCCCCCTACTCACATTGTGCTCATAGTTTTATCGTACCATTTATTTGCTTTGTTTGGATTTTTTATACCAACGGCGCTGGTACTCGTTCTGTTTGAGGCGCTTATACTCCTTGTACTGGGTAGCATTGAGTTTCTTACCACACTGGTCGAGCTCCTTCTGGAGACGGTCGTTCTCAATCTTCAACTGTTCGTTCTGGACCTGCAAGTTCTCCTTCTCAATCTCAAGCTGTTTGATTGTTTCATTGGCTAGGGTGTCGATTGTTTCGTTTTGAATAGATGCTTCATACGCATCAACCTTGCCACGTAAATATTTAATTGTGTTGTTATAACTGTCGCGCTCAATTTGAAACGCGCGTTTTACATATTCTAGTTCTTTGTCCTTAAACATATTTGCTCCTTTGTTAGTTTATCTAGATGCTCCCCCTTGTATTAGTGGAGGTAATACATGGAAAAAGTTGGGGGAGCTAAGTTAATTGTGCCAAGCTAAAATGACAAATGCTTGGCCAGTAGCCTATAAGTAATTGCAAGCCGGCTACCGTACTATGGCTGTTCCTGACATTTAACCCTCTGCCTAGTGTAGGGAGTAGCACCATCGTACTTAATTATATCTTCTTGCCATTTCGGACACGTTCACTTTGTTTAATATCCTGTCCGATATTGTCCCGTGTGTTCCTGCGACTTCTCCTTTCTTTACTTTTACGTCTTCAATACGACCGTATAACTTAATCATTCCCCCCATGTCGATGCACTTACATATCTTATTCGGGTCTTCATCGTCGATGCGGATGCCTCGTGCCACGAACTGACACCAGATACGTAGTGATAACGATGGGCGAGCGAAGATAACACAGTCGAGTGCGGGCAAATCAAATCCAACATTGAGCACGAGCACTTGAACGACCACCTTAATCTCTCCATTTCTAAACCTTTCTACTATCTTGGTGCGTTCTTTCTTACCCATCTTACTGTGGAGACTGGCGGCGCTCACGCCCCACGCCTTTAATGCCATCGCCACACGCTCTGCCTCATCAATATTTGGAACTGCCACTAACACTCGCTTGCACTTCCAAACATTAACTGCGCCCTTCACCACATCGACCAACCTTGTATGGTTCGCCCCGCTGTACCTTTCGAGACTATCTTCGGTGTAGTCTAGCCCAGTGCTATTCACTCGGAGCATGCTCATGTTCGCATCTTCAACGTAGTAATTGATTGGGCTCACATACCCCTCGTCTAAGAGTTCTCGATACGTAACCCCGCCAACCACCTTGCCCCAGAAGTTGAACTTGTCTAGCGACTTAATCACTGTGGTCTGTACCACGTCCCCGTTCTTCAATCTGCCGTAGTTGTACGCTGTGCGGAACGCTGTGCCCGTCCAACCCATCACGGGTTTCCTAATCTGGCGAAACAGTTTCATGTACATACTGTCCTTCTTATCGACTGGTACTTGGTCTGCCTCATCCACAATCACGAGGTTGAAGTGTTGGCAATACTCAGGGTACTTATAGATTGAGCCAATCGTTGCGACCGTGATATTTGATATCACTTTCTCTCCGCAACTGGCGGAATAGATTGAACACTCCGCCCCCACTGCCCTAATCTTCTCAACGTCCTGCTCAACTAGCTCCTTATTCATACAGAGGATTAAGCACTTACCAACACGCTTGGCAATCTCGGCAATCATCCAACTCTTACCGCTTGCCTGAAACGCATCCACCACGAACGGGCGAGTGTAATTAACGTACTCATCCATGGCATCCTCAACGATACGTTGTTGGTATGCCCTAAGCCCCATGCTCCTCCTGCAATGCTTTGAGCTTCTCCATTTTCTTCTTCGCTCGGTAGTTGCGTTGCCAGACACGGTTCTTGTCGGCTAAGGTTTTTAGGTTTGCCTCGTCATCATAACCGAGCACCTCGCCAGTGCGTTCGTAATATGCCTTCTTCATCCCCTCGCTCACTGCCTCGCCCACTGCGAACTCATGGTAATCTTCTTCCTTCTCAATCTGGTTGATAAGCTCCACCCACAGCTCGAGCTCCTCACCTTCGAGGTTCGCCGCACACTTCTTTGCCTCTGCCATTAACAGACGGCGGACAATCTGGCTACGGCTCTCGCCCAAGATATCAACCATGATACCCATCATCATCTTCTGCTTTTCGGTAATCTTAACCATCAAACTCTTGGTGTAATAGAGGTCGTTATTCACATACTTATTCGCCATGCAACATCTCCGTCAAGAACTTCATTACGTCCGCTTGCTTTTTGATTGCGGTTTCAAGTTCGCTCTTCTTTAACTTTGCTACTGTTTCGTCTGCCTCACGAGCGAACTGATTGAAGTCTTTTCCAATCTGCTCCATCTCTGGCATCACGTGGATTGTGTCCCCGTCTTTAACTATCTTCATCTGTTCGGACTGCATACAATTTATCTCCTTTCCTTACTAATTCAATGCTGTCTCCTGTCATCTTCCATGCATTCTGGAATGCGTGGAGTATTCTCATGGTGTCGGTTGGCTTGAACTCATACACCCACACCTGCTTTATTGGTACTTGCATAGTTCTTCCTCCATTTGTTTTGTCAATGGGCAAGCGATTGCTTGAACCCCTTTGCCTTTGAACTCTACTAGCTTTCCGCTCCCCTCTGCCCCCTTGGTTATGCTCATATTCATACAACCGAACGGGGCTAACTTCTTAAACACTGTTGGGTTAATCGCCACCAAATCTGCGGGCTCACGGTTGCTCGTCCATGTGTCCCAGAACTTAACCAAATCTACGTGATGCCCTACATCGTCGTTATGTACCTGCGTACATACGTCCTTAGCGGTCATGGTTTTGTATAATCCGTTCAACTGCTCTCCGCCAACCCACACGTCCTTGCACATAGTGAATGGTCTAAGCCCCTCATACTCTCCCATCTTCAACCGCACGGCTACATACCCATCGGTAAAATAGATGTACGCTCCGTCAATCTCTGCGCCCCACACACTCGGGCGGTCTTTAACATCTTTAATCACATCGATGATTGCTTTAATTAGTTTCTTTTCCATACTGCGCCTTCTCCTTTTCCATTTGGTCGATGTAGCTTTCAAGATAGTTTTCGAGTTTCCAACAGAACTCAATCGCCTCGTCTGGTGTAGCCTTGAAGAGCTCGTCTTCAATCATCTTCTTGTACTTATTTACATAGCTGTCCATTAGTAGATACTCCCGCCATTACGGTCTCTTAATTCGTCTAATATATATTTCTGGTCGCTCGCATAATCCTGAATACACTCTGCCTCGAAGTCCGCCAACGTGTCCGCCAACCAATCCTTAGCGTAATCAATCGCCATGGTATAGGTCGTGTCATCAATGTCTAAGTGTTGGTCTTCAATCAGTTGGTCGAGTGTTTGGGTACATGCCTCGTCGCACAGGTCGAGGAAGTTCTCGAAGTAATACTCCGTGTGCCCTTCTTCGTCTTCGCCCGCACTATACTCGGCGTTGCCCCTGAACCAATCACGTATGCCTTCCCAGTTCTTCGCTTTGACGAACGCCTGCTCGCCTAGCTTTTGATACATTGGCGGTTTGAGGTCATCGATGTTCTGCTCTTCCGCCAACAAATCCTTAATCCTACTCATCTTCTTTCTCCTTGTATGGTATCTTCGTGAAACCTTTATTCACTTTAACCTTAATCTTATTGTGTAATGCCTCGAACCCCTCGCTCTCGCTACCATAATCCAACAGCCAGATTATGCTATCGACAAGGTCGAAGTTCTCGTCCATGCCCAGATTGTCTTCAAACTCTAAGATTGAATTACAATCCATTTCCAATGTTATCTTTATCTTGCTCATACCTTTCTCCTTACATTGAACAGCATTCCGTTTCATACATCTTGATGTTGGTAATGCCTTCTTGTTTCTTCAATTCTTCGCACAACTGCCGTGCCTCTTCCTCGGTGTCCCGAGTTGTCATGTCGTGGATTTTGAAGTTTTCTTCTATTTGCTTATCCCAACTGATAAGCCACGTTTTGCTCATGTTATTTGCTCCTTTCATGAACTTGTTATACATCTATTGTATCAAACTTTACTTGTTTTGTCAATACCTATTTAGCATCTTTCTCAATCCACTGTTGTATCTGCCAGTGCAATGCGTCATCGCCCTCACAGATGTCATCGCCTACGTCCAAGAAGTCTCGCAAGTGGTGCTCGGCGAAGTAATCTTTCAGCTCCGCCACACTCTCCAAGTCCGTGTCCAACAGCTCCACAATCTCGTACAGCACTGCCAGTGTGTAGTAGTGCCACGGCTCTTTCTTCACATCGAACTCCCGCTCAATCTCTTTGAACTCGTCATAGTACCTATGGTAAATATCTCTCATGCTTGCTCCTTTACAATTCAATTACGTCTCCGTCTTCGGTATAAATGTTGTGCCCTTGAAACTCCAAGCGATACCACTCTTCGCCCTCTTGCCCACACTCTTTACACTTGTATGGGAAGTAGCACATATCGTCCGTGTATCTGATAGCATCATAGTCTAAACTAATCTCGCCACACTTCGGACACACGCCCTGCCTGTTTATGTAATCTTCCTTATTCATTTCTAAACTCCTCTACTTGTTTATATAGTTGCTCTTGTAGTTTTAAGTTGCGGAATATCAATGGTGTGCCGTCAAGATTTTCTTTAATCCACCACGCTAAATCCTCAATGGCGCACTCCAAATCTTCGTCCGCATAACTTGTTTCAATCTTGAACTCGTACAATGGTTTTTCATCGCCTTGCTCGTCATAGAACTTTACGCTCCCGCCCTCAATACTGAACGGGTATGTTGCGCTGTCATTTAACAGCTCCAATAAATCATCGGTTGTCAATTTAAGCATAGCACTCCCCCTCGTCAATCAACTTAATCACTTCGTCAAGCACTTCGCCGTCCGAGTAATGCTCGTCGAACTCTTTAACCACCCCCTCTAACCAAGCGTTCTTGGTCTCGATATCAAACTGCTCATGGTCTGCTACCATATCTGCGAGCACCCTGCTATCAACGAACTTACGTTCAACGAACTTTTTGTCTTCGCTATACTTTGCTACTCTGTACCACATTTTTTCTTCCTTTCAATCTCGTTGCTAATCTCTTTTCTAATTTCCGCCAACCCCATTGGCATATGTCCTAGCTCCATGTGCAATAGCCATACAAGCACCGCTCGGCGTATCAACTCTTCACGCCCGTCAATAATCGCCTCGACCACCACACGCTCGGTGTGATAGTTCCAATCGGTCAAGAAGTCTAGGAACTCACTTACTCTTTTATGCTCCATATTTTGCTCCTTTCTCTTTTAATTTGCTTACGCAATCCCAACAGAGCGCACAATAGTCTGCGCCCTCAATCTCGACTGCTTTAATAATTGCTTTGTCATCTTTACTCTGTTCCCAAAAGTCATAGTTGTCCCACCACAAAAAATCTAACTGGCTGTCCCCGCACTCGCCACACCTGTCGCAAGTGTTCCAACCTATCGGCTCTAATACTTCTTCGTGCAATAAGATGTCGTTCTTCTCACACTCCGCCCCCAACTCCGCACTGCTAATCCTGCCGTGCTCAATTTGGTCTTGGAGTAATTCAATCTTCTCTTCTCGTGTCATGCTTACTCCTTAGAATTGCTCCCACGCCCCACTCGCAAGGTTCTGCTCGTATGGTTTGTCCGTAATGTTCATTGTTTTAATCGGTACAATACGCCAACTATCTTCGTCTTCTGTGTTGTACTGCTCTTGGCTCTCTAACCAATTCCAACGCTTTAATGCTCGGTCATAACTTTTGTAAATGCCCCCTACTTGTAGCCCACTACCATAAGTGGTCATGTTTAGTACTGCGTACATCATAATCAACTCCTTAATCTGTTGTCTTTAAGTAATAGTCAAGGTCTTCGCCTTTCCAGTTGTCCAAGATATAATCACGCAACTTGTAGTACAAGTCTGCGTACAGCTCGCTTAACTTGCGGTCTTTGTCCGCATGCTCCCAACTCTTCCAGTTGAGTACCATTGCTAACTCCGTGCCGTATATCTTATCGTCTTTGAAGTTGTTGAACGAACGCTTGTACGTATCTTTAACTGCGCTCACTCCGCCCAACACGTCCGCTACTCCAAAGTCCCCCCAAAATGTTGTCTGCGGTTCATAACCTACCTGCACGAACGGCGGTATCTCCGCATATTTATTTAATGCTCCAAACATTTTATTTGCTCCTTTCTTGTTTGGTTTATACTCTTATTGTATCTCACTTTACATGCTTTGTCAATACCTAAATACTTATCTCCCATGGTCTATTATTTTCGCTCGCCCACCGCATAAAATCTTGCCACTTGGTTTGGCTGTATATTACGCTTGTGTCTTCGTTCTTTTCTTCACAATACAGCTCGAACGTCTCCGCATTATACTCGCTCCACTCTTTCATTATCTCCGTGCTTTCTTGTATCTGGCTCATGCTTTGCTCCTTTCTTCTAACTCTTTTACGTACTCCCGTGCTTGCTCCAACGTGTCCCACTCATACTCGAACCATAATATCCCGCTCGGCTCTTTCAGATATACCTTATAGTACTTGTCAATCTCTTCTCCGCTATCAACGTCAATCGTTGCGCAAACTCCTATGATATATTCACTCATGCTTTGCTCCTTATACATAACAAAATGTTTTATCTTCTTTCATATAGTAAATCTCCGCCACTATGCCATAAGCTCCTTGGCTGTACGCCACTCGTGTATAACCTTGGCGGTCTCGGCGCTCGAACCACTCCTTACTACCTAGTGCCTGTTCATTGCATAACCCCTGTACTGCTAACTCGTGCGCCAGTTCTCGCAATTGCTTTGTTGTTGTTTTAATTCCGTTCATGTTGCTCCTTTTCTAGTGCCATAACACTTCTTTTACTTTGCCGTCTTCAATCTCTAAGTCGCTGATATACCTATCGCCGTCCAATATCATCTCTAACTCTTGGTCTCGTGTCTCAATCCATGTCTCCATGCTTTCCCATGCTCTTAATTGGTCTGTTATGCCTTGCGCCAACTGCTCCGCTAACTCGTCCATTTTCTCTTCAATGTCTCTGTTCTCGTCTTGCTCGTCATAGTCCATGTTCTCCCACTTGTCCGCTAACTCGTTTAGCTCGTCATATATTTTGGCGTTGTCTGCGGTCAAGTACTCTCTGTCAAGCTTGTGCGCTACCTTGTGCCCGTCCGCCACGCCGTACGCTCTCGGCGCTATCAAGTAAAAACTAGTATAGTGGTCATGGCAATCAAACACTTTTGCGCCAATCAAATCAAACTCTTCGCTCTGTCCATAACTAATACTCTCTTGTACTAGCTCGTCAATCTGTTGCTCTAACCACTTATTCTCTTTTACTAGCTCCACCAATTGCTCCATTGTCAAATCTTTAATTGTCATTTTTTACTCCTTCATAAATTCGCCACTTGCTATCTAAATCGTCCGTGTCTTCTACTACTAAAATCGTGTTGCTATCGTCCCAGTTATTCTTGTAGCACTTGTCCATCATGTCATAACTGCCACGTCCGCTCGCCAACAAGCGCCCCTGTTTTAGTCCGTTGTCGTTGTATATTTTGCTTGCCATAATTGCTCCTTTACTCTTCAATATCTCTATAATAACTATCTGTTGCGTCAATAATAAAATCGACTAACTCGTCCGCCTTGTCGCTGTACCCGTACGCTTTGCGTATTGCTCCATAAATGCTGTCCATTTTTTCGCTAAATTCTTGTTTTGTCATAATTGCTCCTTTACTTTTTCACGTGAAAATTGCGCCCCCCTACGCAATCACTCTGTACTTAATATCTTTTTGTGCTAGTATCTGTTTTAAGTCGCTCTGTTGTAGTGTTGTAGTCATGCTGTACTTACGCATATCTACCACCACTTTGCCGTCTTCACGCCATGCTATCGGTGTCCAATAACTATATAGTTTTTCGCCGTCCGTGCTTATGCTTGCGCCTTTTCGTATATAGTACCCGTCCGCAATATCTCTAACTGCGCTAGTTGCTACGTGCCCGTCTAGCCATGCTTTAATAACTTTTTCATTTTGTACTCGCATATTTTGCTCCTTTCGCTTGTACTTTATGCTCTTATTGTATCGCACTTTACAAGTTTTGTCAATACCTATTTTTAATACTCCCACCAATGCTTAAAAACTCCGTGCTTTTCATCTGTTGCTTTTGCGCCCATGATATACCCCGCTAAAAATAACAGGATTGCGCCCCCACCTATAACTAAAAGCATTTTGCTCCTTTCTTTTATGCTTTATTTTTTCACGTGAAAACTTTTTCACGTGAAAAATAAAAGCACAAGTGGTGTTTTTCTCACCCCCGAGCGCCACCACTCAACGCTTATGCTAGTTTATCGCTAGTGCTCTTTTATCGCTCTTATACCGCAACCGCCAAAACCCGCCACTTATACCACGGTATAAGCTTAAAATTTTAGCTCTGATTGTTGCGCCATTGCCTTTATTTTTCAGATTGTAAAATATCAACATCAATGATTGCCACGATGTCCCACAAAAAGCCCCTGCCAGTCTGCTACGTATATCTTTTTGCCTGTGCTCATCACACATTTTAGCCCCCGTGCGCCGTGGCGCCAAAAAGATGCCTTACTGCTACTCACTTTTTGCTTGTCATTTTATGCTTGCTATAAGCATACACTTATTATAGCACAATAGTTTTATATAGTCAAGCATGATATGGCGTACTTTATTTTAAGTGGTATTTATACAGAGCGCCCCACTTTTGCGCCCATGTCATATCGCTTGTGCTTTTCTATTATGCTTTTAATTTTCGTGCTTGCTTGTTGCTTGCATGCCCTTATTATATGCCAAAATAAAAAGCATGTCAAGCACTTTTTAGCACAATTTTTCAAAAATGCCCAAAAAAGCGCCCCGCGC
>JAEIGA010002245.1_pt1 | contig 30880 bp, 39 predicted proteins | sample 9270691 | NCBI WGS metagenome assembly JAEIGA01 (sample SAMN17057246, study PRJNA624740) | gut metagenome | biome: biome; isolation source: fecal sample | host: Bos grunniens | place: China: Xizang | collected 2019
ATCAAGGAAATTCCGATGCCGGTCTCACCGTTTCAGGTTATGACGGCCGAGGACTTTGACCCGATTGGTCAGCGCGAGAAGATTGAAAAGGACGTTAAGAGTCTGCGCACATACATGCGCCGTCTGCTTACTGAGGATGACGGCTACAAGCGCAAATACACCTACCAGCTCACGATGGCTGCTCAGTCTCTGCGACTCCTCCAGGAGTGTTACGTTGAGATCATGCGTGCCAAGGCCGGTGAGCGTTTCACCATCAATGAAAAGAGCCGCGAGGGAAACGGCCGCAAGAGCAAGCATCCGCTCATCTCTGCTTATTGCCAGATTGACGCGATCTGTCGCGCCAACCTCCGCGCCCTGGGCATGAACATGGAGCGTCTTGGCTCTGCCGGTCTGCCCTCCGAGGGACCGAATGAGTTGATGGCCATAATGCGGAACTTACAATCAGAGGAATAAAAATGGACTACGAAAGCAGGGAATATAAGAACCGCAAGGTGGAGGAGTTGAGGTCGGTGGACCTTGACTCTTATCCTCTGGTGGACGGTGATGAGCACCGGCTGCTGGACTATATCACAGAGGTGCGTGACAACCCGGAGATGCACAATCTCTATGAGGTGCTGGGTGTGCTGCGCTTTCTTGCTTTCATGCGCAAATATGAGGTCCGCTGGAACAAGGTCCGTGCGTTTGTCCGCTTTCAGGAGTCTCTGAAATTTGACGGTAACAACGGCCGCCGCTCTTACCGCCTCACACCGGTGCAGTTCTTTCAGTTTGCCTCGATCATGGGCTTTTATTTTTGGCAGGACATGGGACCGGCTGAGAAAGGTGACACCACCATCACCAAGACCCGCCGTGTGCGTGACGGCCGAGTGGAGGAGCTGGTGCGTCTGACGCGCCGTGCCATCCTCTTTCTGCCGCGTAAGTTCAGCAAGACCACATCCATGTCATCACTTGCGGTGATGGACCTCCTTGCCGGTGATAACAATGCGCAGACCTATGTGGGTGCCAACTCCTACCGTCAGGCCAAGATATGTTTTGATGAGATCTCCAAGGTTCTGCAACCGCTCAACCCCGGCAAGCGCTATTTCAAGACAACCCGAGAGACCGTCAAGTGGAAAAAGGGCAACTCCTTTGGCAAGGACAGTTTCATTGAGTGCCTGAGCGGTGGCGCTGACACCAAGGATGGTCTCAACGCCTCACTGGTTATCTTTGACGAGTATGCAGCGGCCCGCTACACAAAGGATCACTCTGTCGGTGCCGAACTGCTCCAGGTGCTTGAGTCATCCATGGGAACCAGACGTGAGCCCTTGACCGTCATCATCACCACTGCCAGCCGTGTGCCTGACGGTCCTTTCGTGGCCGAGCTGAACAATGCCAAGGCCGCGCTCAGAGGTGAGATTGAAAAGGACCGCCTCTTTGCCTCTCTGTTCCTGCCGGATGCGTGGGATGACGCAGACAGTTATGGTGACCCTGCTCTGTGGCATAAGGTCAACCCTCATATCGGCATCACTGTCTATGAGTCATTTTATAAAGATGCGTGGGATGACGCGCAGACCGATGCGGAGAAAATGCTTGAGTTCAAATCCAAGATGCTCAACATATTCACCGCCGCCAGCGTTCAGGAGTGGATCAAGGCAGACACCATCAAGGCTCTGCAAAGGCCGTTCACTTTCAAGGACCTCCAAGGCAGACCGCCTACCATGGTGTCAATAGATTTGAGCGTCTATGATGATTTTTCGGCTGTGGGCTTTGCCTCTTATCTCAAGGAGCTGTCACAGTTCTGGATCAAAATATTGTTTTACATCCCAGAGGAAACACTCAGGAATCACCCCAACCGCATGCTTTATGAGCAGTGGGTGGCCGCCGGTTATCTCAAGGTGTGTCCTGGTAAGGTCATCAGTGATGACATGATTGTGAATGATATCATTGAGGCTAATGATTTCCTTGCAATCTTGCAGATCGGATATGATGCCTACAAGAGTCAGGAGGTCATCAACGCGCTGGCCTCTGCCATTGCGTCCCAAAACGGCAATCCCGACAACGTGCTGCGTGCCGTTCCGCAGACTTATGGAGCATTTACCAGCCCCGTGGGCAGCTTTGAGAAAGCCATTTACCGTGAAAACCCCAGCATAGTCTTTTGTGACAACCCGATCATCCCGTATTGCTTTGAGAACTGCTATCTGGATGAGGACAAACGCACCGGAAACAAGAAACCGCTCAAGCGCAAGCGCAACCTCAAGATTGACGGTGCCATCGTCACTCTGATGGACATCTGGCTCTTTGATAACTATGAGCGCCCCGTGTAAAGGGTAACCTATGACGCTTTTTGGCCCATAATTAAAAAAGATATGGGTCTATTTTCAAGAAAGCGCGAGGCAACACCGACCGATGTGAAGAAATCACTGATAGGTGTGGCCGATTATCGTGAGAACGTGGTGGCGGTCAACACACCTGACAAGGCTCTCAAGATTGCGGCCGTTTATCGGGCCGTCAACCTCATCTCCAACGGACTGGCCATTCTACCCATGCACTACAAGCGTTGGAACAGCGCACTGAGATACTTTGTGATGGACGAGACTCCCGCCGGTCAGCGCATCAACTACATGATAGGCACGCAGCCGAATGACCGCATGGATGCGTTTCATTTCTGGAAACAAGTGGTGTGTCAGATTCTGCTGTTGGGAAATGCCTACATAGTACCTGAGCGCAACACCTATGGTGAGCCTGAACGTCTTATCCTCTGCACTCCGGACACGGTGTTGTATGACGTGTTCATGAACAACTATTACATCACCGACACCTACAACGGCATTTATGGTTATTACTCATCGCGTGATGTGATTCACCTTAAAAACATGAGTTTTGACGGCTATATCGGTGTTTCAACCATCTGCTTTGCCGCCAGAACCATGGGCATCGCCGCCACCGGTGATGAGGAGACTTTGAAACGCTTTGCCACCGGCGGCCGTTTCAAGGCCATCCTGAGCAATAACAACACCGTGCAGGGTTTTGGTAAGTACCAGGACAAGCAGCTGGAGGGAGCGGCCGAGGATCTGAACGCTGCACTGCGTTCCGGTCAGGATATCATCAGTCTGCCTGGTGATGTCAAGCCGACACCTATCAGCATGTCATCATCGGACATGCAGTTCCTTGACAGCCGCAAGTTCACCATCCGTGAGATTGCCCGTATCTTCAACGTGCCCGCCGCCAAGCTGATGGATGACAGCAACACCGTCTATGGCACTGCCGAGGCAAACAATCTGGCATTCTATTCAGAGGCTTTGCAGCCTATCATCGCCGATATTGAGGCCGAGTTCCGCGCCAAACTGCTGGGACCGGACCAATATCGCAACCGCAAATATTGCTTTGACATCGCCAACCTCTTTGCTCTTGACCGCAAGAGTCAGGCAGAGTGGATGAAATCTCGTCTTGAGACCGGTGTTGCATCAGTCAATGATCTGCGCCGTGAGATGGATGCGCCTCCTACCGAGGACGGTGATGACGTATTTGTGAGCGTCAACCTTGCGCCGCTGGGCTCCGAGAAATTGAATGGTAAACCCTCAAACCCTGAATGATTATGCCTAATGAAGATAGACCCTCACTCCAGATTGTCTCTCTGGATGAGTTGAAACAGCAGATGAGAGTTGAGGAAAATGCCGAGGATGATATCATCACTCAGTATGGCATGGCCGCCGAGCGTCAGGTCATAACCGAGACGCGCCGCACCAAGGATGAGCTCTGTGTCATCGGCTATAACGAGCAGCATGACGAGCCGTCCGAGACTGCGGATGAGACTTGGTTTCCCACACCGCTGCGTGTGGCTATCCTCATGCTGGCCGCCAACCTCTACCGTAACCGCGAGCCGGTGGCGGCCGGTGTCTCTGTCGCTCCGATACCTTACACCATTGAGGTGCTTGTCAAACCCTATGTCAAGCTGGCCAAATGATTACAGCAAGCAATCTGCATGACCGCGTGGGAATCCTGGTGCCTGATGTGGCACGGGACTCTTTCGGCTCCCAGTCCGTGACTTATCATGAGGCCCGCAAGGTGTGGGCCAACGTCAAGTTCAACAAGGGCAGCCGTGCGCTGGAACATGGTGAGATGTGGCTGCCTACCACCATTGTCATCACCATGCGCATCCATCCCGAGGTCAATGAGTATGTGCGACTGACATGGGAGGATAAGACCTACCAGATAACCAGTCTCAATAAAGACATACATGAGGGCTCGCTGACCATCACAGCCACCACCATTGACGAGGGAACTGACCCTCATGAGGAGGGCAGCGGGAGCGGCAGTGGCGAGTAAGGGTAACCTATGACGCATTTTCAGACAAAAGTAAAAGCATAAGCCGTATGGACGAGATTAAAAGAGAAATCAGGTCTTACTGTGGTGACAAGTACCAGCCCCGTCTGCGCGAGGCCGGTGACGGTCAGGAGAGCCGCACGATTGAGGGCTACGCCATTGTTTTTGGCGTGCGCTCACAGCTGCTTTTTGACTGGTATGACCGCTATTATGAGATCATAGAGCCGGGCGCTATTGATGAGGCCCGTCTGCGTGAGATGGATATCAAGATGACCCTCTTTCATGACCGTGAGATGTTGGTGGCACGCTCTAACAAGGGCACCGGTACACTGAAACTCTCTGTTGACGAGGTGGGTGTCAAGTATGAATTTGAGGCACCGCGCACTCCTGCCGGTGAGACCGCTCTTGAGTTGGTACGCCGCGGAGATCTGGCCGGTTCGTCATTCACCTACTGGTCCGATGAAAAGACCAGTGTGCGCTATGACCTGACCGATGAGGACATCCTGGTGCGTCATGTGGACCGCATTGACAAGGTTTATGAGATGACCATCGCCTCTGACCCCGCTTATGTTGAGACCAGCGTGAGCGCCCGTGAGGTGGAGGCCAAGGGTATCAAGTTACCCGCTGCCGGAGGCCAGCAGCGCGAGACCGCCGAGCAGAAAAAACAGCGTGAGATTGAGAGAACGCAGGAGATAGAATCCCTGCTGAAACAAGCTAATTCATCAACTTTCTAAAAATCAGGAATATGGAAGAGAAAAAGACCAATGTTCAGGAACTGCTCAAGCGCCGCAGGGAGCTGGGTGAGCGCCTGATTGCTATTGCCGATGACATGAAGGCAAAGAACAGAGAGATGACCCCCGAGGAGAAAACCGAAAAGGAGGCCATCGCCCGTGAGATGAACCAGATTGACCTGTACATCCAGGCTGCAACCAACGCCAAACCCGCTCAGGTCACCAAGGCCCGTGAGCTGCGTTTTGACGAGATTCTGCGCGAGGCCCGCAACGGCGGCAGCAACAAGGAGTTCACACTCCAGCGTGAGGCCGTGGTTACCACCGCTCAGAACATTGACGCGACATTCCCCGTGACCGTTGAGGCTCTGATGGAACCTCTGGAGGAGGGTCTGATCCTTGACAAGCTGGGCATCCCGACCCGTACCGGTTTGCGTGGTACATTCGTGATCCCCGGAATCGGTGCCATTGAGGCATCTGTTGCCGGTGAGGCTGTTGAGATTGGTGATTCCACCGTTGAGTGGGAGAAACTTGTGCCCGCTCCCAAGCGTCTGGCCATCAAGGCATCTGTCTCCAACCAGGCAATCAACGCATCTGACGGCACCGCTTACAGCGCTGTCCTTGACCAGCTGCGTGTGGGTATCGTCCGCACTCTGAACAACCGTATGTTCACAACCAAGCAGAGCCTTGGTGATTCGTTTGTTGGTCCTTTCAAGGCTTTGGCTGCTGCTCAGGCAGTTCCCGCCGCCAACATCAAGACCATCGCACAGAAAAAGGCTGCAAAGCACATTCTGTTTGCCGGTGAGGTTCCCACCTACAAGGAGATTCAGCTGCTCCGTACCATTCCCACCGTCAAGGGTGTTCGTTACCTCAATGGTGCTTACATCATGGACGCTGCCATGGCTGGTGAGCTCCGTGCTACTCCCAAGGGTGCAGGCGGTGGCCGCATGATTCTGGAGGATGGTTACATTGACGGCATGCCCGTTTATGAGACCAACTATCTGGAGATGGGCACAAACAAGAGCTACATCGCATTCGGTTACTTTGGTTATGAGGCTCTGGGTCAGTTCGGTGACATGCGTATGGTCATTGATCCGTTCACCGAGGCTGACAAGGACAGCGTGCGCATCGTCCTCAACGCTGATTGGGCAATGACCACTCTCCGTCCCGAGGCATTCTGCCTGGGTGAGTGCAACATTGAGAGCGGCAGCGGCTCAGGTTCCGGCGAGTAAACACTCTTTGCATTTCTTCATAGTGTGTTTGGAGGGAGTGGGGCTGCAACCCTCATTCCCTCCTTTTGTTTGAGAGAGCATGTATCTGATATTTATCCCATATAGCCCGCTGGGTGCCCAAGGACGTGAGTTGGAACTGGCCGTGGCAGGCTGGCGCCGCCATTTCCGCGAGGATTACCGCATCGTCATTGTCGGTGAGGGTCTGCCCCGCATCAAAGGTGATGACGTGCATCTGATTGAATCACCCCGTGTGGAGGACATTCCGTTCATGTACCGTCAGCACCTTGACTATGTGAGTTGCATGCAGCGCTGTCATGAGGCTTATCCTGACAGCGAGGGCATCATCTTTGCCGCTGATGACAACTATCTGGTCAGTGACATCTGTTTTGCCGACATAGAGCAACTGAAATATCGGGATGACGAGTTCAACGTCACGCCTGGAGGCGGCTGGAAATTTGACCAGTACCGCACACGTCAGCTGCTTGACCGTGAGGGTCTGCCGCATCGGAACTACACCACACATGTGCCGTGTTATTTCCGATGGGACCGTCTTGAATATCTGTGGCTCAAGTATAACATGCGCTATGAGAGTTATGTGGTGGAAAACCTCTACTACAACATTTTTCACGGCGGTGAGACGGCTATCCAGTGCAATGAGGTCAAGTTCCAGCTGACCGCACCTGAGCAGTGGAGGCAAGTGCCCTCCGAGATGCAGCACAAGACATGGATCTGCAACAGCCCAAGCGGTTACAGCCGGGAACTGGAGAAGATTCTGGTGGATTATTACGGTCTTTATTGAGTATGAGAACATCATTGATTGAGGCATACAAGCAGCAGGAAAAGGCCGCAAAAGGCATGCAAAAGACCATTGAAAATCTGTCTTATGACAAGATAGATGTCCAAGCCACCAAGAAAAAGATTGTGGACAAGGAGTTGAGCGCTGTCAAAAAAGCCACACAGCAAGCCGCCAAAAGCGCTATGAACAGCGACCCGAGGCAGGCATTCAAGGCCGTCAGGATAACCAAATACAAGAGGATTTTCGGCGGCAATGTGAATATCCTCTCACCGCGTAAGGGTGCCACCTATGTTGTGGGCTCGCCTCTCACTTACCGCCGCCGTAACCGCTACATCAGCAGCCGCACCAAGCAGCTCTATAACTACGCCGGTCAGTCCCGTTCTTTCGTGCTGCGTTTCATTGAGGGTGGCACCCAGGACAGAATCGCGGGCTCCAAGGGTAACAAGAGAGGTGGCCATGGCAACAGAGGCAAGATAAAAGCACGGGATTTCATGGCCACCGCGCAGACGGAGATGGGAAAGGCTCCGCAGCATATTATTGACCTGATAAGCCAAATCACAGAGCAACAATTTGAAAAGAATTAAATCATGGCTGAAAAAACTTTTATAGTAAAACTTGCCGGTGACTCCAAGAGTTACCAAAACTCCATGGACCAAGCCAGCAAGGCGTTGAATAAGTACCAAAAGGCAAATTTGTCAACCGATGCCGCCGTCAAGACCCTCTCATCCGCTCTGACCAAGTTCGTCAGTGTGGCTGCTGTTGTCAAGGGTGCCCAGGAGGTCATCACCCGCACCATGCAGGGCACTCAGAAAACCGCCGATGAGTGGGCTGCCACAATGGATGGCTGCAAGAATGCTGTTGACACCTTTTTCACGGCTCTGAGTAAGGGTGATTTCAGCTCTTTCACCGGTGGTCTGACCAACATCATTGCCAAAGGTCGTGAGGCATCGCAGGCACTTGACCAACTGGGCAACACGGTGATGTCATTCAATTACCTCTCATCCAGCAGCAACACCCAGTTATCGGAGGCTCTGCTGACAATGAAAGATGTGAATGCCACTCCTGCTCAACGTGCAGCCGCCGAGAAAGAGGCTGAACAGCAGCTCAAGTTCATGGAAGATATCACTGCCGGAAAGAAAGCATCATTGTATAAGGCCATCAGAACCTCATCCACCAAGAAAAGCCCTCTGAGTTCAGGTGATTTCCGTGTGGAGGATATCAGACAGATTGCCCTTTTGGATGCGTTTGCAGACACACCTGAGATGCTGGCACAATACGGGCTCCAGGATAAGCAGTATTATCTGAATCAGGCGGCCGAATATGCGCGGAGAATCAAGGAGGCCATGCCCAAATATGAGACCTATGACGGCAATCTGGCACGTTCAGAGCAAGGCCGTCAGCAGATTGCAGAGATTGAGGCACGCAATGCCACCGCAAGGGCAAATTTCCAAGCATTTGAGCAGACTCTAAAAAACGAGTATCGTTTTGCGCTGGAGGTGCAGGCTCTGCTTGAGGACATATCCGATGAACAGCTCCAGGAGATTCTCAGTCTCAATGAGCAGATATTCCAGTCAGATCAGAACCTGATAGCACTGACCAAGCAACTCAAGATGAGCAAAGGTGAGCTCAAGCGTGGACTCTCCACCGAGGAGGAAACCGGCCCGCTCCCGATGACTACGAATCTGCCCGCCGCTGCCAGAATTGCACTGATGGATGTGACCGGTCCGAATCTGCCTGATAAGTTGCCTGAGACTGTTGAAAACCTTGAGGACACGGATGTGGTGCTGGCCCGTATCGCTGCACATGCTGATGATGCCGCGAGCAGTATGAATAAAATGTCCGAGGCGGCGGAGGGTTTCAATGCAATGGGCCGCTCTTTGGAAAACCTTGGTGCTGCATTCTCGCAGCTGGAGGGCAACGGTTGGAAAATCGTGGGAAACCTCATCAGCGCAGCGGGTGCCGCCGTTCAGGCATACACCCAGATGGCGCAGGCAGCTGCCGTAGCAGCCACCGCCGAGGCCACTGCCGAGACTCCGACTCTATATGGTAAGATTGCGGCTATCACCGCCATGCTGGGCGCTTTCACCGCCATGCAGTCCTCTTTACGCACAACATTCTCCTATGCCGAGGGTGGAATCATCCCCGGTCAGAACTATCGTGACGGAATCACTGCCCGTGTGTCAAGCGGTGAGATGGTTATCAATGAGGCAGACCAGCGCCGTCTCTATGACACCATTCACAGTGGCAATTATGGTGGTGGAGGTGGGCCTGCCGTCATCAGCGGTGAGCAGATCGTGCTGGCCGTGAATAACTATGGCCGCCGTTCAAACCGCGGTGAGTTGGTGTTTGCTGGCAAAGGGTAACCTATGACGCTTTTTGGGCCTTATTGTGATGAGTTTACTTATTGGACAACATATCAAAACAGTGCTCTCGGCCGACCCTCTTGTGAGGAGCGCGTTGGGTGATAGGGTTTATCCGGTGGTTGTTACGCAGTCAACACCCAAGTTCCCGCTTGTGGTGTACTCCAATAACGGCACCAACCCTGACTATTCAAAAGATGGCTGTCTGGAGGACACGGTGACCGTCACCGTCCTCCTTTTACATGTTGAGTATGACAAGGGCATCCGTCTGATGAACCATATCCGCTATCTCTTTGAGGATGTAAAAGCCAAGTACACTGAATTTGAGGTCACGTCATGTGAGTTGACCGGCACCGCCGAGGATTTTGACGTGGACCTCTCAAAATATGTGTTTAGCATCAACTTAACATTCAAAACCATAGATCTATGAAAAGAAAAATGTTACAAGGCCAGGCTCTGATGCTCTGGCTGGGCTCCAAGGTGATAGCCTTGAGTAAATCATGCAGTATAAATATTGAGGTGCAGCTCGGAGACGGCAACACCAAGGATGACGGACTCTGGGACAGCGGAGACATCATCGGTGCCTCTTTCTCCCTGGAGAACCAGTCTGTTGCAAGTGCTGACGAGACCGTGGGCATTGACCTCGTTTATAATGAGCTTTATAAGATGATGCTTGCTGACAATCCCGTCACCGCATCATGGGGTATCCCGTCCAACGCCAACATCAACGGCCTGCCCAATGAGGGTTGGCAGCTGCCGTCAGGCGGTTATTACAGAGGTCCGGTGCGCATCACCAACCTTAATTGGGACGGCACCAAGGGCTCGCAGTCAACCATCCAGGTCAGCCTCCAGGGCGTTGGTCCTATTGAGCCCGTTGAGGGTGGCAGTGGTTCAGGCAACTGATTTTGACAACCAATGTGGCAGACCGCACACCATGTGGTCTGCCACTTAACTTTTTGCACTATGAAGATAACAATCAACGGAAAGGATTACAATTTTGATTTCACCGGCTGGTGGGGTCCTCAGTATCAGTTTGAGGAGATTATGAACGTGGCCGAGCATCCCGAGCGCCGTTTCAACCCCAACCTCACCCTCCACATGCACGTCATGTTCTTTTGCATTCTGCTCTGTGACAATGACGGTCTGGATCTGACGCTTGACGAGTTCTTTGAGGCTCTTAATGACCTCACGCTGGTCAATAAGCTCAGTGAGTTCTATGCCAAGCGCTGTGAGGTCATGACCAAGACCCTCATTCCAAAGAAAGAGTCCAAGAAAGACTCAAAAAAAAAGAACTGACAGCGCATGAGCTCTATGAGCGCATAGTGGGTGAGGGTGGGCTCTCACCTGAATATTTCATGCACCGCATGACCGTGGCCGAGGCATTGAGTTTTTTGCGCGGCCAAGACCGCAGACACCGCCAGGGATGGGAACAGACCCGACTCCTTGGCGGTCTTGTTCATAAGGTCCTCACGGGTGCCGATTGGAGTCCGCAATTCCCGTGGGATAATGAGGATCGGCCCGCCGAGTCCGAAGATACGAGCGAGGAGAAAATGCGTGCCCTGCGTGCTCTGGCCCGTCAGGTGGAGCAAACATTCAACCGCAAAGGGTAACCTATGACGCTTTTTGAGGCTATTTGTGTATGGGAGTAAGGTGGCAGATAACATTCAAGACGTGCCCGTCTGAACACATCGGACGTGTCAAGGTCTATGACAGCACTTACAGCGGTGACCCTATTGAACTGGAGCCCGCTGTAAATCCCTTTTTTACATCCCGTCAGCGTCAGGATATATTTCAACCGCTTGTTTCTGACAGCGGTTATCTGAGGGTGATTGACGATGATATCCCTGCGCAGCACATTGAGGATATCCATCCTATTGGTGCGTTGGACCGTCCCGTTGAGTTCTACCTTGATGATGTCCTCACTTGGAGAGGTTACATATCGCCGGAATCATTCACGGTGGATTGGGAACCGGCACCGCGTGAGGTGGCATTTCCTTTGGTGGGTGCGCTGTCAGTTCTGGACAGCGTGGCATTCACGGATAATGGCATCGGATTTCAACCCATTGCGGCATTTATCAAGGAATGTCTCACTGCCACCGGTTTCACATGGAGCAACATCGTCATGTCCACACAGATGTTCCTACTCTATGACGGTGATGTCAGTCAGATCATGTATGACGTGCCTGAACTGCGTCTGTCTCTCTCAAGATACAATTTCTTGAGGGCAAATAACGTGGATAACGTCTATGATGTGGACTGGACTCCGATGGTGGGCTCTACTTATGCCGATGTGCTGGATAAGATATGTCAATATTTCGGCTGGACCGCATTTGCCGAGGGTGACACCTTATATCTGGCCAGTCCGATGGTGAACCTTGAGAATGATCCCGTAACTCTCACCTATCAGAACCTGACGCAGATTGCCGCCAACCCTCTTGCGCAGCCGACCATTGCGACAACCGAGAGGCCGGTTGTGAATCTGTCCTCATTGGATTGGGATGGTATCAATCACCGCAAGAGTCTCAAAAATGGTGTGCGCCGTGTGCTGGTGACCGCGCAACTTAACGCCATCAGCAACATTCAACCCATCATTTATTTCAACGGAAAGAAACTCTCACAGTGCAAGGTCTATGTCACCGCTCCTGGAGGACGTGAGAATGTGGCGCTGATTGGAAAGGTCAGATTTTATGACCCGTCCAAGGATTGCGTCTATCTCTACTCTTATGAATGGGATGAGGACAATGCGCAGTTCATCAACGTGGATTGGGTCGCGCCCCAGGACAGCACTTATCAACTGTCACCGCGTGGTGATGTGGTGGAGGGTGAGACCTATGAGACCGATTGGCAGGAGGTGGGCCCCGATCCGGACGTTTACACCAAATATCTGCGCTTGGTACGCCGCTCATCAGGTCATAATCTGCCCGTGCAGCTGGGCTATCCGCTTGCAACGGTTTATTCCAATGTCGGTAGTTTCTTTGCCAAAGGCGGTGCGCTCTGCCTCTCTGCATTCATCAGAAACAACTACATAGATGCTTATGATGCCCATGATTTGAAAGGTCTGACCCAGTGGGGCCCGTTCTTAAATAATCTGATGGTGGCCATCCGCATCGGTGATATGTGGTTCAACGGCTCAACATGGACCGGAACCACCGCCATGATTCCCGTTGAGGTTGAGGGTGAGACATCCGGCATGAGCGGTTTCCTTTCCTACTTTGAGAGAGGAAAGATAAAGAACACCAACAATGGCAAATGGCAGGATGCAGAGGGTTTCATGATTCCCATTGACCAGAATCTCTCCGGTAAGTTGAGCATAAGTTTCTACGCATGGAGCAATAATTCAGTCAGAGACGCTGACAAGGTAAATGCCATCTATCTCTCAGATTTGTCACTGCGTTACGTCAATAACCTTGAGGACTCCAACGAGGGAGCCAGGGTGAGTGCTCTCACCGGTGTGGCCTACAAGGATGAGCAGAACGTGTCGCTGTCATTGACATCGGCCAAGGTTCCGCTTTTCGGTCTTGCTCTGCTGTTGTGGAAAAATGACCTGATAGGCTCTCTGCCGTTCTTTCTTTACAAGGGTATGATCGAGCCCGGATATGAGCAGCCTGAACAGTGGCTGCTGGAGTGCTTGATTAAGGCATACACCAAGCCGTCCACATGGCTTGAACTGGAGACTGCGTTGAGCACGTCACTCTCCATGTGGAATCTGATAGCCCTTTCCGGTAAGAGTTATCTGATAAACACATGTGAGACTGATTTTTCATCGGAACATACAAAATTGATAATTGTAAGCTATGAGTAAGATAAAAGGTCAGAATCTTGTGGTGCTGTTCTATGATTCGGCCACCTCGTCATGGAAAGCGCTGGCCTACGCCACACAGTGCGAGCTGGACATCAACCGCTCCATGCTGGAGGTGGGGAGCGCCGATTCAGGCAAATGGCAGCATTTCAAACCCAAAAAGATGGGTTGGCGCATCACTTGCGCTCATCTGCTCAGTGATGTGGAGCAGCCCGTTGACATTGACGAGGTGCTGACCAACGGCACCAAGGTCAAGGTCACATTCACATGCGTGGAGGATCATCCACTCCCCAAGAGTGACCCGCCTGAATACAAGCCCGATTTCCGCTTTTTCGGTCCTCCTTACGGTTACGCCTACACCCGCACCGGTGAGGCTTTCGTGGCGCGTCACACCGTGACCGCACGTCACCGCACCTATGTTTCCAGCTCCATTGAGCTGACGGGCACCGGTCCGCTGGTGAAAGGCCCGGATGAGCAGAGCGATTTCAACAATGATTTCAACGAAGATTTTAACAATTAAAAGGCATAAATTATGAGTACAGTTATTGATTCTCTTGTCAGCGCGATAAATAACGCCGTCAAGGCCAACGGCAACAAGGAAATCACCGGCAACATTCTCCAGGTGGTTCTTGACAACATGGTGGGCACCCTCACTCAGATCAACGGTCTGCTCAACGTCAACCAGGTCAACAGCAAAAGCACCGCCTACGCCTCTGCCTCTGATGCCCGTCAGGCTGTGCCAGATGACCTCAAAACCGAGGGTCTTGTCATCGCTTACAAGCTGAGCTCCGGCTGGATTATTGAGCAGAACAAGGACATATCCGGCACCTGGACCGCTGACTCCAGCTGGCATACTCTTGGCCCGGTTAGTGTTTCACAAAATACATTATCAATTGGCGGAAAAAATGTAGGAGAACTTGGTGGGCAATATATTGATAATAGCAAATACTTGTATGTTATCACAGATTCCAATCAGCAAGTATTGTTTGGCATTACCAAAAATGCGGATTTTGAATTTGGGGCGGGTGTTCCGACTCAAATTGTTAATTTGATAAACACCTACCGCGATGCAATATTGCTATTACTTGAAGATAAAGTTGATAAGGTTGCAGGAAAGGGGTTGAGCAGTAACGATTTTACTGATGCAGAGAAAGTGACTTTATCATCATTATCAATCGTAAGTAATGGGGAGTGGTTGTTTGTAATAACTGATTCTTTGTCACAAATACTTTTTGGCATAAAGAGAGATTACACAACATTTATTGCCGAATTACAAGACCCATCGGGTTATATTGGAGAGCCTGACACAACGGATTCTTTTACGGTTATGGTTAATTCCATCATCACTTTGCAAAGCGATGATGATAACGCGCAATCAATGTTGGACAGCCAAGATATGATGGCGGATGATTGCAAGATAATGTTACCTCATAACTATGACAAGAAAGGCAAACCAGTACCATTGATGATATGCCCGCACGGTGGTGGTGGAACTTGCAATGATATAACTACATCAACATTATCAAGGTATTTTTGCGCCAACGGCTTTGCTGTATGTGATTGTAATGGTGCGCCATATGATTACCGTGCATCCCAATCTGTCGGTACAAGCCATTGCGCCAACCCTATGGCAATGGCTTGTTATTCCAAGTTATACCAATATGTGCGACACAATTACAACGTGCAAGAGTTTGTTACATTGGTAGGCGGGTCAATGGGTGGTATGACATCAATACAACTTGCGTTGCTTGGTAATATTCCAATTAAGGCAATTGGTGTATTTTGCCCCGTGACAGACCTTTACAATCAAGCATTTTTGAACCCTTGGGGTGTGGGAGTAAAAAGGAGTATTGGTTTAGCCTTTGGTTTAACACATATTGGCACGGGTATCAATGACAATTTTGAATGGGATGCAGAAAAGGTAAGAGGTTACAACCCTATGACAAATGGGATGATTAGTATAGCAGATGATGGCACAATAGTTCCGTCAGAGGGTGATTATGATTTTTCAACGCATACTCTTAACGGTGCTACTGTTAAAGAATATCACAAGTGGCATTATCCCATTAAGATATGGCATTGTAAGGATGACGAAACAGTCAACTATGCTTGTTCCAAGAGATTCGTTGACGCAATTCGCAATTATGGCGGCCCCGCAATATTAAGACCACTTGCAACGGGCGGTCACGGCCCTACTAATATGGGCGGACAAGTTGCAAACCCGGTAGGTAATAATAATTTCCGCGGAACCGTATTGGACATTCGCGGAGTGAGCGAGGAAATATATTTGTGGATTAATAGATTTGTTAAACATTAAAAACTATAAAGTATGAACAAGTGTTTAGTATTACAAGTACAAGGTGAATCCACAAGGACGGATTTGCCTAAATTGAACGTAATTAGGTATAATATCATTGAACCTACGTCCGAAACAAGAGCCATTGCGCGTATTAAATTCGCCGTAGCATCTTCGTTAAAAATATATGGTGGTCAATTTGTAACACCCTATTCGCCAAGCAGTTTGATTGGAGATACCGTAAATACACCCGCTAATAGTTTGGATTTTTACGAAACCCAACTTAATGTTGATGGTATGTCCATTGAAATTAATAACTCCAATGAACTTTTGGAAATACATACAGGCGCAGCGCACAAGGTGCAAATTTCTGATTTGCAATTTTGTGACAAGTTGCAGGTTATTCAGGGCGAAGGAATACAAGGCAATTTGACTTTGTTGGCTAATTTGGAAGAGCTGAAAACTATTGACTTGCAATATTCATTAACAGTTGCCGATGCGAATATTTTTGCCGATGCAAATACATTTACGTCATTAACAACTTTAACGCTAACAGGCTCACCGTATATCAGCAATAAAACGGCAGCGGTTAAGGCCGCAATAGAAGCGGCACACCCAGGCATTACGGTCACTTGGTGATTGTAATACTGCTCACACTATCTCAAGGGAGCGCTCCAGGGCGCTCCTTTTGTTTGGCGCCATAGGTAACCCAAGGCACGTTTTTGGCAGATAATAAAAAGAGGATCGATGAAAAAAACAGCAAACGTGTGTGTGGTCATTCCGCTCTATAAGACTCAGCCCTCAGAGCTGGAGCGTAAAAGCGTGGAGCAGGCACGCAAAATCTTTGCAGATCGTGATATTTTCTATGTAGTGCCGGTGGGCTTTGACTCATCGGCTTATGGCTTTGAGGCTCCCGTTGAGTTCCCGGCCTATTACTTTCAGAACTTGGTCAATTATTCTGAGCTGTGCTGCCTCCAAGAGTTTTATCAGGCGTTCAAGGATTATGAATATATGCTGATTTATCAGCCTGACTGCTGGGTGTTTGAGGATAAGTTGGACGAGTTCTGCGCTATGGGTTATGACTACATTGGCGCACCTTGGCCCAAGATGCCAGGCATTGAGGAGGATGGCGTGGGCAACGGCGGTTTCTGCCTGCGCCGTGTCAGCAAGTTCATGGATCTGACTAAGCAGTTGCGCTCATGCGGCTGTCACCCAGAGGACCGGTTCTGGTGCATCATGATGAAAGACTATCTGAACATCGCGCCCATCAAGGTGGCCGCGCATTTCAGTCTGGAGCATGATCCGGCACGCTGGTTCAACGCTCACGGAAAGAAAAGGCCGATGGGCTGTCATAAGCCGTGGCGTTTTGATTTTGTCAAGTTTTGGAAAAAATATGGAGTGCCCGAAAAATGAAATTTGAGGCTTATATCATCTGCTGGAACGAGTCGGCCGTGCTGCCGTTCATTCTGGACTATTGGAAAGAGGCTGGTGTGGACCGCCTGATTGTTTATGACAACCACTCAGATGACCGCACGCTGGACATTCTAAAAGGACACTCTTGGATAGAGGTGCGTGACTATGATTCAGGAGGTCACGCTGATGATTTCAAGTACCGCGAAATTAAAAATAACTGCTGGAAAAACTCGGATGCCGATTGGGTCTTTGTAGGTGATACCGATGAGGTTCCTTACTGCCCGAAGGGCGTGCGCCGCTACCTTGAGGAGCGCTGTGCGGATGTGGATATCATTCAGCCGTGTTTCTATAATTTGGTAGCATGGAAACTGCCGCAGTTCAATCCGCTCTATCATCTGCATCAGATGCCTGGTGTCCGCGTCTGCAAGGGAGGTCCCAATAAGGTCAATCTCTTTAGGCCGTCTCAGGTCCGAGAGATGAACTTTGGTTTGGGTGCTCATCAATGCCAGCCAGAGGGCGCAGCCGTCAGTTACCGCGAGGATATAGCATGGCTGCACTGCAAGAACCTGGGCGTGGAATATCTGCTTGACCGCAACCGCGCCCTTTATGACCGCCTGCCCGAAAAGGTAAAAGCCGAGAAAAAGATTGCCGTCCATTATCTACCCGGAACCGATGTGCACAACGTGGCCGCCGGTCTGGCCGATATGTGGGCCGAGTCCAAGAGTTTTGAGCAATATCCTATTCTATTATAACTGAAAAAGATGGAAAAAGAAGAAAAGAAACAACTGCGCAACCGGATTGAGTTCTGGCTCTGTCTATTGACAACAATAGGACTCGTTGTGGGAGGTTATTTCACGCCACCTATGGCTGTGATTGACGGTTCACTTTTGCAGGCTGGAGGTCTGCTGTTGGGATTTGCCACACTGGCACAGCTGCCGGTGGTCATCGGCTCTGCCAAGAGCACCAAAATCACTCATGGTGACACTACTATTGAGGTTGAAAACAAACATAAGAAAGATGAAAAAGTTGAAGAATAGCGCCCAGTATTTTGTGGACGCAGAGTTCCGCAAATGTACGCCGCCGTGTTCCATAGATGACATGCAGCAGGAGTTTCTTAACAAACTTGATGAGCTTAGGTTCAATGCTGGCATTCCGTTGGTATTGAACAGCGCTTATCGCAGTGTGGAATATGACAAGAAGAAAGGCCGCAGCGGCAAATCCGCTCACTGCTCAGGACTGGCCGTTGACATCCGCTGCACAACGGGCATCAACCGCCTCAAGATCATAAGCGCCGCACGCCGTGTAGGCATCAACCGCATGGGCATCGGCCGGACGTATATTCACGTTGATATGGGTGAGCGCGTGGGCTTGCCTTGCAGCGTTTGGGTTTATGACGATAAAGGGAACGCCGTATGAAAAACAAACTGATGATTGCCGTGGTCATCTTTGCCGCGTGTATGCTCTGCACCGTAGTGTTGCAGGACCGTAAGATTGAGCGGCTGACCGATGAGCGTGACCGCTACAAGGAAAACACTGAGACTCTGCTGGAGCAGACTCAGACCTTTCATGTGCGTGACTCACTCAACGCCGCCAAGGTGGGCACCCTGGAACTGACCATCAAAGAGTTTGAAAAGTTCCGTGCCGATGATGCCGCGCTGGTCAAGGATCTGACAGCCCGCAACCGAGACCTTGACGCTCTGAGCAAAGCGCAGATGAAAACCATAGAGCAGCTGCGCTGTGTTCCGCGTGATACCGTCATCCAGGTGGACTCCATATTTATAACAGCCAAGGCAGTCCATTGCGGTGATGAGTGGTATCAGTTTGACGGCCTGCTCACGGATGACAATTTCAGCGGCACCCTTGAGACCCGTGATGAACTGGTGCTGACCGAGACCGTCAGATATAAAAAGTTTCTATTCTGGAAAACCGGAAAGGTCAAAGATCGAGAAATGGAGGCCGTGTCAAGGAATCCGCACACCACCATCACCAAAGTTGAGCACATAATCATAGACAAATAGAGTGAAGGCCGTCTCCAGATACACAGTGCTCACCTATATCACGGGTGACTATGAGAGAGTGCATGAGGTTAAAGAAAAATCACCTCATGCACGTTATATTCTCGTCACAGACCGTGACAATCTAAAGAGCGAGACATGGGATGTCATCTGTGACAAAACGCTGTTCGGCAGCCCCGTGAATAAAACCCGATATATCAAATGGCATCCCTGGAAATATACGGATGATGAGGTCATACTGATGATTGACGGCAGCGTTGGTGTCAACGGTCCGCTTGATGAGATTATTGCCGCTTTTCAAGGATATGACCTTTGTATGATGATACATCCGGAAAGAAACACGGTGAAAAGTGAGCTGGAGGCGTGGATTGACTGGCGTGGGCTGAATCCTGATGATGCGGAAAAACAACTGTCACTGATGGAAATGACCGGATATGGTCTGAACAGTTACAGAGGTTTATATCAATGCTGTTTTAAGGTCATGCGCCGTACAAGGCTGGTTGAGATGTGGATGGAAACCGTGGCAGGATTGCTCATGTTATGCGGGAAAAGGGGTGAATTTGCCACACCTGAGCAAGTGCTGGCCAGCTTTGCCCTTAACAAGTTTTTCAACAAGATACCGGTTATGTGGGTGACGCAATGCCTCTTTAACAGTAAATATCTGACGTGGCACTTTCATAACAGCGATGATGTAATCCAACGGGCTGACCTTATTGAGCCCTACGCTTTTAATCATCCGGTAGATGTTTATATATAGGGCCAGAGGACCTGGTTTCTAAATTTTCCATAATATTTAATTTATTAGTTAAAGCAATGGCTGTCCGTGAGGATGGCCATTGCTGTTTGTTGTGCATTTCTGCACAACAAATCACTGCGCAAGGCCACTCAAGCGGTCAGCCTGCTCTTGTACCATGTAATCCTGAACTTTGGCATAGATGAGCGTTGAGGTGATTTTCTTGTGGCCGAGCATTTTCTGGATGTACTCAATGGGGACGTGATTTGCCAGCGCAATGGTGGTGGCAAAGGTGTGGCGGCCACAGTGCGTTGAGAAATCCTTGGTGATGCCGCACATCTCGGCCATCGGCTTGAGCATACGCCGATAACAGTCATAAGCCATCACCGGCAGGCGGTTATTGTAGCGCTGAAGAATCTGCTTGACGGGCTCCAGAATGACGGTGGTGTACTGGCCGCCGGTCTTGACTCTGTAACCGCTTAACGTGTCACCCTGCATCTTGGTGAAATCGGCCGCCATCAGGTCCGCGTAAGCCAGACCCGTGTAGATCTGAACAATGAAAAGGTCTCTGACATGCTGCATGTAGAGATTGCGAGTCTTGAGGTCAAGGATGCGCTGCACCTCATCCATGGTCAGAACCGTGCGCGGCCGATGCTCACCCTTGGGTGTCTTGACCTTGATGTAAGGGCTGTTTTCTATGAGTCCCGCCTGGATAGCAAGATTGACGTAGGATTTGATGACCTTGTGATAGTCATAGATGGTTGTTTGCATGATAGGTTTGCCGCCGATGGTGCGTGATCTGAGCACTTGGTTGAGAGCATTGATTCTGTCAGGTGTCAAATCGCAGAAATCCGTCAGCTGCTGCTCCTTGAGAAAGTTGAGCACCTTGCGGTGATGCTTGAGGGTTCCGGGACGCAGGCCGCGTGTGGGCATTATGTGCTCAATGAAATCCGTAAACGATGAGCCCGTGTGTTTGCGCACATAGAGATTGTCCAGCAGAGACCATGAGAATATCTGACCCTCACGGTCACACTGATTGACCAAATCTGTCACTTGTGAGATGTAGCAGTCAATGCGCTGGTTGTACTCAATAGCCTGGGCGCAGCTCACCACTCGGCCAGCAGCCCATTGGTCTTTAAAAACGTGGATTCCCGTTGAGATGAAACGGCGAGTGCCGTTGACTATGACCGCCAACTGGACGGTCCCTTTGCGTGGGTGGGCTGCATAGCCCTTTGTTGCCTGATGCTTGCGATCATGGACAACTGTGATTGAAACTTTGTTGAGCATAGTGTGTTATTTTATGCCACAACAGAGCCCGGTAGTCATTGGGTATCATGGAGGGTATCAAGTGGGTATCATAGAACCGCTCATATTTGCGCAGATTCGGACACCTCTGACGGCCCTTTTTGCCTCATTTCTGACCCTTTGAGCACGTTAATACTCAAAAAATCAGTCATTTAGCCGTTTATAGTCTTGTGATCCGCTCGGGTTTCCGCACGGATTTTTACCGCTTGATTATCAGTCTGTTGCAGCGGGTTATGTTAAGGTAGTATCATTTTTGTCATAAAATAATCAACAACGATATAGTCAAAGCGGATGCAATAAACATTATCATGACTGACAAACATCCGGAATTAGCAGACATATCCCTGCGTGAGTGGGTGAATAGTACGTCCGTTCCATCATCAGATGTATAACTGTGAAATGGCACCTGCTGATTGAAAAATTCATAATTGCGGAATTGGTTGAAAAAGGCTCGCCCCAGGGAATAAGAGCCATCCTCATTATAACAGCTGGACCATGTAACATGACTAACCATATACTCACGCAATTCGTCAGTCCATTCGTCAAAATCTGATGCCTTGACCTGAGATTGTGTCCGCATGGCTGAGACAATTTTTGCCCTGAGCTGATTAAGTTGCTCGTTGAGTTCCATTTCCTTTATGTACTCATGGCTATACTTTACAAGTTTTTTTTCAGCCAGTTCCTTAATGACCTCTGTGAGTTGTTCAGGGGTAATGGTGTCATAGCGTTTGTATGCCTCACTGATAATGGTTTTGTAAAACTCATCACAATAGGCATATCTGCCAGGATAGAGGTTGTCCACCAGATTGAGGACAGATTCCATTGAGATGCTGTTATCCATCTCAAACTGCTCAAGCGCCTTTTTTGTGGCTCTTTTTGTGGTTTGTTCCATAGGTTTGTATAAGGGAATGATTATGCACCCTCTTTTTTCTCTCCCTCCAACTCTGCTATTCTTTGCTTGAGTCGGAAAATCTCACGGCCTTGCTCTATATACATAGCCTTGAGTTCTGCATCTGTTGAGTCATCACAGCGCTCCATGGGTCCAGTTCCTCTGAGCAACCATTCTGCTGAGAGGTCTTTAAATGTGTCCAGTAAGGTTAAGATGGTATCAATGTCAATTTTGCTGTGACCTGATAATTTGTGCCCCAAAGTTTTCTCATTTATGTTTAAATGACCAGAAAGGGCTTTGTTTGAGATATTGTGAGATTTGGCAAAAATCACAACTCGCTGATTAACACTATTCTCCATGTTTCTTTGTTTGGATTTTGTATAAATAAGCACCAAAAGTTGTAAATAATCTCAAAAGATGAGTTGAAATCTCAAATTATGAGATTATATTTGCCCTCGTCATTAAGACACAGAGCGGGCCGACTGCTTTACGCAATCTGTCATGAGCAACGGCAAAAGTAAGGCATCGGTCTCGCATCTGCAACAGAATGAATCAAAAAGTGGAGTGACGGCCGCTAAACTTTAACAAGTTAAAACAACTTGGAGGGTCAAAGGATAACCGTCACAATCATCCAGAGATCCTCCAGGTTGTTTGTTTTTGGACTATGAAACTGACTAATTACGGCAAAAGGTTTGTGAGAGTGACGGGCGCAATATTGTGCGCATTAGTCTTTATTATGGGTGCCATTGTATGTCTCGGAGATTTGGCCTATCTGTTCAGGGTCAATCAGCAGGCATACAATGTTTTGTTTATAGTGTGTGTCATGCCGATATGCCTCATCGGCGGCAAAGAACTTTTGTTCAGGTTGAATGAAAAATGACACACGCCTCAGTGTTCAGTGGAATAGGTGGGCCGGAGGTGGCAGCTGCCATGCTTGGATGGGACAATCTTTTCCACTGTGAGATAAATCCTTTTGGACGCAAGGTTCTTGAGTTTTGGTTTCCGAACAGTAAGAGTTATGAAGATATCACGCAGACGGATTTCAGCGAATGGGGGGGGGCAGATTGATGTCCTTACAGGAGGTTTTCCCTGTCAGCCATTCAGTAATGCCGGGCAGCGCCGAGGCGCGGAAGATGACCGTTATCTCTGGCCGTTCATGCACAAGTGCATTAACCAGGTCCGACCAACTTGGGTTGTTGCTGAAAATGTTGCTGGAATCCTCACGATGGTGGAGCAAGGCCAAACTGTTGCAATGGAGAGTGAGGCCGCTCTTTTCAGTGAGGGTGACGGATTACACAGATACAAACAAAGAGCAATCTTCACCCTTGAACGAATCTGCCGAGATATTGAGGCAGACGGATATGAGGTCCAGCCGATTCTTATACCAGCTTGCAGTGTTGGAGCGCCGCACAGACGGGACAGAGTGTTCATCATCGGACACCGTATTGCTCCAGACACCGACCTCAGTGCAAACGTGCGAGGCTCCCGAAAAAATGAGGGCGAGAGCAGCCAAGAACGGTTACAAGAACGGGACCAAGTTCGGCAGTCTGACGAGTCAAATCAAGTACGATCCAAGAGTCCAGACTTTTCTCAAGACACCATGCCCAGCGGACTCATTCAGTCAGAATCTGAAAAGCAAAGGAACGTCAGGAACGTCAGGAACGTTGGGACAAGAGATTCTGAGCGGATATGCGCAAGCTCATCGCGGTCTGGTAGTTCCGAATCCCGAACAGATGAAATTAAAGGGTCAGTTTTTGCTGACACCTTCGGCATCGGATGGATTGAGAGGATTGTTGACCATGGATTCTCTAAAACGCCACAACAAAAAGAATGCGGAGTTAAGCAACCTGGCCGAGCAAATAAGCCACAAGATAGATGGAGGGGATTCCCAACTGTCTCCCCTATTCACAGAGGAAATGATGGGATTCCCTTTGATGTGGACCGCCTTTCCGTTCCTTTTGGGAAATGGTGCACTGAAAGCATAAAGGCTTATGGCAACGCCATAGTTCCCCAGGTTATGTTTGAGATATTCCGTGCGATTGAGAAAGTGGAAAAAAAGAAAAATAGGTGATTATGGACGATAAAAAGAGAGCAGACCTTGATAGAGTTGAGCAGGCACGTCAGGCATTTATGCGTGGAGAGTGTTCAGCTGAAACCTATTGGGCCATAAGAGTTGAAGAATATTCAAAACTGAAATCATGAGTGGTAGAAATAGAATAGACGGCTTTTTCAATGAGGGTCCTCGCACGGCCGATGTTCGGCCCGAAAAATTCCCATTTGGCAACGTGCCAGCCAAACAGCCAGACATGGAGCATCAGGTGCTGCTGCTCAAGGTCAACAAACTTGAGGAGAAACTGGACATCTGTCTGGATTTGATAAGAGAGTTGAAAGCGGATAAATATCCGCGTTTTATCGGCACCCGTGAGGCTTGCAAAGTGCTGGGTGTGGGCCGTTCCACTCTGATGAGCCGAGTGAGCAAGGGCATTTACCCATTTGCTTTCAAGGACAAAGAGAGCGGTGAGTGGCGTTTCAACCTCTTTGAGCTCAATATGTATGTGAAAGGATTGATAATATAAACGGCCACAGCGGTGGTCCGGTAGTTATTGTATTACTTGTTTATAGTCCATGCCAACGCCGTCAGTGATGACCGCCTCGGCAGCTCAGTCAAAAGGATTTGTCCTTTTTATAAATATTCTTTTGGGCTCCCAAGTGCGTGAGCATACAAGGAGCCAAACGGCTGGATGATGTAGTGGTGCATATCAGGTTAATTCGCCTTACCTGAGAGCGGCGGTTCGATCCCGCCTCCAGCAACACATTGAAGATGCAAAGAGTATGGCAAAGACAAAAATCACATTTGATGCGCTCAGAGCTGCACACTGGTTCTGCGCTGCTGTCGGTGACAATGGCCCATGTACATCAAAGGAGTGGGTCAACCGCATTGAGAAATGGAAAAAGGAGAGTGATCCGGTTGATGACCGCTTTGCTCACCCGCTCTTTTATGACCGTGTGCTGCACACCTGGAGGCAGGATGGAAAGGATGTTGAATTTATGGATGAACTGAGATGATGGATATGGAGTGGATTCTTGCATATTTCAGCATCGGTGTGGTGCTTACAATAGTGCTTGCAGTGCTGCTGGGTAGATCTGAGGATTACATCTTATCGGAGGTGATTGTTATATGTATGGGCACGCTGCTTGTATGGCCCGTATTTTTCCCCATTCATTTTGATGAGTATCTCATCTTTACCCGTCCCAAGCCCAAGCATCTTGACTGCCGTATGTTGAGACGTTTGCGCCGTATGGCCCGCAGCCAGATTAAGGACGTGAAAAAGACCGGCTCTCTGCATCTGATGTATAAGACCTATGATGGCAAACTGCATGTTGTGGGCTCCCGTTCATGCACTATTGATTTTAGTAAGACCGTGGAGGCTTTTCGCCGTCAGTGGATTCTGCTCCAGATTGAGGATATCAGAAAGCGCCGCCACATCGGTGCACACATCGGACCAATGGGTTGAGACTATGAGACAAGTGACCGTATTTTGGAAAGTTACAGCAGCTCGCGTTCATGCGCTCATGTTTGCCGCTGACATCTATGACCAGTGCACCATGACGCTTAACGGTGAGACTTATCTGGAGGTGACTGATGAGCAATATGCAGTCTTGAATGAGTACAAGCAGAAAGGCTGGTGCGAGTTCCGCAATAAACTGCTTGTCAAAGAGAATGGCAAACTCCAGCCCGCAAAAACTGACTTTACATTAACCAACAAATAAACGCATTATGAAAGCAACAGAGAAATTAATTGGAAAGAAAGTAATTATCCGCGCCTATGGCGCAGGTGTATTCTACGGCACGCTCAGTGAGGTTGACGGTGACTCCGTTGAAATCAAGAGCGCACGCCGCTTATGGTATTGGGATGGTGCAGCCTCCCTGAGTCAGCTTGCAGCAGAGGGTGTGAAAGCTCCGCAAAATTGCAAGTTTACCGTCACGGTTGATAACATCGTGATTCTGAGAGTTATAGAGATCATCCCCACCACTGAGGAGGCACAGCAATCCATTGAGGGTGTCAAGGTATGGAAACGCTAACAGACAAAATTGAGGCTTTTCTGCGTCCCGGCTCTGGCTATGGCTCTGGCTATGGCTCTGGCTATGGCTCTGGCTCTGGCTATGGCTCTGGCTCTGGCTATGGCTATGGCGATGGCTCTGGCTCTGGCTCTGGCGATGGCTATGGCGATGGCTCTGGCTATGGCTCTGGCTATGGCTATGGCTCTGGCTATGGCGATGGCTCTGGCTCTGGCGATGGCTCTGGCTCTGGCGATGGCTCTGGCGATGGCTATGGCTATGGCTCTGGCTCTGGCATTAAAGTCTATCAAGGTCAACCAGTCTATGAGATAGACAATATCCCTACATTGATAGACAGCGTGCATGAGACTTATGCAAAGGGATTCATCCTCAACTCAGACCTCACTCTCAAGCCCTGCTATATTGCCAGGGTTGGAAATTCCTTTGCCCATGGAGAGTCTTTGCATCAGGCCCATGCCGATGCCGCCGCAAAGGGACTGAAAGAGTTGCCGGTTAAGGAGAGGATTGAACGCTTTTGGAAATCTCATTGTGATACGTCAAAAGAATATCCTGCAAGAGATCTCTTTGATTGGCATGGCATCCTGACCGGTTCATGTACAATGGGCCGCAAGCAGTTCTGTCAGGAGTATGGCATCAACCTGGACTCTGACAAGTTCACCGTCCAGCAGTTCATAAAGCTCACCATCAATGCGTATGGTGGTGATATCATCAAACAACTTTAGACTATCTCTCTAAACAAACACCCTATGAAGAAAACAACTATTGAGAACTTAAAGCTGGAACAGATCCAGCCGTCTGCGCTTAACCCGCGCAAGGTGTATGACGAGGCTGCTCTGCAAGAGCTGGCCGATTCCATCAAGACTCAAGGCTTGCTCAATCCTATCACTGTGCGTCCGGTTCCTGATGTGGTGAACAGAAATTGTGAGCAGCTCTATGAGATTATTTGTGGTGAGCGCCGTTGGCGTGCCATGGGTTTGCTCAAGGAAAAGGAGATTGCGGTTATCATCCGTGAACTGAATGATGACGAGGCTTTCGAGGTGATGATCACCGAGAACCTCCAGCGTCAGGACATTGAGCCGCTTGACGAGGCCACTGCTTATCTGGCGCTCCAGGGCCGTGGGCTGTCAGTTGCTGACATGTCGGCCAAGTTCGGCAAATCAGAGCGTTACATCCGCGACCGCCTTAAACTCAATGAGCTTATCCTCATATTCAAGGAGGCTCTGGCTCATGACAGACTGACTCTATGTAGTGCTATTATGTTGGCCCGCCTGGATGAAGATAAACAGAATGAAATCGCCGATTATCATGGATATTTTCATGGAACTGAGCCCGTAGAGGGGTGGAAAGATATAGAGCCGTTATCAACACAAGATATCAAGGATTACCTTGAAGATAATTTTGTGACTCTGGACGGTGCCATATTCTTGCCAGAGGATGATTGGAACAAAGACCAGCAGCCGCGTCTGTGTAGCATGTGCGCCAATAACAGCTCATGCCAGCAGTCCATCTGGCCCGAACTGGCCAGCAAGGCATGTTGTGCTGATGGGCAATGTTTCAAGGAAAAACTCAGCCGATACATCTCTTATAGAGTTGAATCAGTGAGCAGCCGTCTCTTATCCGCGTCCACTGACAAGTTTGACCTTGCAATGGCACCGGTGGGCTCTGTCATACTTTACAGCGAAAAGCCGCAGCCCTGGTGGTCAGACGAGCAACGTCAGCGCATTCAGACTCTCATTGACCGTTACAAAAAGCGTTTCCTCATCTTGTATGATGGCCAGATTTCAGTTGAGTACAATGACCAGAACAAGAATGTGATTGACCGTGAGCTGGAGAAAGGTAATATCATTGAGGGTATCAACCTTTATATACTGGCCCAAGGCAGAGAACAGCAGCACAAATATTTCCGTATCAGGTATGAGCAGGCCGAGGACGAAAGCAGACAAAAGCAACGTCTGCTCAATCAATATGGCAATCTGTGTCTGGAGGAGAAAGCGTTTGCCATAGATCTGATGCGCAAGCATCTGGCCGAGTCTTTCAAGAGATTTGATTTGGTCAGTCAAGACCCCATCCTCAAGGTCTTTGTTGCGTCATGTGCTCGTTCCGCTTATTATGAGACAGTGGGCGAGTATAAAACCGAGGACGGCATTACCAAGCGCCTTGACTCCCTTGAGAATATTGAGCAGTGGTGGGACTCATTCAAGGATTGGCAGGAGCAGACTCCCTATGGCTATGCCCTTGAGAAACTGGTTGTGGATTTGAAGAATGACAGTCTGCTGCGCTCTCTCATAGAGAGGTTTGACCCTCAGGCAGCCAAGCAGTTTGCCGCTGACGCTCATGATGAGTTTGAGGGTAAGAAGAAAGCCGTGGAGGATGATCTGCGCGAGTTGGGTTATGACATCAAGGGTGACCCGCTCACTGAGGGAGAGCCGTCTGAGAGTGAGTCTGAGTCAAAAGAGGAATCTGGAGATGATAACGCCTGACGCGCAGAGAGTGATCGATTTGATGGTTGAGGCATCGGGCCAAAGCCAGGAGGCGATATGTGGGCAGAGCCGGAAGCGTCCGCTCCCCACATGCCGCTGGCTTATTGCCCGTGAACTTGTCAAAAAGGGTTATTCAACCGGACTGGCAGGCTCTATGATAGGCCGCGACCATGCAACGGTGCTCTATGGAGTCAAGCATCTGGATGCTTATCTGATGCAGCAGAATAACCCCATAGAAAGGTTTATTGCCTCCAAGTTTGAGGCAATGATGGACGGCAATGGTTGAACATGGGTCCGATTCCCATGGCCGTCACTATTGAGAACAAATGTTTGACAAGATGATTTTCGCAGCCACATTGTCACCGGTGGCAGTCAGGTTCTGTGTAGAGCAGCTGCATCTGGTGGAATGCAAGAGAGGTGAGCACACGTTCTGGAGTTCCGGGCCGTATGCTCAACTGTCGGGCATACATGCTGTCATTGACTGCGGTCATCTGAAACTGTCATGCTCCGTGCATAAACTCCACCAGCAGCTGACAACGGGCACGCTGGACAACAGCACGGAATGCACGGTGTCTCAGGCAATCACCACCATCGGCGGTCTGTTCAGTGGTCTGAACATTCCGCTTGAGGCGGTCAAGGTCCGATACATGGAGATTGGTCTGAGCATCAGGATGGCACATGATCCGCTCTCTTACATCTCACAGATGCTGTCTGTGGCTAAGGATAAGAGCGGAGTCAAACGCGAGATGTTCATTGATTACCACTATGAGCGTGACCGTATGCGCATAACCTCCAAGACCCGATTTGTCCGCAAGGTGCTCAAGGTCTATGACAAGACCTTTGAGGCTAAGAGCAAGGACCGCGAGGTGGAGCCTAATGTGCTGCGTGTTGAGACTCAATACAAGCGTATGAACACACCGCTGCTCCAGGTGCTCTCTGATGAGGAACTTGGAAAGATGCTCACTCAGTTCTATGCCGACTGGTCTGACGTTCAGTGGGTGCGACTGGTGCGCGGAGAGAAAGGTGTCAGGTCCAGCGAGCTGGCCAAGGCATCTGAGATCATCACCCTTGGTGTGGACTCCTATCTGGAGCGTCACCGCAAGGAGCACCGCGCCGGTGTGATAAGTGATAAGGCATGGCGCACTCATCTGCGCTTTGCCGCTGCATGGCCTCAGATGTCATCACGTTTCATCCAGGAGCGTGGGCCGCTGGAGGCTGAGTTCGTTAATAAGTTCCATGATGCCTATGTCACAGCACAGTCGTAAAAAATGCGCCCTTATCGGCGCAAGGCAAAACCGCGCTCTGATATGCTCTGACGCACTATCAAGCCGAAAAGCAAAGGGCAATCACGGTACTTTGGCACACATATTCCGCGCGTGCGCGTGTATGATGGTCAGCTTGTCCTATACATCCCAGAGGGATGTCCGTAAGGACAATAGAACATGCGTTAAAGAGAGAGACTGAAATGCCGTACAAAAAACCCGTAAATAATGACGGATTAAAGACCGTGGTGATTCAGAGCAAGGTGAGCCCTGCCACTGCAAAGCGTCTGGATGTCATTGCAAAAAAATATGACTTTCAGTCTCGCTATGAAATACTGCAATATCTCATCTCTGCTTTCCTGCACTATGCTGACCCCAAGGGTGAGAGAGTGTCCCACAGTGATGAGTCATCGGTCATCGGCAACATATTCAGAGGCTTTGACAGACGCACTACAAGAGTCAACAGCATGCGTAAGAGAGAGGAGGATGTTGAGGTGTCTGACACCATTGAGATAATCCATGAGAAAGGCTGTGACGTTTACTCTTGCAAGTGGACTCATCACGGTGCAGACGGTGACGTTGAGACCTCATCTGTCAGTGCTGCGTTCCAGGTTCTGATGTCACGTCTGCTGCCTGACCGTCATGAGTATCTGATGGGCATTGCCTCTGACCTTGACAGCATCTCTGCTCTGCGTGCACTGGATTACTTGATTGAGGCAGACAAGCGCTGTGGCGTGCCTGCGGCCGAGGATTGGGCATCCAACGTGTATGGTGACATCCCGGTGAGGAAAGCACATAAGACAATGAAATGAAAAAGAGAGACTCAAGATATTACCGCATGATCCAGTCAACGCGCTGGCGTGAGTTGAGGACAGAAAAACTCAACTCTTATCCGTGCTGCGAGATGTGCCTTGAAAATGGTTTCTACGTTCCGGCCACCGAGGTCCACCATCGGACTCCGTGTGAGACGGCAGCCACCGAGGCAGAGATGGAGCATTTGATGTTCACCTTTGGCAACTTGCAGAGTTTGTGTCGCGCTTGCCATCAGGAGGTGCACCGTCATCTGGAGTCACGCAGCCGCACTGAGATAGAGGCTCGCAACGCAGCTCGCACTCAGAGGTTCTGCGACAAATTTCTTGACAGAAAAGAGGAGAGGGCTACTTTTTTATCCCAACCCCAAAATGATACAAAT
>JAEIGA010002246.1_pt1 | contig 30877 bp, 23 predicted proteins | sample 9270691 | NCBI WGS metagenome assembly JAEIGA01 (sample SAMN17057246, study PRJNA624740) | gut metagenome | biome: biome; isolation source: fecal sample | host: Bos grunniens | place: China: Xizang | collected 2019
GTATCCATAAGGAAGTTACCTGTAAGTGTATATCCGTCGGCAAATGTAACCGATAGCGGAATGATAATTCGGTCTTTATTCTTCAGCCAAGAGCACTTCACTGCGGTAAAATCCTCTGCAATCTTCTCCTCTGGCTGCAGGAAACGCATATAACCGTCAGCATAGTTGAACTCCACGCGTTTACCCTGCATAAATGGCAGACCAAACAGACCATCTACACCCTTGCCGACAATCTTGCGAAGATTCATCACAATGGCCATCTGCTCCGTATGCGAAGCCTCGCCAACGCGATAGCTCCAACTGCTTGCATCAAGCGTTGTCAGCTGAAAACCATCCCCGGCACCCGAGAGCATCGCTCGGCGCAGGTTGTTATTCTTGCCAAATGTTGTTGCGTAAAATGTAGAGTCCAACAGTAGATTGCTACTTCCCGAATCAAAAATCATACGCGCAGGAATCGAATCCCTGAGCATTACATCAAAGTATAGATGACGCTCATACTTCATCTCTATAGCCCCCTCTGGTAGTTTAGGCTCCGCCTGTGCCACTGTTTTCTGATTTGCATTTGAGCAGGCTGTAGCTAAAAACATAATTGCTACAACAAGTTTGACAAAGTTCTTCATAGTTTCACTATTATTAGTTATTTAATAGTGCAAATTTACCCCCCCCGCGAATTTTGCAAATTTTTTGGCAGAAAAGTGGCAGTACCCGCTTACCTCCACATACGCCAGAGGAGTTTTTTTGCAAGCAGGCCGTATGGAGCGATATTAAATAGAAGGCGTGGGTGCTCAGCGCAGGTTTGCCACCACATCTTGATAAACTTACCAACCGAGCCGTGATATGATAGCAGCCAGAGGGCGCGGTTTTGGCGGCGGCGAGAGAGGAAGTAGCGCAGGTGGCTATTGTTATAACACTCATCAAACCAGAGCATTATGCTATCAAGCGAGTAGCAGAAGTCGAGCTGTTTTTGCCACTGAACGCTATGGCTAACGCTTGTGGCGAGCACGCGATGCACAGCAGTTACACGGTCTATGGCGACAATCTTCTGCGTAGCGGCAAACCAGAGCCACATCGGCAGGTCATCTGTAAGCCACCCTTTAGTTTCTGGCTTCACCTCGTTATAGTAGTCCAAAATCTTGCTTTTAAGGGCAAGTGTGGTGCAGTTCTCGGCAGTGTTGAGGATAAGCATATCCCCAAAAGAGGAGTGCAGGCGACCCTCTGGGTAGATTGCGCTGCTACCATCCTCGCCACGGCGTAAAGAGCGAGTATAACACATCGCAGCACCGCTATTTTCAAGTTGTTCTACCTGAATCTGCAATTTATTCTCGTCAGAAAACCAATCGTCGCCATCGCACATAGCTATATACTTTCCCCGACACGCCTCGATTGTTCGGCGATAGTTTGCGTGCATGCCAATATTGTTTTTAGAGGCGATTACACGCACCCTATCGGGGTACTGAGCCTCATACTGGCGACAAATAGCAAGGGTGTTATCTGTACTGCAATCCTCGCCAATAACCACCTCAACGCCAAAGGTTGTTCGCTGGCTGAGCACACTCTCAATGGCTTGGGAGATAAACTTCTCATGGTTATAGGTGGTCATGCAGACCGAAACGAGTGGCATCATAGCACGGTCAGTTTAGCCAATTTTGCAAGTAGGGTCTTCTCGCCAAATGCTCCGAACTCAATTCTTAGCTTATGGTCGGTTGCAAGAGCTTCAATGCCAACGATGGTTCCATTGCCGAACTTTGGATGGTTTACCTTCTGCCCAACGGCATAGGCACAAGGGGCTGTGGTAGCGCTATTTGTCGGCGTAGCCACTACACGCTTAAGCCTATCAACATTATATGTTGGCTGCGGTTGAACTGTCTGCTGAGGCTTTGGTTGCTGTGGGCGGAACGTTGGCGTTTGGTTACGCTTCTGCTCTTGATTTCGCACATCGTAGCGACGGCGCAAGGCTGTAATTGCATCCTCGCCCTCATCCGCATTGAGCTCTCGACTGCGACGTGTGCCACGAAGGTCAAAGTCACTCTCAACATACTGAGCATCTATCTCTGTAAGGAATCGGCTTGGTGTAGAGAAGTTCATCTGTCCCCAACGGAAGCGCATATCGGCACAAGTGAGTGTTGCGAGAGTCTTGGCACGCGTAAGGGCAACATAGAACAATCTTCGCTCCTCCTCAAGACCTTCGGGGCTCTCAAGCGCCATCATTGACGGAAAGAGATTCTCCTCACAGCCGACAATATAGACATACTTATACTCCAGACCCTTTGCCGAGTGGACAGTCATCAGTGTAACCTTATTATTACTCTCAGGGTCCTCATTATCCATATCGGACATAAGCATCACATTCTGCAACCACTCCTCAACTGTCGGGCGATCAAACTCCTCACGCTCACCAGCTCGAATATCTGCCTCTGTGCGCTCTGTATACTCCTGCATGGTGTTGAGCAACTCCTCGATATTATCTACAGCCGACTTAGCCTCTGGGGTGTTCTGCAGACGATAGTGCGACAACAACCCCGAGCGTGTTGCCACCTCAAGACCAAAGTCGTAGACACTCTTCTGCTCTCGCTCCAGGGCTACAGTGCGAACCAAAGAGACAAAGTCAGTAACCTTCTTGACAATTGCACGCTCAACGCTATCTACCGGCGGCTGGCTGACAAGGGTATCTATCGCCTCCCACATAGAGCAGTCACGATCCTTAGCTATGGCAGCGATACGCTCTACTGTCGTATCTCCAATACCACGAGCCGGGGTGTTGATAACACGCTTAAAGGCCTCGTCGTCCTTAGGATTTATAACTATGCGGAAATAGCCGAGCAGGTCCTTAATCTCCTTATGGTCATAGAACGAGTTGCCTTTGTAAATCTTATATGGAATACCCTTACGACGCAATGCCTCCTCAAGCACAAGCGACTGATTGTTAGTGCGATAGAGGACAGCCGCCTCCTGCCAATCATCCCCACCCTCGCGTACGCGGTCACGAAGGTCCGAAACGACAAGCTCCGCCTCCTCGCGGTCTGTATACGCCTTGAAAACACGAATCTTCTCGCCCTGTGCACCCGCCGAAAAGCACTGCTTCTGCATCTGGCGAGCGTTGTGCTTGATAACAGAGTTGGCAGCATCTACAATGGTCTGCGTAGAGCGATAGTTCTGCTCCAATTTGAAGATTTGAGCCATTGGATAGTCGCGGCGGAAGTTAAGTATATTCTCAATCTTTGCACCGCGGAAAGAGTAGATACTCTGCGCATCGTCACCCACAACACACACCCTATTATGTTGTTGAGATAGGCGACGAACTATTAGATACTGCGCATAGTTTGTATCCTGATACTCATCCACAAGGATATACTGAAATTGCTGTTGGTATTGGCTTAGTATATCTGGTCGGTCGCGTAACAGAATGTTGGTCTGCAAGAGCAAATCATCAAAATCCATGGCGTTATTCTGCTTGCAGCGACGACAATACTCAAGATATATATTTGCAAATTCGGGCACTTGGCGACTACGGTCGTCACCCGTAAGAGCCGCATTTGCCGCATAAGAGCCTGGGGTTATAAGGCTATTCTTCGCCGTTGATATTCGTGACTGTACCATACCCGGCTTATACTTATCTTCGTCAAGATTTCGCTCCTTGATTATTGTCTTGATAAGGTTTTTGGAGTCGGTAGTCTCATAGATAGTAAACTCACGCTTAAAACCGATAGCCTCGGCATTCTCGCGCAGTATTCGGGCAAAGATAGAGTGGAACGTACCCATATTGATTCTACGAGCAGCAGTGCCTACCATAGCATCAATACGCTCACGCATCTCATTTGCCGCCTTTTTGGTAAATGTAAGCGCAAGGATATTCTCCGCACTCACCCCCTGCTCCAGCATATAAGCTATGCGAGAGGTAAGCACACGGGTCTTGCCCGACCCCGCACCTGCAATAATCAGCGATGGGGTGTTATAGTTTATCACCGCCTCCTTTTGAGCCGGATTCAGTCCTTCTAATATTTTACTCATCTTACTTTCTCTGTTTTTCGTTGGGCGACAGCTCTTGCTGATGAAAGTTGCAATCGCTTATCCCCTCCTAAACTCTGAACAGGTTATCGCTGTGGCAATGGCTACATTTAGCGACTCCGAGCCACTCCTGTCTGCGGGATATGGCGGAATGTAGAGGCGGTGGGTCACGCTCTTCTCGCACTCGGCGCTAATTCCCTGACCCTCATTGCCCATAACAATAACGCCACAGCTACCCTTCTCGGTCTTGTATATATTCTGCCCATCGAGGAATGTTCCATAGATGTTCACTCCCCCATCTCTTTGATTTTCAAGCCACTGGGCAAGGTCTGTATAGTGCACCCTTACACGAATAATTGCCCCCATAGTTGCCTGAATAACCTTGGGGTTAAAACAGTCGGCACTATCTACCGAACAGACAATATCTGTAATACCAAACCAATCTGCAAGGCGGATAATAGTACCTAAATTACCTGGATTCTGCACTCTATCAAGGGCAAGAACCAGGTTTTTAGCAGGCTCAACATCCTCAAGGTTGTAGTGCGGACACTCAACCACCGCAAGTGTACTATTTGCCGTCTTGAGCTGAGAGATACGCTCCATATCCTTTTCGGCAATAACCTCCGCATCCGCCCATAGTGGTTTGGTTGTATAAATCTTACGCACACGAAGAGCCGAAGCACGAAGCTCAGCAATAAGCTTCTCACCCTCGGCAATAAATGCACCCTGCTCTACCCTACCGCGTTTATCGGCAAGGGCACGGATAGATTGTATCTCAGCTTTAGTTATCATACGGTATATGTTTCACCCTCCTCAGCAAGGGCGCTATTCTCAAAAATCTCCTTTGCCTCGTCAAGCAACACCTCCGGAGACTTATACCTCGACGAGAAGTGTCCCAAAAGAAGCCTCTCAGCACCTGCCGTTACAGCTATCTGCGCAGCATCGGCGGCCGTTGAGTGTCCTCGCTCCTTGGCGTCGTGAGCAAACTCTTTGGTATAGGTAGCCTCGTGGTAGAGCAGAGTCACCCCCTTGACCCTCTCGGCTGCCACCGCCGAGCGCGAAGTATCCGACAGGTATGCGTAGCTCCTCGGCTCAAAAGGCAGATAGGTCAGTTCGCTATTCGCCACCACCGTGCCATCCTCAAGGGTGATATCCTCACCACGCTTGGCTGCCACAATTTGGGCAATAGTGAGGTTGTACTTAGTAATTTTGAACTTATCTACATTAAGCTCTGGGCGCTTCTCCTTGAAGTGGTAGCCCGAGCAGGGTACGCGATGGCGGAGCGGAACACTCCACACCTCAAGGGTCTTATTCTCAAAGATTATCTGGTGGCTGGTCGTATCTACCTCAACCCACTCCACCTCATACGGTAGTTGCGAGTCGAAATAGCGCAGGTGGTACTCCAATATCTCCCCAAAAGGGCGAGGAGCATAGACCTTGAGTGGCATCTGGCGGCCACAGAGACCCATAGTAGAGAGCATCGGAAAGAGCCCGAACACATGGTCACCATGCAGGTGCGAGATAAATACCGCCCGAAGCTTGAGCGGATTTATCCCCATGCGAAACATCTGCTGCTGTGTACCCTCACCGGCATCAACAAGGTAGTACTGCTCATTGACATTCACTATCTGCGCAGATGGGTGGCTCTTAGCAGTCGGCTTTGCCGAGGCACGACCTAAGACCGTAACCTTTATCATTATTTATGCGCCTGAAGGAAACGCTCTGCATCCAATGCAGCAATACAGCCTGAACCAGCAGCAACAATAGCCTGACGATAGTGTGGATCGCAAACATCACCTGCAGCAAAGATACCCTCGCAAGAGGTCTTTGATGTACCGGCAACAGTGACGATATAACCCTGCTCGTCAAGGGCAAGCTTACCGGCAACAAGCTCGGTATTTGGGTGGTGACCAATAGCAAGGAAGAAACCTGAGAGTGGAATCTCATACTCCTCGCCATCGTTCTTGCGTAGACGAACACCAGTCACGCCATCCTCATCACCAAGTACCTCGGCAGTATTATGCTCAAAAAGAACCTTAATGTTCGGAGTGTTAAACACACGCTCCTGCATAGCCTTTGATGCACGCAAGAATGGCTTACGAACAATAAGATATACCTGACGGCAGAGTGAAGCGAGGTATGTAGCCTCCTCACAAGCGGTATCGCCACCACCGACAACAGCTACATCCTGCTTACGGTAGAAGAAACCATCACAAGTAGCACAAGCACTTACACCCATACCCTTAAACTTCTGCTCTGATGGCAGACCAAGATACTTTGCAGATGCTCCTGTTGCAATGATAACTGTCTGAGCCTCAATCTGCTCACCATTGTCTACAGTTACTACAAATGGACGCTTTGTTGTGTCAATGTTGCCAATAATACCTGTACGGACATCCGTTCCAAAACGCTTTGCCTGCTTTCTAAGGTCCTCCATCATGGCTGTTCCGGTGATACCCTCTGGGTAGCCCGGGAAGTTCTCTATCTCGGTTGTTGTTGTGAGCTGACCACCTGGCTCAATACCCTCATAAAGCACTGGCGCAAGTGAAGCACGCGCCGCATAAATCGCAGCAGTAAAGCCCGCAGGGCCACTACCAATAATAAGACATTTTACGCTCTCCATAATTATATTATTTTTGTTTGTTTCTACTGAGGACAAAAGTAGTGATTTTTAATGGTTCAACAAACTTTATCTCATAGTTTTTATTTATGATGCTATTAAAACAAAATATTTGCGAATCCAAGAATTTGTTATACCTTTGTTGTAGCAAACAATGTTTAACACTTAAAACTGATAAAACTATGAAAGAATTGAAGGGATCACGTACAGAGCAGAACCTCTGGACAGCATTCGCAGGCGAGAGCCAGGCTCGCAACAAGTATACTTACTTTGCATCAAAGGCAAAGAAGGAGGGTTATGTTCAGATTGCAAAGCTCTTTGAGGAGACTGCTAACAACGAGAAGGAGCACGCAAAGATTTGGTTCAAGCTCCTTAACGGTATTGGCGACACAGCTGCAAACCTTAAGGCTGCTGCTGAGGGCGAGAACTACGAGTGGACCGATATGTACGCAACCTTTGCTAAGGAGGCTCGCGAGGAGGGCTTTGTAGAGATCGCTGCCCTGTTTGAGGCTGTAGCGAAGATTGAGAAGGAGCACGAGGAGCGCTACCTTAAGCTTCTTGCAAATGTTGAGGGTGGTCTTGTATTCTCTCGCGAGGGTGATATGATCTGGCAGTGCTCTAACTGCGGTCACATCGTTATCGGCAAGCAGGCTCCAGAGCTCTGCCCAGTTTGCGCACACCCACAGGCTTACTTCGAGATTAAGGCTGAGAACTATTAGTATTTAGCTAATGGGCTATGTCCATTAGCTTTGCGCCCGACCATAAAAGTCGGGCGCTATTTTGTTTGCGTTTTGAAGCCGTTTTCTTGAATCCAAATAAACACACACAGACAGAGTCTGTACCTCTAAAAAGCTAATAGCTAATGGCCAATAGCTAACGGCTAGTAATATGTACCCTTAGGTGCAAAGATTGGATAGCCAAAGTTGATTGACAGATAGAGGTTGTTGCCATTCTTAATGCCATACTTAGCCAAGGATAGGCTAACTGGACCGGCGATGGTATGGTATGTAAACGATATGTCGGCAATATACTGCCACTGCTCATTAATGCCAGCCTCGGCACGACGGAACATTGCATAGAATGCAGTGCGCAAATAGAAGTTTTCCCACAAGCGGAATGTTGGCATAAGACCCGCAGCAATGTAGCGTGACGAATGGTAGTCGGGCATATACATCATCTGCGAATGAGAGGTTGGGGCATACTGTGGCAGTGAGACATTTGTCACCCTCAGGTCATCAAAGCGAGGGTGGTTGGTATAGACACACTCAAGGCTATAACCAAAAGTAAACCAACGAGTTGCAGAGAACGGAAGGTAGTGTTGCCATGACACCTTTGCACCCAACCACTCTCTACGCTCAGAGAATTCGCGCGTCAAGCCATAGTCGAACTCATCAATCCACTTATCGTGGCCATTAACATATATTCCCGACACAGCTATGCGGTTACCACTGATTGGTGAGACGGGGTTGTCGAGAGTACTTCTGCGGAACTGCAAACGAGTAGATAAAAATGTAAACCTTGTAGGGTTATCATCCCCCTCAAAGAGGTAGTAATTTTGACCGGCATTAAAGGTTGCCTCCACAAGTGAACGATTTGATGTTGAGGCACCTGCGGTCAATGAACCATACTGCTCACGATGTCTCTTCTTCAGGGTGTTGTCTACTCGAGAGAGGTTGCCAAAGTTACCATAGGCGGTATTTCTGACAGAGAAGATATAGTTAAGGTCAAAGAATATTGGTCGGCGAGGGCGCACAAATACCCTACCGCCTATAATTCCGGCATTGTATACAGTTCCTAAGTAGAGGTTTGCTCCACCATTAAGACCCACGCGGCCAATATGCTCATATTTAAGACCCAATCGCACCTGGTTATACGCCGTAGATGAGAGCATACCACCTACGGTAAGTCGCAAAGATGGTTGTTGGCGGATGGTTAGATATGGCACATAGGTCTTACTCTGAGCGTTATACTCAAAGCGTGGATACTCAACCACAAAGTCGCGCTCTGCAAGCAGGTCGTAGATACCTGCTCGGAAGTCTGCAAATGTAGAGAGCGAGTCATTGTCCCTCTTGCGGGCAAGCATCACCGCACGCACATACTGCTCCTGCTGCGGAGTAAGCCCCTCAATCTTTGGACGAGAGAGTCTCATCTCAGGCATCTTCGCAACAAAGGCCTTACGGCGAGCAGCCATCTGCTCCTCTGTACGGCGAGCCGGTATGGTCTGAAGAATCTCATCTATACGCGCCATCGTATCCTCATATCCCTGCGCTATGATCTGCTCCGCCTTATTAAACTCAAGCATACCAACATCCACCGCCCTATCGATAAGGATATTGCCCTTCTCCGGTAGTTTATAGTCAGTATGGGTCATGATAAACATCATCGCCTGATCAATGACATTACTATTTTCCGTAACATCTTTATTGTCGGTTGTACACTTCACGCCAATGATATGGTCAGGAGCAAAATCCTTAATCATATATTGCCACGGAAAGTTATTGAACACACCACCATCATAGAGTAGCATATCGCCCTTTTTCAGCGGCTTAAAGACAAAAGGAATAGACATAGAGGCGCGAATAGCCTCACCCAAATCTCCATCACGAAAAACAACAGCCTCACGAGCATTCATATCGGCTGCAACACAGAAAAATGGGACCATCAGCTGCCTAAAATCGCCATTACTTGCCACTGTAGCCGGGCGGAAAATCTCGTTAAGCGCAAGGTCTATCTGTGTGGATGTGATAATATCAGTAGGCAGCTGCATCATTGGATGCCTTACTGTCTCCGTAGGTGCCAGAGGAGCTTTTTTGCCATTTTTAAGCGAATCTCTGGCAATATTAAATCTCAACGTGAGCAGTGTTGGCGGAGTTCCCTGCTCGCGATAGTATCTATAGTGACGCTTGTCGAGTCGCCCCGACACCCACTTCTCCAAATCGCCAGAGAGGGCGAGCTCTCGCATCTGCTCAGGTGTGTAACCTGCAGCATATAGTCCCGCAATTATTGAGCCCATAGATGTACCAGCTACATAATCTATAGCCACCTCATTCTCCTCCAGAGCCCTTAAAACACCAATATGATACAACCCCTTTGCACCTCCGCCACTAAGCACAAGGCCCACACCCTCTGCCCGAAGAGAGGAAACAGAGAGTAAAGAGAGTATAAATATTAGTATTTTGCGAACCATTTGCTATTTTTTTTGTATTTTTGTCCCTTACTTACCCAATAAGCTCACTAACCGAGCGTAAAGGTATGATTTTTTGCAGAAAATACAAAATATAACTATAATGGAGAGCAAAATTAAAGACTTATTGACCAGAGTAGAACAATTCAACTCTGAGATTCCAGCAGAAATCGAGGATTTCCGCGTCAAAATGGTTGGAAAAAAGGGTGAGCTCACAGCCCTGATGGAGCAGTTTAAGAGCGTAGCTCCAGAGCTTAAGCGTGAGTATGGACAGAAGATTAACGCCCTCAAGCAGGCAATCCTTGCAAAGATAGAGGCTCTGCGTGAGGCTGCAGCATCTAAGGCCTCTGCCGATGTGAAGATCGAGGATATGAGCCGCCCAGGTAGCGCAGAGCAGCTCGGCTCTCGCCACCCTATCTCACTGGTTAAGAATGAGATTTGTGAGATTTTTGCTCGTCTGGGATACACTATTGCCGATGGTCCGGAGATTGAGGATGACCACCACGTATTCTCTTCACTCAACTTCCCACCAGAGCACCCTGCTCGCGATATGCAAGACACATTCTTCATTGAGAAGAACTCTTCAGAGCCAAGTGAGAAGGATATTCTGCTCCGCACCCACACATCGTCTATTCAGGTGCGTACTATGGAGCGTCAGAAGCCACCTATCCGCGTAATCTGCCCAGGTCGTGTGTTCCGTAACGAGGCTATTTCTTATCGTGCACACTGCATCTTCCACCAGATTGAGGGTCTTTATATCGACAAGAACGTCTCTTTTGCAGACCTTAAGCAGTCGCTGCTCTACTTTGCAAAGGAGCTCTTTGGTGAGAATACCCAGATTCGTATGCGCCCATCATACTTCCCATTCACAGAGCCTTCTGCCGAGGTAGATGTATCTTGTAACCTCTGCGGCGGTAAGGGTTGCCCTGTATGTAAGGGTACCGGTTGGTTGGAGATTTTGGGTTGTGGTATGGTAGACCCTAATGTCCTTATTGCCAACAATATAGACCCTAACGAGTACTCTGGCTTCGCGTTTGGTATGGGAGTTGAGCGTATTGCAATGCTCAAGTTTGGAGTCAAAGACCTTCGTCTCTACTTTGAGAACGATGTTCGTTTCCTCCACCAGTTTGACAGCGTACTGTAAAGTTTGATGAAAAGGCTTGCTCTATACGCAACCGTTGCGGTAGCTCTGCTCTGTGGGGTGTTGGCTCCACAGCGCACAGTTGCGCGAACAAGCAAGCCACTCCGTCTATATACCGACGCCCTGAAGCGTCTTACTATCTACGGCGATACCGTGTCGGCTTATCGTCTTACAAATGAGGCTCTTAAGGCTGACTCTAACTATATGCCTGCAGCATATCTTCTCTCTCGCATTGAGAGCGACGATGAAAAGGCGTGGTTGGCTGCGGAGCGAGCCATTAGAGCCGACAGTACCAACCATCACCTACTTCATCAGGCTGCCGAGCGTAGCTTGAGGGCAAAAAAGTACAGCCGTGCCAAGCAACTCCTGCAACGCCTTGTTACGGATGGGCAGGACCCAGACCACTTCCGCCTTCTTGCCATACTGCACATGATGACCAAGGAGAACGACAAGGCTATTGCAGTACTGGATTCTGCCGAGCTGAAGCTGGGCAAAATAGACTTTTTCAGCCGCATGCGCCAGCAGATCTACCTCGAGGCCGGAGCGGGCGATAAAGCCCTCAAAAGCGCAGTAGAATTGGTAGAATCTGCACCCTATGACCCAAATAACCAACTTGCATTAGCCGATGTTTATGCAGCCATTGGCGCCGATTCACTTGCCGATGCGACCTTTAACACAGCCATCGCTTTAGATAAGACAAATGCAGACGCCTGGTATGGCTACGCCTCTTTTTTGGATAGTCGCAAGCGATATACCGAGATGCTTTTGGCATGGCGCAACATTATTGAAATTCCGAGTGTACCTCTCGCGTCAAAAATCTCTATTGTTGAGAGTATAACCTCCAAACGAGACTTTTATCGTAAGAATTTCCTACTTATTGAGCCGATAATTACACGCCTTTATCAACTTCATCCTCAGGATGTTAAGGTTATCGACACATATATTGTCCACCTAATTGCCGCCAACAAGATTGAGCAGGCTCTGGTGCTTCTAAAGCAACGAATAGCCAATCGCCGTCCTACAGAGGATGAGCTGGGGCGAATAATAGAGATTGAGCACCATCTTGGTCGTCTGGACTCTCTGGAGATTTACGTAGACCAAGCAACCTCTCTCTACCCTACCAAGGCAAACTTCTGGAATCTCAAGGCGTGGATACAGATGCAAAGGGGTGATAGCCGAGGTGCAATAGCTACCCTACGCTCTGCGCTCAAATTTGCAGAAGATAGCAAGGCAAAGAGTTCTCTGTGGGGTAGCATTGGAGATCAATATCATGAGCTTGGCGAGCAGAGAAAATCGTACGACGCTTATTACAAAGCGCTGAATCTCAATATGAATAATGCCATTGTGCTCAACAACTTTGCCTACCACCTTAGTGTCAATAACAAGAGTCTTAAGCAGGCTCTGCAGATGGCAAAGAGGGCTACTGAGCTCAGCCCAAACAATGCCACCTATCTCGACACCCTTGCGTGGGTATATTACAAATTAGGAGAGTATGAGCAGGCTAAAAAGGTGATGCAGCAGGCTATGAGTTTTGATAGAGAGAACTCATCAGAGCTTGCCCTTCACTATGGCGATATTTTAGACGCCCTTGGCAGTACATTCATGGCACAAACCTATTGGCGTAAGGCGCTCGAGAGGGGTGCAGATGCAGCAAAGATAGAGAGTCGCATTGCGGCTCAAAAGGCAAGATTAGAGGCTCAAAAAGCGGGTAAAGAATGAGAAGAATTGTAACACTTATACTGCTCGCCCTAGTGGCTCTACCGTCGCTCAAAGCACAGAGCGAGGATGCGTTGCGTAAGACCATTAACAACCTTGAGGCAAGCATAGAAAAGGAGGAGAAAGAGCTATCAAAGCTTAAGAAAAATAAGTCTTCCAAGCAGAAATTAGTAAACTCTCTGGCGCGACAAATCGAAAAGAGAAATGCACTTATTGCCGCGCGAGATAAGCAGATTAAGCAGTTAGGGCAGGATATTAAAGATGCTGAAAAACGAGTAGGGGAGCTCTCTGAAGAGCTCACGGCAGCTGAGGTTAGTTGCCAAAGAATGGCTCGCGAGGCATACCGTAACTATCGCCACAACAGCACCTTAGCATATATCTTCTCATCCTCTACAGCCCTTGATTTTGCACATCGTATAGCCTCCTTGCGCTCTGCAACCGTTGCCCGCAAGCAACAGATTGCACACCTTACACAGACTCGTGAGGCAGTTCAAAAGGAGCGTCAGAGTCTTACCGCAAAGCGTGAAGAGGTTGCCGTTGCCAAGCAGAAGCTTGACAAGCAGCGCAAGAAGATGCGTGAGGAGCGCGACCTTGCCAAGGCGACAATTCGCCAGATGACAAAGAAGGAGAAGAGTGTCCAAGCCTCTATGGCAGAGCATGAGAAGCGCCTAAATGAGGCTATCGCAGAGCTTCGCAAACTCACAAAGGGAAACAAGTCGGGAAATAGTTTCAGCAGCACAACCAAGGGGCTAAAACTACCTGTAACAGGTGGTAGGGTAGTGCGCTACAATGCAAATACCGCCGAAATTGTCGGAAGTAAAGGGGCAGGTATTAGCGCTATATATGAGGGAAAAATTGTACGAATTTCGCGAAACAAAATCAACAACAAATATGACGTTTATATCGCCCATGGAGAGTATATCTCCTCTTATGCAAACCTCTCGGAGGTGTGTGTAAAAAAGGGCGATAATGTGGTTAAAAACCAGAAAATAGGCACTATAGCCTCAATGGTAAACCCTGCAACTATGGATTTAGAGTATAAGATTCTATTTGCAATTCACTCTCCAAATCCAAAAGTTACTATGAAAGCAAGCAACCTTTTCAAATAGTATGGATATCAATTACTACTGTCAGGAGTGTGACTACCGCCTACGACACAAAAGAGCTATAAGAGAGTGGCTACGCGAGGTGGCTCTCTGTGAGGGAGACCTTCAAATAGGGGAGATAAACTACATCTTCTGCCCGTCAAATGTTCACCGTCAGATGAATATAGACTTTGTAGGTCACGACTACTTTACAGACATCATCACCTTTGATTACTCAAATCTTGAAGATGGTTATATCTCTGGCGACATATATATTGATTATCAGACAGTTACGGATAATGCCCGAATTTATAAGACAACTGCCGCATCAGAGATGCTTAGGGTAGTGGTTCATGGAGTATTACACCTCTGCGGACAGGGCGACAAAACACCAGAAACAGAGGCTGTTATGCACAGCAAGGAGGATAAGTACTTAGAGTTATTTACGGCAAAATTTGCCCCTAAAAAGTAGGGTATAGATGATGGTATATGACATAATTGTTATCGGTGGTGGACATGCCGGTTGTGAAGCAGCGAGTGCCGCGGCTCGACTAGGTGCAAAGACCCTACTGCTCACTATGGATATGACCAAATTTGCCTCTATGTCCTGCAATCCCGCTATTGGAGGAGTGGCAAAGGGTCAAATTGTCCGCGAAATAGATGCTTTGGGTGGTCGTACCGCTATTATTACCGACCAGTCAACCATCCAATTTCGCATGCTCAACCGCTCTAAGGGTGCGGCGATGTGGTCACCACGAGCACAATGTGACAAAAGTAGATTCTCCGCACTGTGGCGCGAGGAGCTTGAAAACACAGAAAACCTCTTTATTTGGCAAGATTCTGCAGTAGAGATACTCTTTGACCACACAGGCGAAAAGGTGCGCGTAAAGGGGGTAAAAACGCAAATGGGGGTGGTTTTTGAGTGTAACGCAGTGGTGCTTACAGCTGGAACATTCCTCTCAGGACTTATGCACTGTGGCCGCCAAAATGCAACTGGTGGCAGAGCCGGCGATGCTGCAAGTTTCGGAGTGACCGAATCCCTACAAAAAGTGGGCTTTGAGGTGGGCAGAATGAAGACCGGAACACCAGTGCGAATAGATGCCCGAACAGTTGATTTCAGCAGACTTGAGCCTCAATATGGAGATGAAAATCCCGCAAAGTTCTCATTCTCAGATAGTTGTGAGCCTGTAAAGAGTCAACAACCTTGTTATCTTGTATATACATCAAAGGAGGTGCATGACACCTTGCGTCGTGGATTTGAGGACTCGCCACTTTTCAATGGTACAATTCAGGGCATTGGCCCTCGTTACTGCCCAAGCATTGAGGATAAACTTCGCACCTTTGCCGACAAGGAGCAGCATCAGCTATTTCTTGAGCCAGAGGGTGCATCGACAAACGAGATGTATCTAAATGGTTTCTCATCGTCACTACCATACGACATACAACTTGAGGCACTACACAAGATTGCTGGTCTTGAGAATGCCCATGTTTATCGCCCAGGCTATGCCATTGAGTACGACTACTTCCCACCAACACAGCTGCGCCATACATTAGAGAGTAAGATTGTGGATAATCTCTACCTAGCCGGTCAGGTAAATGGCACTACTGGCTATGAGGAGGCGGCAGCTCAGGGACTCGTTGCAGGAATAAATGCTGTTCGCAAGGTTTCAGGCAAGGAGCCAGTAATTCTTCAGCGCGACCAAGCATATATAGGTGTGCTTATTGACGACCTTGTCACAAAGGGTGTTGATGAGCCATACCGAATGTTTACATCTCGAGCAGAATACAGAATTTTGCTCCGCCAAGATAATGCCGACCAGCGACTCACCCCAATAGGATATAATTTAGGTCTAATTTCTGAAGATAGATACCAAAAATTTGCAGAAAAAAAATCGCTTCTAGATTCGCTTATTTTATACACCCGTGAACAGAGTGTCAAAATATCCGAAATTCAAGACTATTTAATTTCGCGTAATTTAGCACCTATTACGCAAGGAAAGAAAATTTTTGACCTAGCGATTAGAAACGACTTGACCCTGCCAGAGCTTGTTGAAGTACTACCAAAACTCAAAAAATTTGTCAAGAATAACAATATCACTGCAGAGATTGTCGAAGAGGCTGAGATAGAGATTAAATATAGCGGATATATTGAGCGAGAAAAAAATGTTGCCGAAAAGCTGCACCGCTTGGAGAATATAGTAATTCCTGAGAATTTTGACTACTCATCAATGCAGTCGCTAACCATTGAGGCTCGTCAAAAATTGCAAAAAATCCGCCCAATTACTATCGCCCAAGCATCCCGAATTCCAGGAGTCTCTCCTGCAGATATTAACGTGCTGCTGATGCGATTTGGAAGATAATGTTCCACGTGGAACGCTGCGATTAAGCCGAGTGCAACAATAGTCGCGCACTAAAAGTGTAAAAGCCGATACTTGAAAATGTGAGTTAGCTCACAAATATTCAAGCATCGGCTTTTATGGTGCTTGCACAGCGGCTGATATTGCCGAGGCGCAGCAGGGTCGGGTCACCGAAGGTGAGCCAACGATAAAGTATTTTTCCTAAATCCGAATAAATACACAGACGAAGTCTGTACCTCTAAAAAGCTAAACCTCCACTGTCCAGCCGTACTTATCCTCAACTCTGCCGTACTGAATATCCTGCAGGGTATTATAGAGGTCAAGCAGAACTGGTCCTGTCTCGTCGCAGAAGTGGATTGTTTTACCAGTTTTCGGGTCGTAAACATTACCCAGAGGGGTAATTACAGCACCTGTACCACAGGCGCCACACTCATCAAAAGTAGGCAATTCGGCAATATCTACCGGACGCTCTTCAACCTCAAAACCCTTATCTTTTGCTATTTGACGCAGCGAGTCGTTGGTAATAGATGGCAGAATAGATGGAGATTTTGGAGTAATATACTTATTACCCTTAATAGCAATAAAGTTTGCAGCTCCACACTCCTCAATATATCTATGCTCTATACACTCCGTATAAAGCACCGCCTTATAGCCCAAATCGTGCGCCTCCTGGCAAGAGAGCATACTTGAAGCATAGTTTCCACCCACCTTCACATCACCTGTGCCAAGCGGAGCAGAACGGTCCTGATTACGATTTATAATTGCATCAATAGGGTGGATGCCCTCCTTAAAATATGGACCCGCAGGTGTAGCAAAGATACAAAAACCCGCTTCGTTATATGCCTGAACTGTAAGGCAAGGCTTAGTTCCAAAGAGAACTGGGCGCACATATAACGCCGCACGCGACTCATAAGGGGGTAAAAATTCGAGATTTCTCCTTACAATATCTACACAAGCATTAACAAAAAACTCCTCTGACACCATTGGCAGACAGAGTTTTCTTGCACCTGCAGCCATACGTCTTACATGTGCATGTGGACGGAAAAGACGCACCTTTCCATCCACACCACGAAATGCCTTAAGACCCTCAAATGCCTGCAAACCATAGTTTAGACAAGCTGAGGCTACATGTACGGGTATATACTCGTCAGTCGTATATACTGGCTCACTCCACGCTCCATCCTTAAAATAGGTGCGAAGATTCTCACCACCCGTTGGATTAAAATCAAACCCTAACTCTTCCCAATTAAGTTCCATCACAACAAGATTGTTCCCCGTGGAACATTAACCAACCATAGAACCTGCCTTAACAGCCTCAGATGGCTGCACAAGACGTAAAGCACCAGTCGCATCCTCTGCCATGAGAATCATTCCCTGAGAGAGAATACCCTTAAGTTCACGTGGCTGGAGATTTACCAAAACAAGCACCTGCTGACCGACAAGCTCCTCTGGAGTAAAGTGCTCGGCAATACCAGATACGATTGTGCGCTGGTCAATACCAGTGTCTACTGTAAGCTTAAGGAGCTTCTTTGTCTTAGCCACCTTCTCAGCAGCAAGGATTGTAGATACACGAATATCTATTTTCTGGAAGTCATCAAAGGTACACTCCTCCTTCTGTGGCTCTGCTTTAACCTCCGCAGCTGCATTAGCGGCCTTAGTAGCCTCAAGCTTGTCAATCTGGCGCTGGATAACCTCGTCCTCAATCTTCTCAAAGAGTAGGGAAGGTGTACCGATAGTATGACCTGCTGCAATAAGCTCCATAGAGCCAAGAGAGTCCCAACCAAACTTCTCAACAGCAAGCATTTTAAGAATCTTAGCAGCCGAGAATGGCATAAACGGCTCAATAGCTGTAGCGATGTTAGCTGTAATCTGCAAAGCGATGTATAGAATTGTCTTAACTCGCTCAGTATCAGTCTTTACCACCTTCCAAGGCTCAGAATCTGCAAGGTATTTATTACCAATGCGAGAGAAGTTCATCGCATCCTTTAGAGCCTCACGGAATCGGTAGTTTTCAATGTTATGCTCAAGAGAAGACTTGATAGTTGAAAGCTCCTCAATAGTCTGCTTATCGTAATCTGTAAGCTCACCACATGCTGGAACAACACCTCCATAGTACTTCTGTGTAAGCACAAGGGCACGATTTACGAAGTTACCAAGCACAGCTACAAGCTCATTGTTGTTGCGAGCCTGGTAGTCCTTCCAGGTAAAGTCATTATCCTTTGTCTCAGGAGCATTTGCACAGAGAACATAGCGAAGAACATCCTCCTTGCCAGGCATATCCTCAAGATACTCGTGTGCCCAAACAGCCCAGTTTCTTGAGGTTGAAATCTTATCACCCTCAAGGTTTAGGAACTCATTTGAAGGAACATTCTCTGGAAGAATATAATCTCCATGAGCCTTGAGCATAGATGGGAATACAATGCAGTGGAAGACGATGTTATCCTTACCAATAAAGTGAACAAGCTTTGTATCCTCACTCTTCCAATACTTCTCCCAATCTGGTGTAAGTTCCTTAGTAGCAGATATATAGCCAATTGGAGCATCAAACCAAACATAGAGAACCTTACCATCTGCACCCTCTACTGGCACAGGAATTCCCCAATCAAGGTCACGGCTTACGGCACGTGGCTGAAGACCACCATCAAGCCAACTCTTACACTGACCGTAAACATTAGTCTTCCACTCCTTATGACCCTCAAGAATCCACTCGCGCAACATCTGCTCGTAGTCATTCAGTGGCAGATACCAGTGGGTTGTCGCCTTCTTAACAGGTACAGAGCCAGAGAGAGTTGAGTGAGGATCTATAAGCTCATCTGGTGAGAGTGTAGAACCGCAAGACTCACACTGATCTCCATATGCACGCTCATTGCCACACTTAGGACAAGTACCGGTGATATATCTGTCAGCGAGGAACATCTTAGCCTCCTCGTCATAATACTGCTCAGATGTCTGCTCTACAAACTTATCCTCGTCGTATAGCTTACGGAAGAAGTCCGAAGCTGTAACTGTGTGCATATCAGAAGATGTTCTAGAGTAGATGTCAAACTCAATACCAAGACCTGCAAAGGCGTTCTTGATAATCTCGTGATAACGATCTACCACCTGCTGAGGTGTGATACCCTCCTTCTTAGCCTTGATAGTGATTGGCACACCGTGCTCGTCACTACCGCACACGTGGATAACATCACGACCACGAAGACGCTGATAGCGGGTATAGATATCAGAAGGGATATATACACCTGCAAGGTGACCGATATGTACCGGTCCGTTGGCATACGGCAGTGCCGAAGTTACCAAATATCTCTTAAACTCTTTACTCATAATTGGAACTATAATACCTATGTTTATTTATAACTGCGACAAAGTTACTACTTTTTTTTATATCTTTGTCGTAATAAAAGATATTAAAAAGAGAATGGATAGAGAAATTAGAGCAATACTTGCCTCTGTAGTACATCCTGAAACAGAGGAAAATCTGGTTGATGGAGGTTTTGTAGAGAGTATCTCTGCCACCGAGCAGAAGATTACCGTCGCCCTCCGCTTCCGAAAATCTCGCGACCCTTTTGCCGTAAAGATTAAAAATCGTGTAGAAGAACTTATACAAGATTTATACCCCGATAGCACAGTTACTGTCTTTATTAAGCAGGGAGAGAACAACTCTGCCAAGCGTAAGGAACAGATAGAGGATATGCAGCGCAATAGTACAACCTCTACTATCGGAAAAGTTGTAGCCGTAGCCTCAGGTAAGGGCGGAGTAGGTAAGAGCACAGTGACCTCTAACCTTGCCGTTGCACTTGCAAATATGGGCTATAAAGTTGGTGTTCTTGATGCCGATATTTACGGTCCTTCACAGTCAAAAATGTTCGGTGTAGAGGATTATCTCCCTGATGCTGTGCAGGTTGACGGACGTGACTATATTATTCCTGCTGAGGTGGGAAATATCAAAATTATTTCTATTGCAATGTTTATCCGTCCTACCGATGCCCTGCTCTGGAGAGGCACTATGGCAAATAGCGCCCTTAGACAGCTTATCCACCAGACACAGTGGGGTGAATTGGACTATCTGCTTATTGACCTTCCTCCTGGAACTGGTGATATTCATTTGTCAATAATTGGTGAATTAACTATTGATGGAGCCGTTATCGTATCAACTCCTCAGCAAGTTGCTGTGGCTGACGTTGTTAGGGGTGTTGAGATGTTCCGAAATCCGAATGTTAACATACCTGTTCTTGGTGTTATTGAGAATATGTCATGGTTTACACCTGCAGAACTTCCGAACAATCGCTACTATATCTTCGGTAATGGCGGTGCTGCCCGATATGCCGAGGTTGCAGGTGTTAAACTATTAGCGCAAATACCTATTATTCAGGCAATTATGGAGGGTAGTGACAACGGAACACCAGCAGTAAATACAACAGCAGAGGTAGAAAAATATTATAGACAAGCAGCTGAAAAAGTTGTTGAAAAGCTGATGAAAGATTGTTAATTTCTTGTGAGTTATAGTTGATAACTTCGAGAGTTTTTAAGAGGTGTTGAAAAGGGAAAAAGTTTTCAAAATTTACCAACAATTTCTACCACTTTTTTCAACTACGATTGTTGATAAAAAAGTATGTTTATATGTTGAAAACAGATATTAACATTTGTTGAAAACTTTACACTCAACACTTACTTTCAATCAGTTATAGAGAGCGAAAAAAATAGTTGCTAAAAGATAATAACAAAGCTGTTTTTTAGAAAAAGTTACCAACACTTTCAACAGCCTTTATTGTTATTGTTAGTTTATATTATTATATATTTATTTATAATTAAAAAATTAAATAACAATTAAAAATAACAACTATGGTTGAAAACTTTGCCGCGCTCGCTGCTCGCATTGCGCAACTAAAAAAGGAGAAGGATGCGGTAATCCTTGCCCACTACTACACTAACCCCGAGGTGCAGGCTGTAGCCGATTTTTTAGGCGACTCACTCGCCCTCTCTGTAAAGGCTAAGGATATAGAGGCAAAGGTTATTCTCTTTGCCGGTGTACACTTTATGGCTGAGACTGCAAAGGTGCTCTCGCCCGATAAGAAGGTCCTTATTCCTAACCCAGAGGCGGGCTGCTCCCTTGCTGAGTCTTGCGACGCTGAGGATTTTGCAGCTTTTAAGGCTCAATATCCCGACCATGTAGTTGTTAGCTATGTAAATACCACTGTTGGCGTTAAGGCTCTAACCGATATATGCTGCACATCTTCAAATGCGCTGCAGGTAGTAGAGAGTATTGATCGCGAGCAACCAATAATTTTTGCACCAGATAGAAATCTCGGTGGTTATATTAAAAAGATAACCGGCAGAGATAATATGGTGCTCTGGGATGGAGCTTGTCATGTGCACGAACAGTTCTCTGTCGAGGGAATTTTAGCTCTTAAGAGTGAGCATCCAGAGGCAAAGGTTGTTGTTCATCCTGAGTGTAAGGAGGCAGTTGCAGATACTGCCGACTATATAGGCTCTACAGCGGGTATTTTGGAGTATTGTGGAGCGAGTGAGGCTACAGAGTTTATCGTAGTCACCGAGGCAGGAATACTTGCTGAAATGGCTCGTAAAATCCCAAATAAACGCTTTATACCTGCTCCGACTACAGACTCTTCATGCACTTGCAACGAGTGTAAATATATGAAGATGGTAACTCTTGAGAGTATCATCGCTTGCCTTGAGAGTGAATCTCCAGAGATTACTATGGATGAGGCTACTCGCTCTTCTGCCGAGCGCTCAATCCTTAATATGATTAGTATTAAATAGGATTTTAACTTTTTCCTTAAAATTTTGCTAACTTTGTAATATGGAGAAGAGTAGTTATAAATTTACAGTAGCCCTTATCTACGACTTTGACGGCACTTTGTCGGCGGGAAATATGCAGGAGTATAACTTTATTCCTGCCGTGGGAAAGAGTAATAAGGAGTTTTGGAGTGAGGCTAATGACCTTGCTGAGGAGCAGGATGCAGATCAGATTCTCACATATATGGCTCTGATGATTCGTGCTGCCCAGGCAAAGGGAATTTCGCTTCGTCGTGAGGCTTTTCAGGAGTGTGGAAAGGGTGTTGAACTCTATCCGGGCGTAATGGAGTGGTTTGACCGCATAAATAGCTATGGTGAGCAGCGTGGGGTGAAGATTCTTCACTACATAAACTCTTCGGGTCTAAAGGAGATTATTGAGGGTACTGCTATTGCCGATAAGTTCCAAAAGATTTATGCATGCTCTTTCTTGTATAATATAGATGGTATAGCATACTGGCCAGCCGTAGCTGTAAACTATACAAATAAGACCCAGTTTATCTTCAAAATCAATAAGGGTGTAGAGTCTGTCTATGACACCAAACAGGTGAACAGGTATATGGAGGAGAAGAGTCGCCCAGTGCCTTTCTCGCGTATGATTTATGTGGGCGATGGAACGACAGATATACCATGTATGCGCCTTGTGAAGAACTTTGGTGGCCACTCAATAGCTGTCTATAATCCAAAAGACAAGGCAAAGCGTGCTGAGATGAATACCCTTATCCGTGACAACCGCGTCAACCACGTCTGCCCTGCAGACTATACCGACGGCTCGGAGATAGACGCTGTGGTAAAGGCTGTGATTGACAAGTGTATTGCCGATTATAATGTAGAGCTACTAGAAATTGCTAAATAGAGGCTGAATAAAAATATCAACTTATGAAACATATTACACTATTAATCTGTGCGCTGATAGTTACTGGTGTAGTAAGTGCGCAGAGTAGTACGGTTAAGCACGATAATGGTGATAATACCGTTACTATTACCAGAGTAACACCAAAGAGGGTCAATCAGCATGACCTTCGTCTTGGCGTGGGAACTCCATCGTTGGGAATGGCTCTATTTATGACAACCTACTCCGATAATTACTATCCCGACAAGAGTTTTCGCGAACAGATTCTTAATACAAAGACCTATGAAGCAGGTAGTTACTTTACGGGTATCTACTCGCTCAGCTACGCCTACCACTCTCGTCGTTGGTTGCAGTGTGGTGTTACGGTAAATTTTGGTGCGGTGATAACCCCTACACGCCATGTGGAGAGTAAAAAAGTTGTGAGCCGTGATATGCACTATATGGTAAGCCTTATGCCTTCATTCCGCTTTGTCTATCTCTATCGTGAGAAGGTGCAGCTCTATTCGACAGTCTCTGTGGGTTTTGCTGCGGGAAGTGGTATGGCGCTCCCGTGGGCAGATTTAACTCTTATTGGATGCACATTTGGTCGCAAACTCTTCGGTTTTGTAGAGCTTGGCTCGCTCACTGGCATAGGTGGTTGCGGAAGAGTTGGTATTGGTTATCGTATTGATTCAAAAAAGAGGAGGTAAGCTATGAAAAGATATATTATTGCTCTTGTGGCTCTGTTGCTCCTTACTGCTTGTAGAATAGGAGAAGGTAATCATCCAGATAAGAATGCTGTAGATAGACTACTATTCAATAGAACTAGTAATATTCTACATGAGGCAAATCTTCTCAGTTCATTTGCAATCTATACCGATGTATATATGAGTGGCAATGAGAGTGAAAAACGCTTTGCAAATGCGGTGCTTTTTAAGGACTATCTTATCACAGAGGCGGAGGATGGGTTGATTTTCAAGAGGGTATATAGTGATGGTACTATGCTTGATAAGTATAAGATAACTACTGGCGGAAAAAGACTATCTGAAGGGGTAAAGTGGCAACTTACTGCACTTGATAAGCTTGATCGCCTATCTGCTCAGTATCAGACAAGGGATGATTTAGATGGAGGTTTTTACATTGAGAAGGTAAATGAAACACCTTACTATGGATATTATGATGTTCATCCTCCTAAAATTTCATATCACTTCGATTTTAAGTATAGCGTTTCAATGGATAGGCTTGCTGTTATCTCTAATATTTCGGGACTGTGTTCTATACAAGGATTTGATTATACTATAGATTTTACTATTCAAAGTAGTTCTCCTGCAGAGATATTGAATTGTAATAGAATAGATAAGGCTGTGATAGATATTAAGTATAAAGATCTTGTTTTGAATACAGAGGAGAGAACTACAGCTGTTATAAAAGAGGGTCTGGTAAGTTATGAATAGAAGAATGAAAAAATTGATTTTTGCAACTAATAATGCCCATAAACTCGGCGAAGTTCAGGCTCTGCTTGGTGATGATTTTGAGTTGGTAACACTCCGCGAATGCGGCATTACAGAGGATATTCCAGAGACAGCAGAGACCCTTGAGGGAAATGCGCTGCAAAAGGCTCGCTATGTCTACAGCAAGACAGGTCTTGACTGCTTTGCCGACGATACAGGCCTTGAGGTAGATGCACTTGGAGGAGCACCGGGAGTGCACTCTGCTCGATATGCGACAGATGGGCACGACTTTGCTGCGAATAATCGTCTGCTACTGAAAAATCTTGAGGGTGCCCAGGAGCGCACTGCACGCTTCCGTACGGTTATTGCACTGATTATTGATGGCGTGGAGTATACCTTTGAGGGTAGAGTAGAGGGTACAATTGCAACTGAAGAGTCGGGTAGTGAGGGTTTTGGATATGACCCACTTTTTGTACCTTCGGGAGAAATTATTACCTTTGCGCAGATGTCTGCAGAGGCTAAGAATGCAATCTCGCATCGAGGCCGTGCAGTGGCAGAGTTGGTTAAGTTTTTGAAAACACTTTCGTAAATAGATATGGAGAATTATAAGCGCGAAGATAAATTTGATGAGCAGACCCTTGAGAAGCTTGCATACCACTACTCAGAGGTTCTTAAACTACTAGGCGAGGACCCAAATCGCGAGGGTCTGGTTAAGACCCCTATGCGTGTGGCAAAGGCGTGGTCGTTCCTAACAAAGGGATATAACGAGGACCCAATAGAGATTATCCGTTCGGCGATGTTTAACGAGGAGTATCGCCAGATGGTACTTGTCAAGGATATTGAGATATTCTCTGTATGTGAGCACCATATGTTGCCATTTATCGGCAAGGCACATGTGGCGTATATCCCTAATGGTAAGATTACAGGCTTGAGCAAAATTGCCCGCGTTGTGGAGTGCTTTGCTCGTAGATTGCAGGTGCAGGAGCGACTCACTGTACAGATTCGTGACTCTATTCAGGAGGCACTTAATCCGCTGGGTGTTGCAGTTGTTATTGAGGCGTCACATACATGTATGCAGATGCGTGGTGTAGAGAAGCAGGACTCCGCAACTACAACCTCTGCCTTTACAGGTATCTTCCTCTCAGACCATCGTACTCGTGAGGAGTTTATGTCGCTAATATCAAATAGGTTGCGATAGAATTTCTAAAAACAAAAAAGATGCAGAAATTATTTTTCTGCATCTTTTTTTGTTTGTCTATACAATTTCTACTTACGGACCTTTGCGAGAAGTCTTTTAGGATAGTTTGTAGTAATACCGCGTAGTGATTTGTAGTAAGAGCTGATAAGTGCCCAATCGGCATCAGAGTCGATAGTAAATACAGAGACCTCCATGCCAGCATTTATATAGGAGTTAATCTTATCTGCTGGAATTTCATAGCCTTTGTCTCGGTTGTGCCAAGTATAGCCCCAACCCTTATATTTACTTGCAGAGAAGTTACCCATTGCGCCAATATCTATACCTGCGGCGTTTGCATATTTTGCACAATTCTTGACAATATCCTCATAGCCTGAACAGATAAACTCACAGAAGTTTTGTGCACCCATCTCCACAATTATCTCACAAGCACGCTGGCAAGCCTTTACAGACTCGGCATGGTGTGTTTTAGGCTTTGTAATAGCCTTGATGTCAAGACAAAGCTTGGTCTTGCTACCCTTGACCATTACTGTGCGAATATAGTCCTCAAGTGATGGCAGTGTCTCACCATTTGATAGTTTACCCGCCGCCTGAAGCTGCGCAAGGGTGCTCTCCCACGGATAGAGACCATTTATCTTGCAATTACTATCTGCGTGTGCGATAATAATCTGATTATCCTTTGTCCAGTAAATATCTGCCTCAGAGGCGTAACAGCCAAGACTCATAGCATACTTAAGCGAAGCGATAGAGTTGTCAGGAGTAGAACTCTTTCCTGCCTCAGCAGAGCCTCCACGGTGGGCGATAATTGTGTTATCTGTTGGTAGTGGTGCCGCTGGTGATAGAGTGAACTCAACCTTTGCAAACGATTGTTTCATACCGCTCTCATCCTCCCATGCAGTGACAAGAACATAGTACTGGGTGTCTTCCTTTAGTCCTAATGACTCTGCAGAAATTGTTACTACAGGCTGATTAGATGATTTGGCACCCATGTGCTCCGTTGCAAATTCTGAACTTGTAAACCACTGTAAAAGGGAAGTGTTGTTATCTATCAGGGCTAAAATCTCATCATACTTACTCTGGTCAAGAATAAGGTAGTGTAAAAATGCTGCATTTGTAGGCTTAGCAATAGAGATTGTTCCCTTACCAGACGAATCAACTTTAACATTGACACTTGGTAGCTGATTAAGCGTTGAAGGCTTTGTGCTTATAATAACCTCCTTGCGGAAATATCCATTAGGATTATTAGCACCAAAGAGAGGTGAGTAATGACCCATACCGTACTCACTGTGGCTACCCTCGCTATACTCGCCAAGCAGCAAAATCATAGGCTGACCAGGCTGGATAGTCTTGTAGTGATAGTATGTAACACCATCTTTTGTAAATGCGCTATTGTTGTTGTTTACATCAAAGTCGTAGCGAGTTGTAAAATAGTTTGAGTAGATAGCCTCGTCGCGTGTAAGCCACTTCTCCTCACTTCCAGCACCACCATTGTGGTTGTAGAAAGCAAGGTCTGTAATAGCCCACTTAATAACACTGGATGCAGGTACTGTGTTAGGTGTGCGCACTGATGCAGTAAAGCCTGTGCAACTCTTTGACTTAAGGAGATACTCCGGCAGGGTGGTGGTTGTAAAGTTGCGAACAGCTACATCTGACATCTGGTTTTCGCGGTTTGTAGCGACAATGTAGATAGCATACTCTGTGTCGTCAGTAAGGTTGCGAACAGTAAAAGAGGTGGTTCCGGATGTGTTACAAGCACCAGTCGTTCCCTTTTCAAAGAGCTCTTCGGCAGTATAGGTTGAGCTTGCCAGAGAGGCTTGCTCTACGATATAGGCATACTTGGTTGCCGAAGTGTGTGAAATTTTTACCGACAGAGAGGTTGCATCAGCCTTAAGTTCTGCAATAGAGAGTGTAATGTCTGAATTTGTAGGATTAGAGCCATCGGGCTCCTCACCCCCACCACAAGCTGCAAAGAGCATTGTGGCAAGGAGGAGAGTCCAAGAGATAAAATTCTTCATTTTTATAGTTAGATAAGTTTTGTTTGATATTATTGATATGCAATCCTGTATAAAATAGAGAAGTATTATTCAGATAACTATTCGCCATAACGCTCTTGCCAAAGTTGTATCAACTTTTTAGGATAGTTGGTGGTAATTCCGCGCAAAACAGAGGAAAAACTTTCTATCTCGCGCCACTCATCATCGTTGTCGATAGCACCTAGAGATAGCTGAGAACTTTTGGGTCTGCCGATATAGTATTTTACACAAGTGCTTCTTAAGCCATCCTTCTTGTCATGGTGGTGCCAACGGTATCCCATATCTTGATATTCTAATAAGTTGTAGGAGCAGGAACTTCCCATAGCACCAATATCTATACCCGCCTCTTTGGCATATACAACACAGTTTGTGAGCATTAAATAATCACCGGCGCAAATCATCTCGCAGAACTTTTGTGCACCCATCTCTACGATAATCTCGCAGGCTCGTTCGCATGCCTTTAGAGACTCGGCGTCACGAGGTTTAGGTTTGGTGATAGCCTCTACATGTAGGCATAGCTTGGTGCAGCTACCATTGACCATAACTGTGCTAAGATAGTCCTCGAGTGAAGGTATGGTCTCGCCATTTGAAAGTTTGCCCGCGGCCTGAATCTCTTCAAGGGTGTTCTCCCAAGGGTAGAGTTCATTGATCTTGCCGTTTATGTCGGCATGAGCAACGATAATTTGATTATCCTTTGTCCAGTGTATGTCAGCCTCCGATGCGTAGCAACCAAGACTCATAGCATACTTGAGTGAGGCGATTGAACAGTAAGGATATTGGTATTGCCCCGCCTCCTTTGTTCCGCCACCGATTGCAATAATATTGTTAGAAGCCTCCACAGGAGCAGCAGGAGGGACAACAAGGGTAAACTTCAGACTTGCAAACGACTGTTTGAGACCACCCTCTCCCCATGCATTGGCAAGCAGATAGTACTCGACATCTGTCTTGAGATTGAGATACTCTGTGTTAATGATATTACTCTTGTTCTCTGTATGCATTACATTGTAGTGCTTTGCAGCAAAAGCTGAAGATGTAAACCACGGCAGTAGTGATTCGTCGTTGTCAAGCAACTTTACAATCTCAGCATATTGAGAGTGATCTACAACTGTGTAGAACAGCTCATTGGCGTCATCTGGCAACGTAATAGAGATAGAACCTTCGCCCGTTGAAAGCATGTTTGTCCTCAGTACTGGTTTGGTTGCAAGTGCCGTTGGCTTAGTTGTGAAAAGTATTCTCTTACGAAAGTATCCATTTTCAAAAAGTGGGGTGTAGTATCCATCGCCCCACAGAAGGTGCGCACCTTCGCCATACTCGCCCAAAAGTAGCACCATAGGTTGTCCTGGCTGTAGTGTCTCATAACGCTCGAACTCTACGCCATTCTTTGTAAAGATGCGGTTGTCATTTGAGATATCAAAGTCGTAGCCTACAGTAAAGAAGTTTTCATATACAGCCTCGTAAAGCGACAGATGAGCGTCATAGTTGCTATTTCCTCCATTGTGGTTGTAGGTTGCCAGGTCGCTTATTGACCACTTGACAACACTCGACGATGGAAGGAGGCCGTTAGGCAGTTGTACAGCAACCTTGATTTGGGTAGGGCTCTGTGAGAGTATAGTGAACTCTGTAAGAGACATTGTCCAGATGGTGGTTGACAAAACATCGCTATAGAGTCCAGCGCTACTTTTGGTACAGAGGTGGATATCGTATAGGGTGCTGTCGTGCAAGTTGTTGATTGTAAATGTTACCTTGCCAGAATGGTCACAACTGTTGACGTTACCCTTAGAGAAGAGTTCCTCGGGTGTGTAATTTGGTACCACCTCTGTGTGAGGCTCGATGATGTAGGCAAAATAGTCAGCTACAACAGCAACCTCCATCTTTACAGTAATAGATGTACACTCTTCAGATGTTTCGATAATCTTTACTGCAGGAAGCTCGCTAAAAGGTGAGTTAGTTGGGTAATCGTCTCCGCCACAAGCTGCAAAGAGTATTGTGGCGAAGAGTATTATCCAATAGAAGTTTTTTTTCATTCTTTAGATGAATTACGTTTGATGTCTTTGATGCGTAACTGTGTTGTTACGGAGCCACGATAGTGGTTCTCGACAATCTGATAGCATACATCAACAGGTCGCCCAGAGCGCACCCACTCGTAGTGAGTTGGCTGTGAGAAGGCGATGGTCTGAATAGTAGTATTTGGCTTCTGAGTCTGGGTCAAATCCATACGCAGGTGCTCAGCCTCAGCGCCTACAAGCTTCGCATCTCCCTTCTCGTTAATAACGCAGAGGGTTGCAAACACTGGCGCATTATTTCCAGGGCCAAAAGGCTGGAAGCGATTTAGCTCGCGGTGGAACGATGGTGTGATGTCCGAGAAGAGGAGCATAGAGTCTATCTCTACCTGCGGAACAAGAATCTTAGGGTCTATATTTGCCTCAACATATTCGTTGAATCGACGAGCAAACTCCTCAACATTCTCAGGGCGCATAGTAAGTCCTGCGGCATACATATGTCCACCGAAGTTCTCAAGCAGGTCGGAACAAGACTCAACAGCCTGATAGAGGTCAAAGCCCGGAATAGAGCGAGCAGAACCCGTTACAAACCCGTTGCTCTGTGTAAGGACAACAGTTGGGCGGTAGTAGGTCTCAATTAGGCGTGAAGCCACGATACCGACAATACCCTTCATCCACTTTGGATTGTAGATTACTGTGCTCTTGCGGCTCTTAAGCTCTGGGTGCGACTCAATGTAGTCGTGAGCCTCCTGAGTTACCGAGCGGTCAATACTCTTGCGGTCCTGGTTAAATCCATCAATAACTCCACCAAAGCGAGTAGCGGCAGCCTCGTCACCCTCAACAAGGAGTTTAACGGCTGCATAACCACCCGAAGGGGTGTCGTTCTCATCGTACTCATCCATGCGCATACGACCTGCAGCATTGATTCGCGGACCAATCTTAAAGACGATATCGTCAATAGTGATGTTCGAGCGGTCAAGCTTGCAGATGTTGATAATGGAGAGTAGTCCCTCGCTTGGAGAGGTGTTCAGACAGCGCAGTCCGTAGTGGGCAAGAATACGATTCTCGTCTACCAGCGGAACGATGTCCGAAGCGATACTTACAACAAGTAAATCAAGTAGCCACACAATGTTCTCAAAAGGGATGTTGTGTGTCTGAGCATAGGCCTGAACGAGCTTAAAGCCCACACCGCAACCCGAGAGTTCATCAAACGGATAGGTGCAGTCTGTTCGTTTAGGATCAAGAACTGCTACGGCAGCAGGAATCTCCTCCGCCGGAAGATGATGGTCGCAGATTATAAAATCTACCCCCTTCTGCTTAGCATAGTCCACTTTCTCGACAGCCTTTATTCCGCAATCCAGAGCAATAATGAGCTTAACACCCTTCTTTGCGGCAATGTCGATACCCTTACGCGAGATACCGTAGCCTTCGGTATAACGGTCCGGGA
>JAEIGA010002247.1_pt1 | contig 30854 bp, 39 predicted proteins | sample 9270691 | NCBI WGS metagenome assembly JAEIGA01 (sample SAMN17057246, study PRJNA624740) | gut metagenome | biome: biome; isolation source: fecal sample | host: Bos grunniens | place: China: Xizang | collected 2019
AGCAAATCTCACGATGGAAAATGCGTTGTTCGGAGAAAAAGTGTTCCGAGCGAATAAAACGAAAGTCAGCAATTTCGACAGTGAAGTCATAACGGACGAATGGACGGAGAATAAGAAATATACTGTTACTCCGACTAAAGACTTCATATCCAAAATGAACATTACGGTGAACGTTCCGACTGTCGTTTATCCTACTAAAGGCGATACCATTAAAATGGACTTAGACGGTGACGGTACGGATGAAGACTATCTGGTGTTGAAAGGTAGTGGAACTACTTTCGAAGTATTAGCAAAAGCAACGCCCAGTTCCGGAACTTCGATTTTGTTTGCGGCATCAGGCAAAAATTATGCCGAGAACGCGCTCGATACGTATTTGAACTCTACGTATTATGCGACATTGTCTGCTACTGCAAAAGCCGCCATTGTTGATAAAACTTTCACTCCTGATTCGTGGTATCGCGATACAACTGGAAATCCGGATTATAATGGACTTTATTCTGGAACGTCGCAATATAATCTTTCTCTTGGTTCCGCGACTTATGGCTCTGAAATAACGAGACATATTTATGCGTTGTCCGTTCAAGATATAATTGACTATCTTGAAGTCACACCTGAGATGACTTATGCCAATACGACTTTGACTCAAGCAAATATTCAAACAATGTTCAATGCAACAGGTTCGATTTATATTTGGACAAGGTCTGCTTTCGCCGGTTCTGGTGATCGTGCGTTTCGTGTGACTTGTAATTATGGTAATGTCTCTAACACTGATGCCAATAATACTTTTCAGGCGCGCCCCGCTTTGACTATCGATTTATCAAAGATTAGCTGGAGTTGAGCCAGCGGCTCTCAGCCGCGGCTCGTGTAGGAGTTCTATGGGAAGACAAAGATTTAATATCATCAATAAAGCAGAAAAGGTTACTATTTATGTTATGGGAGCAACGGATAAATGTCCGAAAAAACTGAGATGTGATATTGTTCCCGAATTAAGAAAAAATGCTTTTCGAATTCTTGAAGATATTATTAGAGCAAATTCATTCAGTATCGATAAAGAAGATGCTTCTTCGTTTTCCCGTAACGAGCGCAAAAGATATCAAGAAGATTGCCTTTCAACAATTCGAGTTCTTGAAAGTTTCGCAGATATTGCGAATGCTATGACGTATATTACTAACCATCAATTTGACTATATGACTCAGCTCACTCAAGAGTTATTCGATATGGTCAAAAATTGGATGGCAAGTGATATTAAACGGTGTGCGATTGGTTAGCGTTCTGCTTTCGCCGGTTCTGGTGATAATGCGTTAAATGTGAATTGTAATAATGGTAATGTCAATAACAATAATGCCAATAATACTTATCAGGCGCGCCCCGATTCAGTTTGCCGCCAGATTATATTTGCAAGTGTGAATATACAGAGCATTGAAATTGAAGGAATCGCATTCCATCCAATTACGGAGAAATTAACCGTGTATGAACATATCGACATCATCTATATGCTCTTCGGTTAACCGCCTGCACGGTTTTAATACTTTCTATGTATAAAGAGATACTTTGTAATTTTGAAAACATCCGTAAAGCATATCGACTCGCGCATCGAGGGAAAACAAACGCTCCAGAAGTTATCGAGTTTGATAAAAATAAACTATATAATCTCCACAAACTTCAAAAGAAGTTAATCAACAAAGAATGGGATAATATATTTGAATATTATAATTTCAAAATACGAGTCCCGAAAGAACGAAATGTTGATGCCTTAACATTTGAGGGCAGAATCGTCCAGCATGTGTTGGTCGATGAAATATTGAGACCTTGGTTTGAAAAACGCTTGATTAAAGAAAATTCTGCTTGTAGGATAGGTAAAGGCACGCATTATGCTTTGCGGTTGTTGAAGCAGGCGATGTTAAAGCAAAACACATATGCTTTGAAAATCGATGTTAAAAAGTATTTCCCAAATATAGATAGAGAAATATTAAAAGAATTATTGAAGGGATTTCCGGATAACGAGATAATTAAATTACTGGAATTTATAATTGATGAAGCACCCGATAACAACGGCATTCCTATTGGCAATCAAACAAGTCAATGGTTTGCATTATATTATTTAGATGCAATAGACCGAATAATCAAAAACACTTGCAAAGGATACGTTCGGTATATGGACGATTTGATTGTATTGGGTGCAAAAGACATATTAAAATCTTTATTAGAAAGATTAAAATCATTCGCGTGGAATAAACGAAAACTAATCTTCAACAGCAAAACACAAATCTGTCCTATTCGTAAAGGAATCACTTTTCTTGGTTGGAGATTTATTAAACGGAATAAAATCATTATGAAAATTCCAAATGAGAAACGGAAATTACGAATATCAAAAATAAAAGAAACATATGCAAAGTATTTCCGTGGCAAGACCACTTTCGAACAATTTTGTGATTCGATAAGGTCAATAAAAGAAAACTTGAGATATGGAAACACATATTATTTTAGAATGAAATATGGGGGTGATATAATATGCCTAAACAAACTGATTCGATAGAACTCACTAATGTTCTCCAAGGCACAGTCGAATACACCGCTTCACAGGAGATAATTCCCGAAGAGAAAATCTTACAACAAGGTGAGTTCTCGTATACCGACAACGGAACGTATACGGAGAACCCATCCGAAGGATATGACGGATTCTCCAATGTTGAAACCACGGTCGATGTTCAACCTGAGCTCCAAGAGAAGTCTGTGTCTTACACGGACAATGGCGACAATGTTGTTGAAGCGGATGATGGATATTATGGTCTGAGTAGAGTAAACGTCACGGTCGATGTTCCTCAAGGAGGAGGCACAGAAGCACCCGAAAACGACGTTGAGTTTATCGACTACGACGGCACGATTGTATACAGTTATACCGCGCAGGAGTTCCTCGCGCTGACCGAGATGCCTGCGAATCCGACTCACGAAGGACTCACCGCGCAGGGTTGGAATTGGTCGCTTGCCGATGCGAAAACTTATGTCGGCGACTATGGCGGTCTTGTCATAGGGCAGATGTATATCACGGATGATGGGAAGACGAGGGTGTATCTGTCGGTGGCAAAAGGTGCGACCGAAAATGTTTACCTCTCGCTTAAACTTAATGGGACGGTAGTTGTTGATTGGGGCGATGGCGACACAAGCACGTTGACGGGCAGCAATTATGCAACCAAGAGTGCATCGCACACCTATCAAGCACCGGGTGATTATATCGCAACCCTAACACCGAGCGGCGCATCATCCGAAATTATGGCGGGTGACGAAGGTTCTCGTTGTACTTTCTTCACCACAGGCGACGCTAATCGTTCTAGCGGGTACGCCTTAAACATCACCAAAATCGAACTAGGTGTAGGTTGGCGCACATCCGTTGCCCGCTACTTATTTAGTGGTCTATCTTCTCTTCGGTCTATAAGCCTTCCTGATTATATAACTTCGTTTTCCGATTATGTGTTTTACGCTTGCTATACATTGAGGGCGGTGGTGCTTCCTAAAAACGCGACATCGCTCGGCAATAATTTTTTATCCAACTCGACGAACCTTGAGCGCGTGTCGATTGGTAAAGACGTGCAAACCATTGGTGGGGGCTGTTTTTCCAACGGGGGACTCTTAAAAATCTATCTCTCGCCCCTTGTAACCAATTTGCCGGACAACGTTTTCAACCAATGCAGATTACGCGGGATAACTATTCCTTCAAGCGTCACATCTTGGGGGACGAATACTTTTCGGAACAACACGATGTTAAATAAAATTACAATTCATAGCAATACTGTTGGTGGAAACGCGTTTTATGGTGTTACATCTTTTCAGACGGTAGACCTTAAAGAGGGAGTCCAAACAATCGGTTCAGGCGCCTTTCAAAACTGCCGCGGAATATGCAGCATAACTTTCCCCTCAACACTAACACAAGTAGGTTCTATGGCATTTAACGCCTGCGGTGCTTTGAGCGTAATAAAGTTTATACCAGCAACCCCTCCTGTGCTCTCCTCGTCTAGCGATTTTTTCAATATAGCGCAAGGGTGCAAAATCTATGTTCCCTATTCCGAAGACCACAGCATTCTGAACGCATACAAAACCGCAACGAACTACCCGAATCCGAATACATACACTTATGTTGAATATTAAGGAGGAAACTAAATGAAGCCATTTAGAAGTCCTTATGGAGTAAAATCAATTTGCACTGCTGGATATCCGAAATATCCATCAGGCAAAGAACACTCGGGAGAAGATTGGGTTCCTGAAAACAAATCTATTGAAACGAACTGGAACCTCTATTCTCCCTGCAATGGAAAAGTTTACATCGCAAAGAAACAATCCGGTCAATTCCCTGGCGGATACGGCGCGTATGGAAATTATGTAGTTCTTCAAGCGGATGATGGATATTGGATTCTCATGGCGCACATGAAGAACTTACCAGTCGTCAAACCAGGTCAAACCATCACGAAAGGCGAACAAGTCGGTGTTGCTGGAGCAACAGGAAATGTGAGTGGTCGGCACTTACATATCGAAGTTTCCGATATGAGAAATGTTGACTATAATTCAGCTACTTGGTACGCTAAATTCTGTGACCATCGAGTCAAGCCGAGCACATACATTGACTTTGATAATTACGATGATGAAGGAGATTTTGATGTGAAAAAATGGACTAACGGAAGTACAAAAGAACTCGTCTTCCAAACTACTCAAGAGTGCAAACTTCAAAAGAACCACATCGGTTCTCTCGCACCGTATGAATCGTGCAATTGTTATGGCATAGTCGATGGTGTCTACCTTGTTGCTTATAACGTTGACGGCACGAACAATACGAAAACGGGATTTGTAAAGTATCGAGGTGGAGTGAGGTGAGCGAGGCATTACAAGTTGCAATAATCGGCGGATTTTTTATGTTCCTCGGAACTTGCCTCACGGTATGGGGAACGATTAAAAAGACTAACAAGGACAATCAAGCACAACGCGAGAAATACAACAATGATTTGAAAGCAGATATTGCAACAATCAAAGTTCAAAACGAAAAGCACACCGATGAAATCAAAGCCGAAATTAATATGCTGAAATATCGTATTGACGAGGTTGAAGAAAAGCAAGACAAACATAATCAACTCATTGACCGGACATACGAACTTGAAAAGAAGTCTGCCGTTCATGATGAAGAATTGAAAGTTGCGAATCACCGGATAAGCGACTTGGAAAGGAAATCGGCATGAAAACTACCAACACTGGTGCTGGAAAAGATGTGAAGTTTGAGAGAATAAGACGAGTCACTGGATATCTTGGGGGCTCGATAGAGAGGTTCAACAATGCGAAGAGTGCTGAGGAAAGAGACCGAGTCAAACATTCGCTCTAAACTTGAGTTCTCCAAGTTGATTTTCATTTCGATTTGGGTGCTCACGGTTTTAACAACTGTCGCGGCTTACTTGGCGGTATTCTTATTCCAAGACACATCAATTCTCAGCTATTTAATTCCGGCAAACTATGCAGAACTCGCCACTGGGACGGCGTTCTACTATAATAAAGCGAAACTTGAAAACAAACTCAAAATTATGAAAGACTACAACATGAAAGTCGAAAAGGAGGATATCGAGTGAAATTCACAAAGAAAGAACTTGTAGGAATAATAAAGATTTGTGATGCTGTGAGTAAAGTAAAAGATAGCATGGCGAGTGAATTCTTTTCTGAAATAAGAAAAGCAAATCCTAAAGCCAGATATAGAATTCAAACAACAAATAGAACAAATATAGATGGAAGAAATTTTATTGATACATATTATTATTTTGATTATGGTTTAGAAAAATTAAATAAAGATTTTATTTCCTATCTTTATAAAAACTATAGAGTAAGAAAAGTAAGTGATTATGTATTTAAAGCATATAATCCAAACGATAGAGAAGAATCAATAGATGTTGAAATAGATAGACTTAATCCAGAAGTAAGAGTTTCAGTTTATGAAGAAAGAAAATGATAATTGAGGAGATTTTAAAATTAAGTTTACAAAGAAAGAACTTTCCCGAATCATCAAAATCTGTGATGCGATTAAGATGAAGGACACGCTTACTAGAAACGATTTTGTAAAAGCTTTTAATCAATCAAACAAGAATAAAAATACTGCAATATCTTTTTCTAGTTGGGACAATCTTAGAACAAACAGTGAAAAAGGTTTTGCGACATTTAAGGCTAATGAAAACGTTTGGTCTTCTCATCCAGAAAGAAGCAAATCAGAATTAGTTTCTATTTGGAAATCTGCATTAGGAGGAAAGTTTTTCTCCGATATTTCGATTGACTCTTTTAGGGGAAGCACTTATGAAATAACGATTAGAGGGTGCAAATTTAATCTTATGAATCGATAAAGGAGATATTATGAAATCGAAACTCACAAGTAGAAAATTCTGGATAAGCGTATTCACCGAAATCGGCTCAATTGCCGGAGCTCTTACTTTCGATGAGCTTTCTGTCAAAATCGTGTGCATCATTTCTGCGATATGCAACGCTACGATTTATGTTTTGACTGAAGGCAAAGTTGACTGGGAAAGAGCAAAACAAACTGTAAAGGTTGAGGTCGATGAGCAGATTAAAGACGCTAATTGATGCGTTCAACAAACTGCCCGAATATAGCATTGAAATCGGCATACCGGACGGGCAAACGGAGCGTGACAGAAAGAAGGATAAAAAAGAAACAGGGAAAGAGTCTTCTTTAAACAACGCGCAGATTCTTTTCATCCAAGAGAATGGTTCGCCGTTGCATCATATCCCTGCCCGTCCGGTGTTGCACATGACTATTGATTGGGCGATTGAAAACGAATTGAAACCCACCATCAAACGAGCCGTCAAAGCGTATATAAAATCAAAATTCAATCAGGATGAGCTCGAAAAAGAGTTCAAAAAAATGGGCGAGAGAATGATGATACACGCGCAAGACATCATATACTTAAACGATGGTCGACTCGAACCTAATGCGCCGAGCACAATCGCGCAAAAGAAGGAAATCGGCAATCACCCATTATTCCGGACGGGTCAGCTTGCGCGAAGCATAACGTACCAAGTAACAAAAAAATAATGCGCTTTGTGAGGCGATAACGCATTGCGAACTCGATTCACGCATCGATTCGCAAAAACAAACGCCTCAGAAACGAAAGTTTTTTATGTTTTGATTATACTATGTCGGATAGGCATATTATAATATGAATATAAAAAAGCAAATACTAAAGAAAAGGAGAATTCTAATGGCAAGAAAAAAGTATTGGATTGTCGATGGTGACGGTAATGAATTTAACGTCGAAGAGCAATTAGATGCCGATGAGACCGAAGTCTTCGAAGAGGAAAAAATCGAAGAGCCCGTCGGAGGCGAAGGTCTTTCCGAAGAGGAGATAACTGCTCTTAAGAGACTCGCCGCCGTTGCCGACAAACTCATCGCTGTGGTTGAGACTTCTGACGCTTGCGGAAAAGACGAAGGCGAAGAAGAGGAAGTCGAGGAAGAGGAAATCATCGATGAGGATGAAGAGGAATTCCGCGAAGAAGAGATTATCGATACCGATGAGGTAGTCGATAAAAAGGCGCGTGATTCCAAGCGTTCTATGGGCGCGATTGAAAGAAAGAGAACCAGACAAGATGATTCTCTTACCGACCCTGTTGCAGAAGCATGGGCGAAAAGATATGGAGGTAATAAGTAATGGGACTGATTATTAAAGACAAACTTCAAAAGATGTTTGCTGGTTATCCCACCGTCTCCGATAAATACAACGTTGCTGGCGGTATCCTCACTGGTTCCACTCCGATTCATTTCGGTGACCTTGTGAAGCATACTTCTGACCCTGGTTATTTCGAGCCAGCGACCAGCCTTTCGGGTGTTTCGGATATTGGTGGTATTTGCCTTGCGACTAACGTCAAGCTGAATGAAACTTGGCCTGCCGGAAACGTTCAAGTTAATCCTGGTGAAGCATTCAACCTTCTCATCAACGGCTTTATCGCTATGGAACTTGACTCTGGTGCGACTACTGCTTATGTCGCTCCTAACGCTCAGGTTTGCGTTATCCTTGCGACTGGCAAGCTGACCACTTCGGATAAATACAGCTCCGGCACGATTGAGTATCTGCCTGATGCGGTTTTCACCGGAACTTACGACAGCACTCTTAAGATTGCTGAAGTATATATTAAATAAGGAGGATAAATAACTATGGCTGAAGTTTTCACCGCGAGCAATATAGAAAAAAACTTTTTCACTGATAGTATTGCTCCTTCTAACCGTGGTAAGGCGTTCTCCATCACCGATATGTATGGGCGTGGAAAATCCGTCAGACCTTACGTTCAAGACGCGAGAGTTCACGATGCGAACTTTGCTTTCCTTACCACTACGCTTGCGAAGCTCCATAACACTCTGTATGAGCCAAAATATTTTGTGACTTATGCGGATGACGTTCCGGTTGATGTCGGTGGTGGATTCGTTGACTACGTCACTTACTACACTGTCGACTGGGCTGGCATCATGGATGAGTTCCGCAATGTTATGGGTAACAATGCGAACTACATTCCGAGAGTCAATGCTGGCCTGAACCAGAAGAAAGTGAACGTCTACACCTTCGAGGTTGCTTATGACCTGAGATTCGTCGAACTCGAGAAGATGAAGAAGCTCACTCTTCAGAAGAGCATCCAGGATATTTATTCCAACGCCATCGTTGCTGGTTGGGACCTCTTCGTTCAGCAGGTTGCTTACACTGGCATTCAGGGTAGCACCGGACTTTTCAACAACGCGAATGTTCTTACCACTACGATTGGTAATAACTCTTCGGCGGCTGGTTCCGGATTCGCGCTTGATACCGATGCCGCGATTGTCGCGTTCTTCAACGGTGTGTTCGAAACTTACCTTCTGAATTCGAACATGAACATTTCCATTCTTCCCGACACCTTCCTGGTTCCGACCTTTGTCGGCTCTGACCTGACTTCCAGATTCAGTGCTCTTTACACTTCGACTCTGAGAAGCTTCATCCTGGAGCATAACCTTGGTGTTGATGAGGGCGATTCGAAGATTACCATTAAGTCCAGACCCGCGCTGAACACTCTCGGTTCCACCGGACATGGCAGAATCGTTGCTTACAAGAAGGAAAAGGATTTCGTCAGACTCGACATGCCTTATCCGATGCAACACTACATCACCCTGCCCAACATCGACAAGATGTCCTACACTTCCGCGTTTGTCGGTCAGGTTTCCGAAGTTCAGCTTCCTTACAACACCAGCTCCTCCGAGCTCGGCGTTGTGACCTACTGGGACTTCACCTATTAATCACATATCGGACTGATTTATGCCCGATGTTTCCGAGCGTCCGGCGCGAGGGCATCGGGCATAATCTTCATTAAGGAGGAATTTATGGCAATTATAGGCATACAACTTGATAGAACAAATCCTCCATTTACAAGTTCCGATTTCACTTTTTGGATGCCTCAATATAAAAATTATATTGCAACTGAAGATGGCCAAACGGCGTTTGATAAACTTTATGTGATTGTCAATCAAAAGATTTTCAAGTCAATTTTCGGAACTGACTGGGAATTGGCGATGAGTTTGGGCATCGCACATTATCTCACTTTGATTGCAAATCAACTTCAAGCTCCTTCCGGCGATACTCTTGAGGGCATCGCTGGCGGTGCTACGCATGGTGTGCTTTCGAATATGACCATTGGCTCGTTTTCCAAAACGTATGAACTTTCTAAAACGATGGTTGAAGAAAATGAAGCGTTATTCTGGAACCAGACCAGTTATGGCGCGGAGTTAATGGCGTTGCTGAAGACGAAAGCCGTTCCATCAATTATGGTTGTGACGAGTCATCCTATTCCAGGGGCGATGTAATGAATAATCATGTTATAGACCCGACCTTTTTTTATGACGCGATTGAAGAATTCAGCTTCAATTATGTCATCTATGTCTTAACACAAAAAGGCATAGACGAGTACGGCAAAGAAACATATTCGTATACAAAGCAAACGATACGTGGTTCATTCCAGCCGCGCCAAAAGCGTCTTGTTCAGGCAAATGAAGGAAACACAACTGAATCCGGATATGATTTTTATTGCAAGAGTCTTTACAGGATTAATATCGGCGATATCATTGAATATCAGCATGAATATTTCCGAGTAAATGCAATTCAAAATTACGATGAATTCGGATGCAGGACGGCTTCACTTGATTTGATTACATTGAATGGATACCATGACCTTGATGAATATGCGAAATATCAACTGGGGGTCGAATTGGTATGATTTATATTACATCTGACTCTCAACTCGATAAAATCATTCGCGATACGTTGATAGAGCAATCGGCACTTGACCCGAAATTCGTGAGGGCTGAACGAAGCTTATACGGCACAGACCTTACGAAAAATCGAGGCGATGTTTTCGATTCGCTTGTTCATTCGGATTCGATTGTTTTGTTTGAAGTTTCTGCGACCGGGCATATTCATAATATAAGCGAAACTCAATCGGATGGATTAAAGCATTTCTCATATTTTGAAACGCATATTATTATATATGGGAATGAAGCATTTAATCTTGCAAACAAATTGACCGCACGTTTGAGAAGTGAAAACGTCAGGGATGATTTGCTGTCAAAGGGCGTTCAAATGGTTACGGTCGGAAGTCCAACAGAGGTTAAAGAATTCAAAAATGGAACGATATGGATGCGGAGCGATTTTGATTTTACTTTGGCATGCACAATGTTAATCGAAGAGCTTATCGACCCGAATAAGGCAGAGTCCATATCTGAAATACAAATTCAAAATTACTAAGGAGGTTAACTTATGGCGGATATTAATGTTAAACGTTTCGTTGACATAAATATAGTCGCTAATCCGGTGACTACTTCGTCTGGCATAAGAGATACGGTCGTCTTATTTACTCCCGAAGGTACGCTTGGGCAGGATGTGGTAATCGAAACATTATCCGCCGCTCAAGCGAGATATTCGGTACAAAGCGCACCCATAACTCGACAATATTTAACTGTATTTTTCAACAACGGCGGTGTAAAATGCCGAGTAATCGAAGGAAAAGATATAGGCGATGTTACCGGAGATGCCATTAAAGCATTAGCGAATGAATACATCCTCATTGCTTTCGCGGCTTCGAACGAAATCGTTACGGTCGAAGAAGAGGAAATGAAGAAAGTCGAATTGGCATATTCCGTTCTTAAAAATATCGCTATTGCACGTGCCGCCGATACTACGATATACGGAATAAATGAAAAAATAATCCTTGCGCGTTCTGAAGAGTTAAGTGATACAACGAGCGTAACGAATTTTGCCGTTAAGTATTCGACCGTTGTTGGTGCGGAAATGACGATGGCGGCTTATCTTTCGAGAATTGATGTGTATCGTTCAAACTCCGTTGCGGATTATGCTTTTACACAAGAAACTCTCGTTGCAGAAAACGTAAGCGATACGGATTATGAAACGCTGACGAATAATGGATATAATGTCGATATTGTCTTCGCCGGAGCAACGCGCAACATGAACGGCAATATGAAAGATAGACTTGACCTCGTCAATAACTTTGTCCGAATTATTCTTCATCAAACGCTTACGGCGAAACTTTCTCTTCTGCTGGCGCAGAAACTCAAGAACAATTCGAGTATTTCGAGAATTTACTCGACCATTGCACAGGAGCTTGAAGAATACAACAAGTGCGGATATCTTACTGGCGACAAGGTTTGGACTGATAATGATTTGATTTACACTTACAATCAACAGCAATATGTGATTGTGACTTCCGGAACTCCGATAACTTCCGGATATCTCATCAAAGTCCTTCCATTTACTGCGCTCACTGCTGAAGATAAACAAGCACACAAAGCTCCTCCGATATACATCATTATTGCCGACCAGTATGGAATTCGTCAGATAACCATTCAAGGCGAAGTATTATAAGGAGGTAAACGAAGATGATATATGACCTTACACAATACAGTCTTTCGATTGTTCCAGACGATGCGGCTCTAGCGCAACTCGCTTCCGTGATTGGCGGCGTAGTGGTTACGTCAGCCAACGGCAATGGCGTTGATAAAATTGATGTCGGATTAAATTCAGACCAGTGGTCCACGAAAGGTTATGCGAACGGCGCGTGGGAGCATAACAAGAGTTACAACAGGACTGGAACGGTCAATGTGAGTCTTTCTCAGTTGTCAGAATCCATTTCGAGATTTTCGAAATTCTGCAATCTGTGGTATTCCGGAAACTATAATGGACTCACTTTAGCGATTACGAGCAATCTTACCGGAGCTTCGGTTTGCATTTGTCATGACTGCTACATTACGCGAATTCCAAGTCAAGAGTTCGGCGAAAGTGCTACAACTCAAACTTGGGGATTCACTTGCGGATTTGTTGATTTTCAATAAGGAGCAATAAATGAAGTTAAAGAAAGAGATAATTGACATCATCAAACTTTGTGATGCTCTTCCGCAAGAAAAGAAAGTCGCGTTGAGACGTGCCGAAGACTATATCTTTACGAAAATGATGCGTCAATATCCAGGATTAATCAAAAAACTTGATAGAGTATATGCCCCAGATAAGACAAAATTGGTGTTTGTTTTCGGAAAAAGCATCGGCTCGTATTCTGCACCGGCAGTTCAAATTGGATACGATGCGACTCAAGGAAACGTGTCCGTTACGCTCGAAAACAATCTTATGAATTCAAATTATCGAAATCTCACATTTATACTCACTTATTTGGATATCTAACATCATAAAAAGAAGTCCGGAAAAGGACTTCTTTTTTCTTGACTATTCTGATTTTATAGTTATAATGAAATCAACAGGACTTCCCACATCTCGCATAATGCGAATGCACCAGTGGAAGACATTTAGTGCCGGATACGGCATAGGAAAAGAAGCTCTGCGCGTGGGAGCTTCTTTTTTGTTATCCAAAATGCTTTTTACATCCGGTTATAGAGCATTGTCCGTTATAAGTTGCGTATTCGCATCCTATCCAATGATGCACACATACATTCAACGGTGGACGCGAGGTGTTAACATATGTCGTTTCGCGCTCTTCGCAATATGCACATTTGCCCTCGAAATTTATCTGCGTGTTGATAGTGCACGACAACTCCGAATTATACTTGCATTTCTGACAATAGCATATCATTTACGCATTCTCCTTTCTAAAAACGCCCTTTGTGGGGCGATAACAGAGTCGCAATCGTATCTTTCATCGATTCGAAAAAACTGGTCACCTCATATCGTGCACATAAAAGAAGCGTTTTACGTCTTCGAGCGATTCCGCGCAAGTCCAGAGAATATTATTGCGCTTACACATGTCGCGGAATTTTTCTTGCAACGGAGATAGCTGACCGCCTGGTTGCTTTACCTCAATTTCAACGTGTCGACCATTATAAACAGCATACACGTCCGGAATCCCCATTTTATAACTAAACCCACCTGCTTGTCTGCGTTCGTAAAAAATGGGTTTTCCGGCGTCCTTGAGTTTTTTGAAATACTTTAATATGTCCGTTTGAACTTTCTTTTCCGGTGTCATTTGCTTTCTCCAATCATCTCATTTACGCGACTCAAATCGCTCATGAACATTTTATCCGAATAATCAATCGACTCGGTTAACGCTTTATACATCGACTTATCGAGCCAGTTATCTTGAATGAAAATGTGATAAAAGGTCGTTCGTTTCTGTCCGGTGCGATGAATTCGTTTGATTCCCTGCGCCCAGTCTTTATACAACGGCAATGAAGCAATGATGCACTTGTTGTAAAGTTGCCAATTCAAACCAGTCGAGCCGGATGCGAAATTCGCAAGGATGATGTTCTTTGTGTTCGTTAAACGTTGCGCTTCGGTCTGTTTTGAATATGCATCGTAATACGTAAGACTTTTTACTTCGCCGCAATACACATCCGTTTTGTATCCGAGCTCTTCGCAGATATCATACAACGCCAACAGCTCCGGTGTGTAGTTGTAAAACAGCAAGTAGTTGTCTTCGTTTTCTTCGAGGAATTTCTTTATTGCATCCAGTCGCGAGGAATCGAACCATTTTGATTCTTCGGCATTGCCATTAAATCCAATGCTTAACTGCCGAGCTCTCATCCAAAAAGATGCTGGTGTATCCGCCAACCACGCAGTCGAATTCGTCAGTGCATCGTATCCGATATCGCGATAATATGGGTTATTCACTTTCTTTTCGACCGCTTCGAACATTTCTTTGCCACATCTGTGTTTTGTATATTTTGCGAGTTTCGCGCCCGAAACTTTATTGCTCACAAACATCCGGAAGTCTTCCGACATCGGCGTGGTGTGCTTAACGAATATCTGTTCGGGCAAATCAACCACACTCTTTGATTCGATTGTGACGGCATAACGGTGAACAACATCGAAAAGCTTATCGATGTTTTTATAACCCACGATGGGCTGTTGCCATCCGAGTAATCCTGGGATGCTTCCGCGCACACAGAAATCATCAATGAACTTCTGTTTCGTCTCCGGATATCCGAGGAATTTCAATTGGGAAAATAAATCGATGTATCCGGTGGTAAATGGCGTTCCCGTGAGCAAGTAGCAATAAAGCGATTTTGCACATTTAGAAAGCTCGACTTTGATTTCGCGGATTGCTTTCGTCTGTCGCGAATTCATATCTTTCATTTTGTGCGATTCATCCACGATGATACAACAGTCGTGCCCAACGCAAGAAGCGATAAAATCGCGCACAGAATCGCTCAGGGCGCGTTCCTTACGCGAGAACAACGCTTCGTAATTGATTATAAACAAATCCGGATGCTCTTTTCCGAAGTGAGTATCCGTTTTGACCGAATAGGTGTAATCGATTTCGGATTTGTCTGCCCACCATAACCAGGACCCTTCCGTATCCGGCGTTTCGTGAACTTTCCCATTCACCGTCACAACGAGCACCTTTGTGCATCCGTGTTGTTCCGCAAGCGCAAGACTTATCGGTGTCTTGCCCGTTCCCATGTCCAACCACAAACCGTATCGGCGCGATTTTAGCGCGTTTTTGACGAGTTTCTGTTGCCAGGGGTATAACTTCTCAAATATCATATTAAACGCTCCGTAAAACAAAAATGAAGCCCCAAGGGTGCTATCAAAGGATAGCACCCATGAGGTTCTTCGCGGTGAGGTTGTATTTACGAATCTCCTCGCATCTGTCAACCAGGGGTTCGGGAAGGGAGTAGACCGAGCCGTTGACTGTGAGGTTCATCGTTCCGATGATTTTGAATCCGTCCTTGATTTCGATTGTCTTGCCTTTGTAAATGAATTCCTTTTTGCCGTCCAGGATGCTCTGGAGGAAGCGGAGGGATTCGAAGGGCAGAAGGTTTATCTCATCGAGGACTATCGCTTTGCCTTCGGTCATTGCTCTCTGGAGCGCGGAAGGAGTAAATTCTGCTTTGCCCTCGTTGAATTTGAAGTCTTCCATCAAGTCGCTCGGGAGCATCGCGCTGTGACAAACCATGCAGTTCCCTCCGGTCTCCATCATCGCTTCCGTGGTTTTGCCTGTGCCTTGTGAGCCGTAGTAAAGCTTGAAGCGTTCGTTGACTTTGTGGGAAGGTTCGACCGATTCGAAATATCTGGCGATTTCGTTGAACTCCGGACTCTTCATCTTTTCGCGGATGCTATTGAAGTGGGGCGAATCGATGAGCTCGAAGTATCTCAGAATGTAATCTGTACCCTTTCGAGTGTTGCATGAGTATGCAAAGGTATTTACGAATCGGTAGTTCGGTTCAAATTCGAATTCGGTGAAGAAGTTGATGAGCTTCTGTATCACGTCCTTCAATTTGTCCTTATCGACCTTGTCGTTCGACTCGGGGCGAGTCGCTTTGGTCGTTTCAACGCTCGGCTCGATTCCCTTCGGCTCGATTTCGGGGAACGCAAGTCCTACCGTTTCAAAAATCTTCTTAACGAGCGCAGTCTTGTATGCTTCATTGTACGTTCTCTTACGAATCACATCGAGAACTTCCTCGACAACCAGTTTTTCGTACGTGTCTTCGATTTTTCTCCAAGTCCCATCGAACATATCTGTCCAGACTTCCTTGGTCTTGTAAGGCACCTTGATGGTGAATTTCGTGTTTCCAACTCTCATTTTTCTTTCTCCTTATTTTGAGTATTTAGCACCTCATTTTGTGCTATCCCTCAAAGGGTACTTCCCTTTGATTTCGTTTACATTATAACTCCGCCTTCATCAAAAGTCAATACTTTTCTTTGAAAAAACTCAAATTATTTTTATCTCGATATCTGCATCAAGGTCTGCAGAACCTTCTCGATGAGCTCCCCGGCGTAGTCCTTAGTGTAAATGCGCTTCGCGTTCTGGCAGTAAGCTTCAATCGCGTCTTTGTTGTCCTTATCCGATATGATGGTCGTGTTCCTCGTGTTGAAAGCTCCGAAGTTCTTTTTCGCTTCTGCTTCTTCCCGGTAAGGCGTATCCGTGAAGGCATCGCCATCGAAAAGGACTATGTTGTAGACCGTAGCTTGCTTTGTTTGGAGCTGGTTGAACAGTCCGAAGATATCCTTCGAAAGTCTGTTGCCGCCCATCGCGATGAGCGTCCTGTTTGTCTTGGATTCGAGTCTATCGGTCATTCCGCAAGTTACAAGGTCGAATTCGAAATCGGGATTTTTCTTTTCGAATTGGAGGAGGGCGTAAAGGAGTTGATTGACTATCCTCTCGGAGCTACGGAATGAACCGGAGCGGTCAATGAAAAGGTTTAGCTTGACTTTTGAATACGCTTTGACGTGTCCGAGTCGATTCTGCTGAACGAAGAACTTATAGTCATCTCGAATTGTTGAGCGAACATCGAATTGTCCGGAGTACGCGTTGATTGCCGAGCCGTTACGCTTGCTTGCGGAAGAAACCCTCGAAAGAATCTGGTTGATGCTTTCGATGAGTTTTGCGTTGGCAAAGTTTTTGATGTTGAGCATGAGGATGTTCGCGAGCTTGTCATTGTATTCCTCTTTTAATGCTTCGTCTTCTTTATCGTCTTCCGTTTCGTCATCCGCAATGCTCGATTCGCCCTCTTCTTTCATTGGGGTTTCGCATTCGGTTTCTTCCGCGTTTATCTTTTCTTCGCCGTCCGGAGCGTCCGAGAACTCTTCGCTATGTTCATTCGGAACTTCCTTTTCTTCTTCGCTTCCTGATTCTTCTTCTTTCTCCTTTTCTTTATATTCATTGATGAAGTCGCGATAAAAATTCTTGACATCTTCTTGATAAACCCAGGGAGGTGAATTGCGCGTCAAATCCGCATACGATTTGATGAGCTCGTGCAGACGTTCGAGCCATTTCTTTTCTCCGATTCTGTACCGGACGAGCTGGTAGTATGCTTCATCGGCGTTCTTGGGTTCTTCGCCGTGAAAACCGTTTATACGCTTGCAAAACTCGCGGAAGTTGACTCCTTTATAATAATGTCGCAACACCGACTCAATTCGCTCGTCTTCAAAAATGTTTATCTCGGGCGTGACCTCTTTAATTAACACCGGGGTGATGAACGCGTGTGAAACCTCGTGGTAAAGAAGCGTCCGGATATCTTCCTCGATGTTCGCATCGTCTTCGAGTTTATCGAAAAGCCCCAGGAGCGTTTTCGTTCCGACCGTTATCGTATCGGTCATCGGATTGTAATGCGCGGTGTCGGATTCCTGGTCGAGCTTGACATCAACATTCCTTTTGATGTAATACCCTATCGGCAGAGTTTTCAGAATGCGCTCGATGTCGTTGATTGTTACGTTCATACTTTTTCCTCCGTATGTTTAGGTCGCATCATTCCGCGCCCTTCATTCTGTCCGTATTATAACTCCGCTTTCGTCAAAAGTCAATACTTTAATCAAAAATTATTTTAGTTTTTTTCAGACAATGCTTCCGAAATAGCGAAGTGCCGTCCGCAAACAAGCAACGAAGCCGTCCTTGGTCGTTGTGTATTTGACTGTATCGTCTTTAGTCTTGGCGAATTTGAAGCTTTCGATATCCGCTTTAATTAATTGACAATTCCGGTCAATTAGAACGCGTTTTTTGGCAAATGCCAGATTTAACTGCGTAACGCTTTTATCGAAATCTTCGACATCGTATTTTTCGATATTTGCTTTATTTGTGTAGACACCTTGAAGCGTTGGGCTCGCAGAACAATCAATAAACACTTTTCGCCCACCGCCGAATTTTTTTAACGCCTCTATGCCGTCTTCGATAGAACCTCGGAAACGACATTCTTTCCGGACAACGAGCTTTGTTTCTTCGCCGTATTCGACCGATATCTCGCACATCTTCCAGGTATCGCCTTCGCGATTGAAAAATATAGTCGTGTAATCCGCTTTTCGCGCAAGCGCGTTGACTACGTTATTTTCATCGAATGAGCGACCATAGACCATATATCTTTTGTCCATGAACACGAAAAGTATGAGCATTGAAAAAGCGTCTGTAATATCATCGTGTTCGACAAAGGGAAACGCGAGAAGTCGCTGTTTCAAATTTTCCAATTGCGGCGAAAGCTTCCAGTTCTTCGTTTCTTTGTCGAATTCTGTCCGGACGAACACTACGTTCTTTGACATCATATATAAGGAAGCACTTTCGAGCCGTTGCATCTTCGATGACGTTCCTGTTTGATATGCTTGCATTCCTGCAACTCGGTCTTGAAGCTGTTGCAAAATCGGCGAACCATTCGCCTTGTCCTCGATGATTTGTATGATTCCAGGGAAAATGTTGTCGAGTGACTCGACATATTCGACCGATTTTACGAACGCCATGCGCTTTTCAAGGCAATCTGTAATATAAAGCGTTGAACCTACGCGATAGGCAAGGCAAGAGCCAAGATAGTCCGATGTGTCTTTGTCTTTGACCGGAAAGTCGTGAGATGCATAAACAACATCCGCGATATCCATTGACGGCACATCGACTTCATCTTTTTCGATAATCATATCCGGTTTAATGACCGCTTTATCCGATGCAATCGGCTTTTGCTGATATTGCGTTTCAAATATTGTTTCCCCGACCTCATATCGTAACGATGAATAATCCCCGAAGCGTTCTGCCCAGAGAGGTTCTCCCTTTTTCCAACAGAGCACATCGCCAGATATGGGACAGACCACATAAGTGTCTTTTTCCGGAATCGCCTGTAAAGTGACAAATACATAAGTCGATGCGAGCTTTGCATCATTCATGATATGTCCTGCGATGTCATTCGGGGCGAGTCGCTGTTGGATATTCATAATAATGCACTTGTTGATGTCATTGATTCTTGAAGGCATCGTGTTTTGATAGTAAGACCAGGCGTTCATCATTTCAGCTTGGTCTTTACGAGCCGTTTCCGCATTCGTGAGGTCATCATTGATTATGACATCGCCGCCGTATCCTGTGAATGCGTTTCGATTTAACGAATAAAGTTCTCCGCCGCGAATATCTTTCAAAAAAGTCGAAGTGTTCGTCAGTAGATGTATATCGCTGAAAAAGTATTTGAACTTCTCCGAATTGATTATTGAATAGCGTTTGCTGTTCATTTGTCCGGCGAGTCCTCCGGTGTGCGAAATCGAAACCGCTTTAATAGGATGCGACAACCACAACCACACAGGCCCGAATACGTTAAATATCATACTCTTTGTGTGGCGCGGAGGAACCATTAAACACAAGTTATGCTTGTTTTGCCGGACATCGATGACGTTTGTATTGTCATCAGCTTTTGGAACTTTAATGTCAAGTTCTTTGTATCCGACCCATTCCTTGCACATATACTGAAAAATCTCGCAATATGCTTTGATAAGTTTTCCGTCTATGAACTTGGACGGGTCGGCAGTATTCCAGAAGTCTTTTACAAAATCATAGAAACTTTTTCGATAAAGCTCTCGTTGGAGAAGTCGTTCAAGTTCGGACATTAATCAAACATCCCAATCGCATCCATAAAATTATTCACGAGCGTATCTGTCGCTTCGTTTTCTTTCGCGGATTTAATTACAAAATCGAGCTTTGATTTTCTTCCCAGCAGTTTTTCTTTTTGTTCCTCGTAATCTTCAATTTGCTTTTCGCTTGCCTCGATGAAATCCGCGAAGTCTTCTGCATCCGGCGCATCTCCCACGATTTCGAGAAGTCTTTTTTGCTTGGCAATTACGCTGGCGATATTATCAATCGAGTCTTTCATTGAGTCCAGCATTTCTTCGAGTCTGTAGATTTTGTTTTCTTCCATTTTTGTTATCTCCTTTTTGTATTATCTAAACTGCCATAGTTCATGGCTTTTATGAGCTCTTTCTTTCCGAGTGTAATTATTTTATGCTGGCGGTAATCATATACTTTATACCAGCTTTCCGTAATATCGTTTTCGTCCAATATCGGTTGTGGCGAACAACGGCAATTCGGAAATTCTCCGGCGTTGCCGTACATATTATCAAGGAATGGTTTATCGGGTTGTGGTCTCCAGAATACAATCACATCATTCATTTCTCGATGCGAAGGACGAGTTCGTTTATCGTGCGAACTTCTCCACCGATACATCACAGACCCTAAATCCTGTGAACGATTTTGAACGATTGCCGTTTGAAGTTTTGCCGTTTCTGTTCTTGCGATGAGTTTTGCTTGTTTATGCCCATGCGCTTTGAGTTGTCTTTCAAATGAACCACGAGTGAGTTTTCCTTTTGCAACTTCCTCAATTAAAGTTGAAGTGTATTTGTGTTCCAGGATTTCGAGCGTTCTTTTCGGAATTGATTTTATCATCGTGAAGTTATGCTTGACCGCTTCCGATAGTTGCTTCATTTCATATTCTGACCATGTTTTCGGAAGTGCGACATAATGTCGTTTTTTAGCGACATTATAATATTTCCTCCAAATTCCACGCTGACGCCGGAGACCAGATTTGGCAAGCTCTTTTGAAAATTCAAGTGCAAATTTGTTGAAACTTTCGGACGATTCAAGCATTGCTTCGGCGCGTAAGATATCCGTTCGGATGCCTCTCGAAAGTTTCCTTACGTGTGTTTTGTTGAAAAGCTTATTATATACAAAATTGTATATGCGATTGATTTTTCTTTCGGTTGCTTTATCCATTAAGTAAATTCACCCAATCTTTCATAAATTCTATCCACGTATGCGCCGTAATCAATCTTCTTCGTAAGTTTATCGACCGCTTCTTTAGAAATAATCTCATCGTTATAAATGAACACGTTTTTCGGCAATCCGGCAACCTTTGTTCGTTTCAAACCACCATCTGGTGTTCGTTTGTATTTTGCGACCGTTCCAATTTTGCTCGTATCGTTGTCGGCGAAAGCGCGATTAATATGCTGAATGCGCTCTGTCCGTTCTTCCTCAAAGATTCTCGTTTCTTCGTATTGACAATAATCAAACGAAAGCGTTTTGCAGGGATATTGAAACAAAAGAAGATTGCGTTTGTTTTTTTCTACGGTTTCTTTTGGTGATACACCATAAAGCAAATAATCAACGATACCCATTGCGATTATTGGCGGCTCTTTAGAATTCCAGAGTTGCGACCAGACGGGCGAATTTATTTTTGAATATGCGTTGACTATTTCGCCCTTAACTTCCGGCGTTCCGTTTTTATCGAACACATAATTATTCACATCTCTTTGCCAGAGATTTTTTATTTCTTCTTTTTTAATTACAAACCCTGTGCGCGTTTCCCATTCTTCAACGATTTTGATTATTGCATCTTTTTCATCCCATGACCTCGGCTCGAAAACAATGCCGTCTGTGTTGCTTTGTATTATTCGCCCCATACCTTCGAGTTTTTCGAGGAGGTCTACAAGGAAAAGTTCTCCGGTGATGGTTACGAGTGAACCATGGTATGGGTCATAAAAATCGGTGTATTTATTTAACATCGCGCCGAAAACGCAAAGCAATATTTCTTTGTAAACTTTTCGTTTTTGTGGATTAACTTTTTTCAATCGCAGTTGTTCGTGATACATATACTCATATTTTTCGCGACTTTCTTTGGGCATCGTTCTTGGGAGCAAATTATAATTTATCATAATTAAATTATAATATCCAGATACATCAAAGTATAATGCTCTGTCTACTTGGATTTTTTTAAGCGCGGCATGGATACCACCAGCCGCGATGTTATGTTCGCATCCACACAAAATTACATTGATGCTTTTTCCTTTTCGGAAATCTTCATTTAAATAAAAATCAATGACATCTTTGTTTTTGATTTGAATGTTCTCCGGAAGTTTCGTTTCAACTTTCATTGACTCGATTCCGGGAATTGCTTTCGCGCCGAGAACTATCCCAGCGAGTTTTGTTCCGGATACATTCATTAATTTCAAAGGAAGATTAAACTCGTTAATTATATCCAAGCGAATGGAAAACGCATCATATTGCGCGATGAAGTTTTCGTATGTTTGAGAAATATCATCATAGTTATAAGATTCGATTTGTTTTCGTTCCTCTTCCGTGAGGGGCCTATCCAAATCGAAATCAATCGGTGTTTCGCTGATATTCTTTCCGACAATAAATTCTGTTGTTTTAAGAGAATAAAATCCGCGCATTGTATCGTGCGTTATCAACGGCAGACTACATTTGTGCGCGAATCGCGATTCGACTATTTTTTTGGATATTATGTAGGGGTTTTTCTTATTTACAATTGCTTCAAGGATAATATTATCATACGCAATGTTATTATGTCCGACCCAGAGATTGCTTTTATTAGCATAATAGAAGTTCCGGATTTCATCCAAATCCCATGTTTGATATCGCGTAACCGAATCGCGTTCAATTATCAACGCGCCGAGGAGCGTGTCGTATTTGAATACTTCGAAATCAAAAATGAGTGTTTTCATCCGGAACTCCTAATGCTTTTTATTGATTGTGTCGTAAAGGTAATTGTAGTAACGGAAATCTTGATTGTTCCATTTTCGAACGTGCTTTTCATCTTTCGATTTGAAAAACGGCGAAGACTCAAAGAGTTCTTTTAGCATTTCTTTATCTTGTGTGACATTCTCGAACAGATACGAAAGGATGAAAAAATCGCGTTCGGATTCGTCTTTTCCAGACCCAGGAGCATTTTCGAACCATAAATCTTGAAAGTGCGGATTTGTAAAATAATGGTATTTTACCAAACCTTGCAACTCTTCGAGCGTTTTGTTTTCTTCCCTGCTTGTGTTGACCTTGTATGCTTTTCCGATAGTGCGTTTCATTTGGGCGTCCAGGAACGACTCCAAGATATCGCGGTCAATGAAAATCACTTGATTGTTGTGTATTGCGTTTCCCGTGACCGTTACATAACGGTAACTGCGCGATGGCTGATAAAACTCAACACCATTTTTTTCGTTTTTGATGTAATATTTTTCGGAGTAATCCGGCAATACATTTGCTCGGAACAACACGCGCAATCCTGTACCACTGAAGCTGAACTCGCAATATGTGTTGTTGAATGTATTGAGAAAATATCGCGCCCTTTCATCTCCGGATGATACATCGTTTTTAACAGAAAAGCAATGGTCAACATCAATCGCAAAGATATTACTTGCTTGAATCGAAATCCCAATGCCAGCATAACGATTGAGTCTTTGGCAAGTAAGCAAATCTTCGAAAGAAACAAAATCCTCGATGGCGTTCGGTCGAGCCGGACTTCCGTCTATTTTATAAGGACGTTTGTCCGGCTTTACCAAACAATACTTCAAATCGCATTCGATAAGATGCGTATCCGCGATTCGTTCAATGCAATCAATGGAAGTCATACTTACATCGGCAGTTCGAGTTGTTTTGCCCTCTTCCAGGAAATGAGGTTGACCCATTTGGATTCTACTTCTTTACCATCAACCATTTTCGTGCTTGTGCTCTGTTGGGTGTAAATGCGCATTCCAATAAGAACACTAAGGGCATCTTCCAGTGTTTCGTGATTCATAAATGCTTCTTTCGGCAGATACGGAATGCCATCGCCGTTCTTTTCAAATTTCAGCATATCCGCCGCAAAACGCTTGACCGATGCGGAATCCTTAAGAACATAATTCCGGAAAAGCTTTCTTCCCTTCGTGCGTGTGATTTCGTTCATCGTAATCGCGCCGCTTTCATTCTGTTCAACGCTCATGCCGTTTTCCACTATAGTCAGCTGAAATGCCGCCATGGGCAGACCGGAAGTCTTGGAAGCTTTTATTTCCGAGCTTGTGACTTCGCAAAGATAATACCCATCGGGGATTTCATCATAACCAGTGCTTTCTGCCGTTACATCATCAAAATTGGTATCCGATAAAACGGAATCAAGCTGGTCGAATATTTTATCGAATTCTTCGTATGAATATGCCATTGTTTTTTATCTCCTTTACTTTTTCATAGCGGCAAGCTTCGCTTTAATCGCCGCGAGTTTTTCTTCATTTGAAAGAATGGGTGCTTCTTTGGGTGCTTCCTGGGGCGTCTCTTCGTCCGGGGTGTTTTCTTCATTCGGGTGCGATTCAGTCGGTTCTTCCGTAAAAGGAAGCTCGGCTTCTTCTTTCACTTCTTCTTTTATTTTCGGAGATGCGACCTTGCGAACTTTCGATTCAGCTTTAGTCTTGACTTCGCTCGTTGCCGGAACATCTACGTTATATCCGATTGCCTTTATGAATTCGTCCCACTCAAGGGGAATATCCTGGGGAACTTTCGTTTCATCAACTCCGCGAATGATACCAAATTCATTCGGCTTCGGCACAAGCGAAAGGAACCTCTGCTTAATAACCGTTCCGTCTTCGAATTCGATGTCCTTAACGTAACAACGAAGGAAGTAACGAACTCTGCCTTCAATCTGGTCGATGAGTTTGTCGGGAAGACGAGAACTCGGTGCGTATTTAGTGTGCTCGACTCCGCGCCTATCTTTAACCGTGAATGTCACACCATGCATAAGAAGTATTACATTCTTATCCAACGCCAGAAGCTTGCAGATATCAACGAAGAATTCGGTGCGCGTGATATCGTATCCCTTGCCGTAGGCAATATCGGAAAGATGGTCGATGTGTTGCCGGATGCAGAATTCCTGTTCGCACCACTTGAACGCATCTTCAGTAAGGTCGAGGACAATGGTTTCATAATTATCAAAATTGCTGGGTTTCAGAATGAGGTTCTTAATTTCAGCCCAGCTCGTGCAATTTGCATGAGCATCGGGGTCTGCGCCGAAATCTTCGAGCCATTCATAGTTTCCATCTGTGCAGATGAAAAAAGGTTTGGGTGCTTTGCTTGCGAATACGGACTTACCAACCCCAGGTTCGCCGTAAAACACAGCTTTGATACGTTTCATTTCTGATGTCTCCTTTTTACTTTACTTTTTTGACTCGGATTGAATCCCGTTCTAACATCTTTTTCAAATGTTCTATGTCCATCGGCTGGAACATGAGATAAAGCTTGTTGAACGCTTGCATAACATCAAGTAATGAATATTCCTCGCCAGCTCCGCAAAGTTCAATCCACTTCGATATGATATCCGAGTTAATGGTTACTTTGCGAATTTTCGAGTTAAGCACAAAGGTTTCATTTCGCGGATGCTTCGTTGTCCGGTCATAATGCTTGTTTTTGACGATGACCGATTCATCATCATATTCAAATTCGTACTTGTCATTTAACTGCCGGAGCTGGTCGAGAGTTAATATCTTGATGTTATTTCTCATCATATTTCACTCACCTCCTTTCGGAAAGCATTATAACACACTTTCGCTCAAAAGTAAATACTTTTTAGAAAATTCTGTTAGGAAATTCTCGACTGTACATTTCGTTATAAACCGCGAGAAGCGAGTCATCGCAAATGAAATTTTCGTGTAAACTTTTTTCGAAGCTTTCCATTGAGATGTGCTTGCACATCTGTCGTTCGAGTTTGTATTTGTCATAATGGTTCATAACGTTATCGTGGTCGATGACCATCATATCAATCGGAACGCAAAAGCGCGTATCGGTCACTTCATCATCTTCGAGCCAGGTGTCTTTAATTTTATAAAGCAAATGTGCGTCCGGCGTGTGATAAAAGATATCCCAATATTGAGATTTTCCATATATTCCATTTGCCGCGCTGTAGTTTATGTACCATAACTTTTCACGCGATATGGTATGTGCGGCATCCGCCATTTTGCAAAGGTTTTTAATGTAATTTTCGATTCTGTCTTTATCCAAATTCTCGGTCGAATACTCGTGATAATTCACATATTCATCTGTATTCAATTCGTATTCGAGCTTCATGCGATGCAGAAATTCGAGCGCGTTTTCCGTTTTCTTCTGTCGGATTTGTGTTTTGCGAATATTGACAACGCCGATTTTTGCAACTGGAATGTCGGGGAATTCATTTCGAAGCAAGAATATATAACGATAAATCTGTTCGAGATATTCATCCCAATTCGGGATGTTGCTCGATGTTTTATAATCGATAACAACGAAGCCGTCTTCGGTCGTAAGCAATAAGTCAATAACGCCGACAAAATCGTGGTCTACTTCAGAATGAAGTTTTCCAGTTGCGTAGAGCTCGTGTTTCTCATCGAGCAATTTCATTTTTGTTCCGTCCGGACGTGTAAGGATTTGATTAAAAATCTTATCCTTATGCTTGAGATAACCGTGAACCATTGCTTCGGATAACATCTGGTCGCGAGTATATTCATCGTTTTCGGAATCGAAAAATTCAGTGAGGTCTTCGGTGTTATGCTCGATTCCCCAGTGTACCGCGCTCCCAACATACAATGCGGACTTTTCCGTCACGGGAGAAATGCCTTCAATGTAAGAGAGATAATAGGTCATAGGGCAGGTTAAGATGGTTGAAAGCTTGGAGTGCGAAAGCTTCATTTTTAGTTTCCTCCTTTATTGTGCAATCACGTGCGAAAGATTATCCCGGCTGAATACTAACGAACCCAGCACAATGATATCTCTCGTTTGAAGCAAATGTATGAGTTGCTCGTATTCGCTTTTTGTCAAATCGAATTTAACAGGACGTTTCTTTGATTTGAGATAAATATTGACTTTCATTATCCGACCTTCTTTTTAACTAATTCTCCGGTGCGCTTGGACTTTGCAATTTTGCCGTTAAGTATTTTCGCAAAGAACTCTTCTTTCGTTTCTTTTTTGTGAATCGGCTTGTTATTTTCTTTGCACCATTTACGATAATCACTATCGGAAACGCCGATGAGATTAATTCTCTGATTGCTCATTCGCATCACTCCTTTTCTTATTCGAATCTTCAATTATGTCTAATAAATCTTGCGTGGGCAACGTGCTCAGATATGCGAGCTCTTCTACGGAAGCATCTTCTTCTGCTATTTTTTCGACTTCAATGCGCCCGTTCTTTTTCTTTTCCTGGGAAAGCAACTGCCGGATGGTTTCCACAGAAAGGTTTTTGATTTGAACATCAATGCTTGTCGACATTAAAGTGCTGGGGTCGTTCAAAGAATCGATTTTCAGCTTATTCAAATCAATCAGCATCTGCGCAACGCGCAATTTGTCGGTGGGTTTCAGTTGGTCGGCGGACGCAACATTGTGGTCGGTCAACAAGCTCGTTAAATATCCGCCAATCTCATCCAAAGAAAGCAAACGTGTGGCAAATTGCCTTTTATAAAGCGCGAGGTTTATTCGCCGGATTTCTTCTTGACTTGAATAAGCGAGATAATAGTCACGCGCTTCCTCCATGGATATGTCACAGTACTCAGCCGCTGTAGCAATGCTTTTTACATCAACGTATCGCTCGATGAACTTTATTTGCATTTCGCTCATTTTGTATTTGCCTTCGGGATTGACTTTTAGTGAATATTTCGGATTCGTTTCGAGTTCATGGATGTATTGTGTTTGCAAATCACTCGATTGCCGTTCAACAACAGCGAGCTCTTCTGTTTTTTCTTCAAGTTTCTTTTTTGCCATTCGCTCACCTTCTTATGTAAGTATGCGAATTCGCTTACCGATAAACGTGCATTTTATATACGGTTTATTCGAACAGCAAGACTCGAACTTAATGTCCGTATAAATCTTTTTGATTGCCTGGGTAAACGAATTCGGTGTCCGGAAGTCTTTTAATACGTTTTGCAATGTGCGGAGCGAGATGTAGATATCGTGCTCGGCGAAGAATGCATTGTACGCTTCTTCATCTTCGAGCATGTTAATCATCCTTTCGACCGTTCCGTATCCGAGGTCGCGCATGATTTTAGAAGAATACAATCTTTCTTTTTCGGGACTTAGATAAATCGCCGACTTTGCTTCCTCGCGAGTTGCCGCCGTTGCTCCGAAATATCCAGCAAGTCTGTCCGGTGTTATGAGCTCTATTTTTTCTTTCAATTCTACGTCCGAATCGGAGTATTTCGTGTTCCAGTCATTTTTTGAAAATGCAAAGTTCGATGTGAATCCTCTGGTCGCATTATAAATTCCATACATTGCAAAATAAATATATGCCGTAGTGTTCGCCGTATCATCCTTGAGTTCTTTCAAACTATCGCTAAACGAAGTGTCATAATAGTCACCGCGCTTCATGAAGCGTTTATATGCGTCCCAACGATAATAAATCTCGAACATATTAATGCGCCGTCTGAATCCAGTCGTGTTATCGCTGAACTTGATTTTTTCCTGGTCGTTTCCGGCGAAGATGTATTTGCAATTTATAACGCCGGAATACTTGTTGATTCCCTTCGGCTGAATGGTCTGATACATTGAACCAGTTAACGCTTTTATCATTTTTGATTCGGTGTAGGTTTTTGCGGATGTCTCGAGGAAGAAATTTTGCGCTTTGTTTTCGAGCGAACTTGTGATGAAACGGTCATTTTCAATTTCATCCAGGTCATTCGAAGCTGGACGCGGAACAAGTCTGTGAATTACGCATCCGTCAAATAATGAATTCTTACCGTTTTGTCCTGAACCGATGAGCATCACAAAATATTGACTGAACGATTGAAGAATGGAATAACCGAGTATTTCGCAAAGATGTTTAAATTTCAACATTGAAAATTTGTCATCTTCATCATGTGAAATATTATATAGAAGCTCGAAGCAATAATTCTTTGTCGCTTCTTCTTTCGTCACGATTTTCATCATATCAACGAACTCTTCAACGCTCTGACTCATTACATTTATCGGCAATGGTTCAAAGTCATAATTGAAATACCACATGATTGCGTAGTCGTTCCGGTAAATATAAATCTTGTTCGATATCCTTTTCAAGTCTATGACATCGTATTTGAGAAACCATTTATTGTTTTTGAAATCATAAACTCCGTTCCGGAATGCGATACAGTAATCCGGAAGTTGATGCATGATATCACAGTCTGCCGCAAAGTCAAAACTTACGCGCCGGAGTGTTGTTTTCAAGTTCGCTGTGAAACTCGCGATGATTTTATTTATGCGGTCATCCACTTCTTCGCTTGAAGATGGAAAATATCTGTATCGAAGCAACGCATAAAGATTGTCGATGAGTATTTCTTTCGCTTCCATTTTCTCACAAAACTTATAGTTAATCTGGTCAAATCGCTTTGCGAGATAATTTTCACCGAAAACATACACTTGACATTCACGAGCGAGGACAGGCCGCCAATCCGAGAGGGGTCTTGACATAAGTGCTTTAAAGTCCACTTTGTCAATCAATTCATGAACGGTCGTGGTCTTTGCCATTGCTTAACTCTCCCTAACCTCCACGATGTGTGATGCTATCATATCCGCCGTGTGCGTCCAGAGCACATTCGGGTATTCGTGGATTGCGTTTGTATACTTGCTCCAGTTATCCTTTTCATCAAATGCACCCATGTGCCACCGGACGCAAGCTTTCTCTTCATCGGTCAATTTGCAAATATGACTTTCAATATAAATTATTGACTTATCGCCGTGTCCCAATACTGCCTGGTCATCATTCCATTCGTATTTCTTATGAAGTTCGTTCCATTTGTATTGGTCGATTTTGCAAACATCGTGTAACATGCCAATGAGCAACGGGGATTCCGGACGAGACCATTTTAGATTGTTGTCTTCCGTCAACATCGTGAGTGCTAACGCGACATTCATTGAGTGGTCAAACAGTCCGCCAGAATAAACTCCGTGATATTTGCTCGATGCTGGTGCAGTAAAAAACCCATTATCAATCAACCACTGTCTCGCTTCTTTTGATATTGAGTTTTGCATCAATTTATCAAATAACTCGATTTTATCGCTCATATTTTCGTGGTCTCCATTTCTTTCGATTCATGAACCTTTTTGCGAGTTTTTCGCGGTGTTCGCTTTGCCAGAGCTCTTCTTCTTTTTGTTTTGCAATCACGGCTTTCTTTTCTTCAATGTAAATTTTCCATTCTTTGTATTCGCCGCAATGCGAATGGCAACCAGGCCTACGCCCAGTTTCTTCTGTGCAATCCCTGCATGGTGCTTTCTTATGTTCCATATCATTTCATCTCAGATAAACAATTCGGGCAATACTTGTATTCGCAATGCGCCTCTTTGTAACCGACCGTGGGCTTCACATAAACCGTTTGTCCACAACGGTCACACTTGAACTTGTTTGAACCTGGTTTGTTGGAGTCGTACTCCCAATGCGCTTTTTTGATGAACTTGATTTTCATAATAATCCCCTTTCTGCTTTTGAGTGTTTATATTATAACACAGATTGAACGAAAAGTAAATACTTTTTTTGAATTATTCCCGGTAATTTTTCATTCTTCGATATCACACCATATTTCAAATGTAACTTGTTTTGCAATTTCTTCTATTCGTTTGTTCGCGTATTTTACCTGCGCGGGGGATATTTCGCTTCCGTAACATTTCATTCCAAGTTGACTTGTCGCAACGCCAGTTGTTCCTGTGCCCATAAATGGGTCGTAAATCGTATCGCCTTTTTTAGCATAAAGCTTTAATAACTTTATGCAAAGTTCGCTTGAGTAAGTCGCTTTATTAAGGTCGCAGGAACCATCATTATTCCGCGCTTCAATGAAGTTCATGTGCGAGTCGTAATAGATATTGCCCTTTTTATC
>JAEIGA010002248.1_pt1 | contig 30851 bp, 46 predicted proteins | sample 9270691 | NCBI WGS metagenome assembly JAEIGA01 (sample SAMN17057246, study PRJNA624740) | gut metagenome | biome: biome; isolation source: fecal sample | host: Bos grunniens | place: China: Xizang | collected 2019
ACACCTACAGCTACTATATATTATGATTTAGTCTTTATACCAATGTAATGTATGTATATGTCAGTGAGAAATGAAACATAATAATGAGAAGCAGTTTCAGATGGACATGAATGCAGAACAAGTACAGAGAATATATCACTAAATATAGCATGGAAGATAATCTAATCTTTGAAGATAATCAGATTAAGAAATATGAGAACTCTAAGCAATACATAGAAGATAGTAATAGATACCATTTAACAAAAGAACTAGAAGATACAAAAAGAAAAAATGCTGAGCTTACTACCATAGCCAATGCTAAGATGAAGAAAGACTTAGAGTTGGATGCTAAGGGACAAAAGCCAGATGAATACAATAAAAAGATTTATTTATTAAAGAATATGAAATGATTGCAACGTTCGTGATGACAGGAGAATGGATAGAGCTACCTATAGAGATAGGAATGGAGAAAGAGAAATTATCTGACAGAATTACTAGTGGAGATAAAGTAACAGATAGTTTCTGAGCTTTATTTGATTCTCTATGTATAACAGCAGATGAGGACAATGCTAGCTCAGTTCTAGTTTCAGACTACACAGAAGACAATCAAGTGAATGACTGAACTAGAGCAGATTTTATAGAGCTTAATCCTAGTGCAGAATTACATCTACCTTGGAACAGGCAGGTACAAGCATTAAACAGACCATTTGTTATGTGACAAGCGTGAGATGTCATCAAAGTCGTGGCTAGATAGTCAGACTTTTTTATTACTTATTTATTATAAACATGAACTTAAAAAGATTATGGGATACAGAGAACAAGAAAGTAGTATGGGCTATCCCAACTAATGACCCACACAAAAAATTACAAGTATGGACTAACGATGACTGAAGTAAATTATATGTATATGACATAGCTGGATATAGAGAGATTAATCAAGCTACAGTAGACGCAGAGACATACTGACCAGTATGGAAGGAATTAGCAGATGAAGAAGTTGGTTATTACTTAACTAATATTCCTACTGATTTATATAGCTGGGATAGTGGAGATGAGGCTGCATATAGATTCTTAAATGGAAATACAGTATTACAAAGTTGAACAGTAGATGAAGGAGAAACTCCAGAATATACAGGAGAAACTCCTACTAAGAGTGCTACTGCACAATACACATACACATTTAGTGGATGGAAACCAACAGTATGACCAATCTATAAGAAAACTGATTTCAAAGCACAATTCACTAGTACAATAAACAAATATACTGTAAGCATTGCATCTGAAGACATAGATAAAGGAACAGTAGATGAATCTAGCGTAGCAGACATCCCTTACGGAACTAAGCTAAGTACAGAGGATAACGTATTAACTATCTGAGAAGGGACAAGTGCAGTAGAAGTAACAGCTACAGCAGAGACTGGTTATGTATTCTCTAGTTGGTGAGAAGTTCCAGCTACAGTAACAGGTAATACTAGCATTACAGCAACTTTTGTAGCAGAACCAACGCCAACTCCTACAGAGACACCTACAGATACACCTACAGAGACTCCTACAGAGACTCCTACGGAAGAACCAACAGAGTAATTTATATCTAAACTAAACTACAATGGCAACAAGAGTAGTAGAATGAAAGAAACCTTATACTTGATGAGAGGCTATAGATATAAATCAGAATAAGGTAATATCTCTAAAGCTAAGAGATGAGAATAATCTGATTATCTATGATAGCTGAGATGATGAAATATATGTAGATTTACAGTTGGCAGATTGAATAGAGCCAACTGACGCTTTCCCTGTATGAGTAACTACAGGGAGAGTTTTAGTAGCAGATTGATGGGATGTAGCAGGAACACTACTAAATGCTAAAACTACTAGTGGAGATTACATACAGATACTTTTTGGAGATAACGGAAAAGTTTTCATGGATAATGGGACATGAACGTTCAAAGAAGTATCATTCAAATGAGATGTACCTATCGCATCAACTACAGCACCTAGTAATGCTACAGAATGAATGCTATGGTATGATACAGCTAATGATAAGCTAAAGGTATATAACGGAAGTGCTTGGGTAACAGTATGATGAGGATGAGGATGAACAGGAGATGTAGAATGACCTAACAGTGCAGTAGATGGTAATCTAGCAGTATTTGATGGAACTTCATGAAAGATAATAAAAGACTGATGAGCAATACCTGTAGTACCAACAAATGTGTCAGATTTTAATAATGACGCATGATACTTAACTAGTTCTACATGAGTAACAAGTGTGAATGGTAATACATGAGCTGTTACTTGATTACAAAGTCAACACTCAGCTATACCTGATTCATTGATATATAGTCGATGGAGTAATAACACACAGATAATTACTGTTTCATGAGTTACTGCTAACAGCACAGTAATAGTATCTCCTGCCCCTAGTAGTATATCAGACTATGCAAACTGTGGAGTATATTGTTCTGCACAATGAAGCTGAACTCTAACTTTCACTTGTAATACTACACCCACAAATGATATAGATGTAAATATAGTTATTTTAAATTAGTAAAATAAATCTGATGACTATTCTAAATATGACATACTGACAATGATGAAGTTCTGTTCAAGTACCTCTTAACTCAATATCTAATCTAGCAGTATTTTGATGAGATACAGAAGCAACTATAAAACGAACAGACCCATGAAATCTGACAGTAAATGGAGTATTGCTAACAAGTTGGAGTAGTACTAAACTTGTAAGGAAAGTTGGCTCAGCACCATCTGATAGTAGCGATTGAACATTAGTAGTAACAGAAACGGTAGCAGATACTTATTCTAGTACATGATATACAGATACATGATTAACAAACTGAACGACATACTACTATAAAGCATTTGCAGTTGGAGATAATAGTACAGAAAGTGCAAGTAATTCTGCTAATGTAACTCCTAGTGCATGATGATGGCAACCATGAGTTAATACTCTAGTATATCTACCATTAAATTGAGATGCTTTAGACCAGAGTGGAAATAGTAGAGATGGGACAATGCCTAGTAATACCAGCTTGTATTCTTGGGAGTATATAAATGGAAATAGTTGAAGTCAATATTACTTGGCACATTGAGCATGAGACCAAAATTCAGCAATATATGGAACTTATGCCTCTACTCAATTATGAAATGCTGATAGAACAATCTGTGTATGGGTAAAAGTAGTCGCAAGTATAAATTCAGCCGAAGTAGACTTCCATTATATAGGAACGGCTAATGGTGGGACACAATGATGATGGTTTGGAGTATTTGCTATGTATGCCTCACCAAATCATATAGGAATATTAAGATACTATGATGACCCATATACAAATAATTTTTCTTATGATAATAATTGGCATAATTATATTGTTACCTATAGTGACACAAACAAAGCTAAGATGTATGTAGATTGACAACAAGTGGTTATGACAGCAAATGCTAATGTGAGTTTTAGTACGGTAGGAACTAATTATTATCTATGAGCATTAAGAAGTAGTGATACTTCAAAAAGAATATGATTATCTAAATATATTATAGAAGATAAAGAACGAACTGCACAAGAAATATCAGACTACTTTGACCAAACTAAGTGAGATTACTGAATAAGCTAATCAGATTTATATATTTTAATTTAAACAATGCCAGTAAGAATAAAAGATGGTATAATACCATACACATGATGACAGGGAATAGAGATAACAGACAATCATGTGATTAATGTACTACTTAGAGCTTTAAACAATCTCATCCATGTGAATGAGAACAGAGAACTCTATGTAGATTTACAACTGATGGATAATATATTACCAACTAGTGATTTCCCTGTAGGAGTAACGACAGGTAAGATTCTCCAAGCTAACGGATGGCAAAAAAGTTGATTAATCTTAAATCGGAAGACTACTAGTGGAGATTACTGCAGATGGATATATGCTAACGATGGTAAACTATACTATGACCCATGAACGTGAGTATGGAATCAAGTATTCTTATCATCAGATGTAGCAGACCTATTAGTACAGATACAGAATCTAGTAGACGTAGCGTTAGATAACTACTACACGAAGACAGAAGTAGATAACCTTATAGGAAGTCTGACTTCTATAAGTCTTGTAATTCTAAACGATGTATCAGACCTACCATCAGTATGAGATACAAACAAGATATACCTAGTACCAAATTCTAGCGACCCAAGTATATATGATGAATACGTATGGGATACGACGAATCAGACTTGGATAATAGTATGAACAACGGCAGTAAACCTAGCAGACTATGTGACTATAAATACAAACCAGACGATTACATGAACAAAGACGTTCTCTAGTGAACCTATACTTCCAAACAAGACTACAGACGCAACTAACAACGGTACTAAGCCAGCTACTGAGGCACAGGTATATAAAGTTGCACAGAGTGTACCAACGAAAGTATCAGACTTAACTAATGATAGCTGATACATCACATCATGAGCATTATGAAATGGAAAGATAATAATCAATCAATGATGAAGCAAGAAGTGAGAGTTCACAGTAAACCAGAGTGGTAACACAACAATAGACCTAGACGCATGATGAGGATGAGGAGAATGAGGAAGTGTAGATAATACACCATACTGACCATCATGGGACTGAGTAACTAACGTAGCACCAAGTAAGAATGCAGTATATGATATGGTACAGAATCTAAACCTAGAGCAAGACGTAAAGGTATGGGAGATTCCTATTAGTTGATTCACACAATCAGACATGGAAGCAATATGTTTATGGTGCTTAGGTACACAGACAAAAAAGAGATGTGCTATATTAAGACCAGAGAGTCCAGATACTAATTTATACGTTTACTGATGGAGAGAGGTTGATGGACAAAGTGTAGAACATTATTACTTCTACTGAATGTGGGAGAAGCAAGATAAGACACAATCAGCAAATGGAGATTATACAACTAGATATAATACAAGATACCACATTTCATTCGATGGAACTACATATACATGAGCAATGGATGATACTACAGAAGTAGCATGAAATTATCTAACAGTAGAGAGTAGCTGATACACTAACGCATATATGCCAACAGCAGATTATCAACCAGCAACTAAGTGATATGTAGATAGTAGAAATTGGGTAGGAACACAAGCACAATATAATCAACTAACTCCACAAAACTGAGTAATTTATAACATAATAGCAAGCTAATGGCTATAAAGGTGAATTGACAAGATTTACAAGCTAGATATATCAATGGACAAAGCATTGGTAAGGTTATGCTAAACTGACAACAAATACGACCAGAGACTACTCCACCAACTCCTCCAGAATCAGAGAGAATCTCCGTAACTATAAGAGCAATAAGAAGTGGTAACTACTATTACCTATCTATACCAACTACATGAAAATACAATGGTTCATACGCAAGCTATGATTGGAATATATCCGTAGATTCATGAACAGCTGTGAATTATCAATGAACTGCTGGAAGTTATTGAAATATAGCAATAATAGTAGGTAGTTCATGAAATCATAGTGTAGTAATTAGACCTGTAACAGCTACTTACTGACGAGCGAGTGCATTCTCATATGTTGAAGCTGATAGCGATACTTGTAATAGTCTTAGGTCAATAGGATACGACAGAAGCTATATGTGATATGCTTTAAGTTCTACACATACAGGAGATAACTTCAGATATAGACAATACGCAAGCTGTATAAATCTAAATTCTGCATATAACCGAGATGAGCTACCAGATACAGTAACAACTATATGAGATAAATTTAGAGCAGGTCAATATAGAAATTGTACTTCAATATTAAGTGCAGGACAAGAGAGCATGCCAAATTCTGTAACTACTATATGAGATAGTTTCAGAGAAGAACAATTCTTCTACTGTACTAGCTTAACAGGTACATTTAATGAATCCATGTCTAGCAATGTAACATCTATATGAGATAATTTCAGAAGTTCTCAATTTGAAGCATGTAGTAACATAAATACAGCATGAGCAGAATCGCTACCTAATGGATTATTGACAATATGAGATTGGTTCAGAAGCTCACAGTATGTGAATACGGCTTTAACAACTGCACCTGCAGAATCATTGCCAGATACTGTAACTAGCATAGGAAGATACTATAGAGACGAACAGTATGCGTATGCACCTATAACTACAATCTCATGAATCAAGGATGTGAATATGAACATTACATGATATAGAGGTGACCAATTCACAGGTATAGGAAGTCCAATAACTATTACGACACTAGGAGATGTATGACAATGATGGTGATTATATGCTTATGCTGATGTTACACAGGTAAACGTACCTAGTCAATATCTAAGTAATTATCAGAATTCACAAGTTCAACCATGGATAGATATTAATCCTAATTTATTTGTATGATACTAATAATAAATGACACAAGGAGAATGAGTAGCAATCAACATTATATGATGAATTACGCTAGGAACAGCATTAGAATATTTTTGAATGACACAAGAGACATTAATAATTCTGACTGTAATGTTACTACTAGATTGGATATTCTGAGTAATAGACGCTTATATGAGAGGTACATTACAATCAAAGCTGATGGTAAATGGACTAGTAAAGAAACTAACAAGACGATGTCTACCATTCATAGTAATAGCAATCATGAGATGAGCAGGATTTGATAAGATAGACTTAATATCAACTGTGATATTATCAATCCTAATAGTAGCAGAATGATATAGTGTAATAGGACATATCTACTCAATCAATTACAAGGAGGAACTTCCAGAGATAGACGCATTAAAGCAACTAATCCAATGGATAAGTAAAATATTCAAATCAAAGATAGATGATTTAACTCCTAAGGATGAAGACAAATGAGAAGACAAAAAGGAAAAGAATGGGACTATAAAATAGCACGTTTCAATGGCACACATGAATGGTCTATATTCAGAGATAATGGAGATACTGTTCAACGATTAAGTTCAGATAAGATATGGGTAAAGGAGAAAGGACATGCTATAAGGTTCATAAGTGAGAAAGATGCAGAATCAGTTTTTATTTCTATTAGAATGTGATGAGAACTAAAAACAGAGGAAGAATATATCGATGAGATTCTCAAAAGAGAAGAAGAATCAAGAGCAAAGCAGTGCTGGGGCGAATTATAATATTGATAATACTATTGATGTTTTTATTTCCTGCATTAGCTGACTAGAATGGGATGACATAAGGAGAGACCAAATAGGATAGTAGATATAGACTGAACTAAATGGAGAATGTGTAAGGTAATAGATAAAACAGAAACAGACATACACCACATCATAGCTAAATGTTTTAAAAACCAATATAACGTACATTGTAAAGAGAATAAGATAAGAATACCTAGAGAGCATCATGTAGCTTATAATCTATTTGTGAAAGATAAACAGAATCCTAGAGAAGCCTTAAAAATAATGTATGAGATGTGTCACCAAGTATTATCAGAAGACATAAGAGCAAGATTAGTAGAGATACTGTATAACACAGAAGACAAAGACTTTTATATTCCAGAAGTGATAAAAGGTGGTAAGAAAAATAAACCCAAAACACCATCGGAGTAGAGAAGACTATAGAGAAGAGCTTATTTTAAAATATAATCAACATAGTATGAGTGAGAAGAGAGAACTCGTGTTAGTGTCAAATATTGATTGTGTAAAGTGCAGATTTATAAGAAAACCATTAGAGACGTGGTGTGAAAAGAATGGGTATAAGTTTAAGGAGATGATGTATTGAGAGTGAATGACTGAGGTAACATCAGTACCATGTGCAATGATAGGGAAAGACGTGATACTTGATTATCAAGGTATAACAGAACTTATAACTAGTGTAGATGGAAAGAAGTCCTTTTATTAATAATCAAATAATAATGGCTAAAACTAAAGAGTTAGAAAAAGAATTAGAGATTGTTGATGGTTGTATATGAAGCTGAGCGGAAGCTACAGATTTCTTATTGACATGAGCAGAGGTAGATAAGCTACCTGTACTAGTTCAACAAGATACAAAGATATACGAATACAATCAATGACTAACTCCACATTGTACTTTATATAGTGCATTCTGAGCTATATCAGATTTATTCAACTATGAATTCACACAGAAAGAAATAGATGAGATGGTAGAAGAATCATATGCTAGAGGTAGGACTAAGTGAGGATGATGGTTTGTTAAGAGTGCAGTAGACCTAGTAGCAGATTATTGGAATGAACATCATGGAGATATGGGTAAAGTTGTTTATTATAGGATACAGTTATACGATACAGAGACTATAGATAAGATATTACAAAAGAATTATACATTATGTAGTGGATATAGATGAAATGCAGAATATAATGCTGATTATAAAAAGGATGGTATATTAAACTGAGTATCATTCTGAACATCAACGTATGGACACGCAGTATCATGGATGTGAAGAAATGGGAAGAGATATATAAAGGATAACTATAAGGGTAGAGTAACAAACATCTATGAAGTAGAGCATACACCTAAAGAGATGGTAAGTTGATGAACATATTATGTAGATGCGTATCTATATACTAAGGTAGATAACTTAGAGGAGATAAAGAGACTAGAAACATTAAAAGCTGAATGCAATAATTGTATAACTAGTTTATGAACAATATGGCATCTAACAAATGAAGAGAATTTCAGAAGTATCTTACATTACACGGCAGATAAGCTAAGAGGGAAAATTGAAATTTGTAATCAGATGTTAGACGAGCTAAAACACTAGGTTATATTGATACATAGAAAATTTTAAGCGACGTTAAATTTCTGAGTGGAACAATTCTCCATCTGTGATATACAACGTGTCTTAAAATATTCTATATAACGAAACAAACTGTATTTAATTTCTAATCAAATATGACTATGGCTTGTGGATGAAAAGGTAGAAAAAAGAAGTAGAATTACTATAAGTGATTATCTTCGTACAAACTAAAAAAGAGGACTAGTTTCCTCTTTTTATTATTGGTTTGTTTGGCGACTCGGTAGTATCAGTCTATTACCAATCATATTGCATCATCTTCTTCTTGAGACTATTCTCTCTATTCCTAGCTTTCTGCTTTTCGTTTATTTCTTTTCTGTGTTTTTTTACATATTCTTTAGAAAGAATATCATCCATAATCTTTCTACATTTGGTACAGTATTTTCTTGCTCATCTAGCCTCTACTTCTTTTCAGCAACGCTGACAGTTCATGGTTTTCATTTTGTTTAAAGTAAATAAAATAAATCTGATTAGTCATAAAGTCATTCTTCATAGATGTTGTCTGTTCTTAGTTTATCTATCTGCTTTCTGTATTCCTCATTCAGCTTTTCTTTATTATCTAACCATAGCTCTAAAGTCTCTACTTTCTCTTTCAGCTTTTTACATTCTCTTTTTCGGTATCAGACTTCATCATTCTCAAAGTGCATACTACATTCACATTCTTCTAAATCTGATTTCAGCTTTTTATTTTCTTCTCTAAGTTCATCTCTCTCTTTAATGTCATTCTTAATCTGATTCTCATTCGTTTCTTGAATTAGTTTCAGCTTTTTATTTTCTTCTTCTAATTCTTTTATATATCTATCTTGTCGCTGTATCTTATCTATAAAGTCAACGAAGTTTGTTCTCTTTTCCATTCTCTCCATAGGTAAATAATATAAAAGTCTGATTAGTATAAATCATCTTCTGTTACCATATCAAGCATACTTTCATTTTCTCTATCTATATCTATCTGTTTATAGTCATCACTAATCTTTCTTGCTTCTTGTAAAGTTTTAGCAACTGCTAATCATCAGTCCCTAAAATCTACTTCATACTGACTTCCATTATCTATCTCATAGATGTCGTGTCAGTTTCTTATCTCTATTTTTATCTTTTCCATAGGTTATTAAATTAAGTAAATAAATCTGATTACTTCAAGTAGCTAATTAAATCTTCAATAGGTGCATCTGATATTGATAGCTTTCATATAATATTTTCTTCATCGTTTCGTGAAAGCATTATTTCTCAATCCTTTGCTTTTCCTATATTTATCTTATCATTCTCTACTAACCATTTAATAAATCAGTATTTTTTTGAGATTACAATATTATACAGCCATTTATTATACTTGAAATTATGTTCAGAATATTGTTGTCTTATATCTAAACCATTTTTTCATTTCCATATTTCATACTCATTCAATAACTCTATCATTTTTCAGATTTCTTTTTTCTCTTTTTCCATTTTTAATAAATTAAGTTATAAAAGTCTGATTACTTCTTCTTAGGATACCAATACAAATAGTAATTGCTAAAGTAGAATGCTAATGGTCTGCTAACTGATTTTTCAATTACTTCTTCATCTACCAATTTACGACATTCTTTACATCGTAAGTCTGATTTTTTTATTTCCTTTCAGCATCTTTTACAAGTGTTCATTCTGTTTTGATTATGTTATAAATATCCTCATTCCTTTAATGATAAGATTTGTTCAACTACTTCAATCAATATATCTGTTGTCGTCCATTGTCTTAATTCGTCTAAGAATTCTTTGCTAAAATCTGAATCATATCGTCAAACATAATCTCAATAATGTCCGTAATCCCAACCTATCCATCGTCATTGTGAAAATCAACGAGAATCGTTATCTGTCGTCCGTTGTCCAAACGTCATTCATCAATGACAAGTCTGACAAGGTATTCAGTCGTATCATTCAATTTTTAGTATATTCCTAAGAGTTTCTGCTTCCTCTGGAATTTTGATATAAGCACAGGGATGTCCCATTTCATAAAATACCACTCTAAAATCTATTCACATAATTTTTCAACTTGCTAATTCCGTTACTCATTTTCATCTTCAAGTCATTTCCTTGTAGTTTATTTGTTTAATAGCTGTTTCTTTTATGAAAGACATAACAATGTTATATGCTTCTTTCCGTAAATTTTTTTCAGTCATTTTTACATCGTTTGAAATATAAATTTTTAAGAGCAGTCCACCTACTGCTCAGGGTTTTATTCTGAAACAAGAGTTTTTATTTCTTATTTTTTACACACTCATAAGGTGGTATGAGTTGCAGGAGTTAATGACAGGAATCTAATAACCTGCTTACAATATCTCTACTGTAAGATTACCTGACTTGGTGGCTTTCAGCTTTCGCTTGGCTATCCAACTCCAATAGATTTATTATTTCATAATCAGTAATTTTTCATCTATGAATTTTATCATGGCATTGAGTACAACAGAATACAATTTCATACCACTTGCTATAATCGGGATGATGAGCTATAATTCTTGTAGGAATTTCTCAGCATATAGGACATATTTTAGGTCTTCATATAGTTTCATCTATTCTTCTTTTTGCTCTCTTATGTATTCGGTTATATCATTTTTCTTTTCTGTGCTGATATAAATATTCCCTATACTTCTTCCATCTTCATTTACGATTTTCTCTATATTCTTCTGTACGTGTATATTCGTGTACCACTTTGTTTTTACATTCTTTACATGAAGAATACCATCAGTCTTTAGCTGTATTGCTTACATACCAATATTCCCTTGTAAGAGGTAATTCTCTTTTACATTTACTACAAATCTTAGTTTCCATTACATTAAATCATAAAATAAATTCCAACTTATCTCTTTAATCCTCGTTTCGTTACTGCTCTTTGAATTGTGCTTATTCAACATCATATTTCCTCTGCTATTTCTTTATTCGTTTTTCATTCTTTGTATGATGTTATAATTTTTTCTTTATATGTATCCTCTATTGTCCGTTTGAATGGTCAATATCTATTTTGGTATTTTTCAAGTAGTTCTGTATATCATTTACATTCCTTTTCTATTCCTTTTAATCTATCTATTTCATTTATTGCATTAGTTAATTGACGTTTCCACCACGCTATTTCTTTTTTTAGATTTATTATTTCTTCCTCATTTCGTCTATCTGAATAATATCAACCAAATAAGTATCCAATGAAATATACTAACGTAATAAATACTATTGCTACAAGTATTAGTGTAATTATTATTGCTATTTTCATTTTGTTTCTAATAAGGGCTAAAAGGTACATTAAGTTCATAATCTATCCATAGATAGAATGCTATACATAATATAGTGGCGATTACTGATAACCATACTATTAACTTATCCATTGTTATTTTGTTCTAATGTAAATCTGCTTTTTACATAGTTATAACATTTCTGTCCTTTTACTATTCTTGTCGGTCCATAAAAGGCTACTCATTGTTTCCATTTATTATAACAATATTCTACTTGAACTACCCAATTCGTTTTATATTCATCAGGTAATTTATGGTAATTTGTATTCATCTGACATAATCAGAATGCTTTACCGTTATCTCATACAGCATTGATATTCCAATTTCAGTTTTCGCATTCTATCATATATACAAAGTCCATTCATCATAACTTATAAGCTCTCTGGACTATGGCTTGTCTATAATCATCAGATGAATATCAGAGGTGTTGTATTTGCTCAGTGGTACTTTCTTCCACTGGACTATAACTAAAGTCATAGTCCAATGGTTGCATAACGAAAGTACCTAGCATTACTCATAGTATTCCTATCATTCTTCATCATTAAGAAGTAAATGTTTCAAATCTTCCACCCATTTGCTTACAATCTGCTTTTGTGTTTCTTCTTCAAAATTGTCATGTATTAGCTTAACTCATATTTTAATGATATTGGCTAGCCAATTAGCGAGTTCTTTATCCGTACAGCTTACTTCACAATCAGCATTATTATCATTTAAATCAAATCTGATATAACTATCTTCGTCCTTATGAGGAACTAATCTATCTCGTACATTCATGGTTATTCTAATTGAAAGGTAAATCAGTTAGTTCTGGATTTTTTCACATGAGGTTTCTATATGCCTCTCTTAGTTGTGATTCTACTATATCGTCTACCTCATACTTTCATTTGATAGTTCTAACATAGTTATCTTCGTCCATACATTTCTCCATGAACTCCTTGTTAGTAGTAGCTTTCTGAAATCGTCATTGTGGATTTCCTTTAGGTTCAGCTTTCTTTGTTGTTTTAGTTTCTTTCTCATGTGTATTAGTAGCATCAGCATCTTTAACGTCATCAATACAGAATAATCCATTCAACGCATACTTTCTAGCATAAGAACTTGTTGCTCATGTAATCTGTGAATCGTCCATTCATTTCTTAGATTCTGATTCTCTAGCATAAGCTGAATTCTGTTCTATAATTTCTCACGTCTCACAATCTTTCAATGTAGCTGTTGCCTTTACATAGATTCTTCATCATACTTCTACCATCTCATCTGAAATAGTAAGGGTAGTCTGAGTGTCATACAATAGAGGTTTAACTGCCTCTAAGATGTCCTCGCAACTACGATAGTTGTAACCTCCAAAAGCATTCTTCTGATTCTTAGGTGCTTTTAGACTTGCTTGAATAAGCATTAGTTTGTTAGTTTTCATGATTCTAATAGGTTAGGGGTAAAAATAGTATATGGGTTGATATATCATGGATAATTCTCATCTAAGCTAATCACATATAGCTTAGCCATGATTTTGAGTATCTTAGACATATCATATCCTTCTAGTTGATTAACTCTGATGAAGTCATTTGGTTCATATTCTGGTTTGTAATACCATTTATGTCATAAGTATTCTATTTTCATCTTAATACGTCATAAGAGGGTAAATAAGAGATTGTAGCTCATATCATGATTAAGTGTTCATACAATCACATCCGAGCCTCTCATTCATCATAATACAGTTTATCTGTTTCGTCCACTATATTGTGAACTGCAAATCTGTATCACTCTGAATCGTTACCAACAAGGTAATTCCCCTTGTTGTATTCTTCTTGTCGGTCTACGTCATAGACATCCAATAAGATTCAGTCTTTTCCTTTGTACATTTCCTTATAGGTTAGGGGTTAAAAGGGTAGGTTAAGGAACGAAAGTATCCACTCCGTATCCTTAGAGTATTGGACTTCTTTACGAAGAGCCTCCAATTCAGCTCTTGTTTGTTCTACGATTTTTTTCATGATTATATTTTGTTAGGGGTTAAAAAACTTTAGGTCTATTTCTGAAATCTGATTAGCAGGATAACTAGCAATCAGCCTTCAATCCTTATACATCTTCGCTATGTATCTCTTACCTAGCTTTGATGGGTTACGCTGGATATTGATTCGGATTCAAGTATCTACTTGTAAATCCCTTTGTAGAGGTAGTCTCCTCTGTCGTAAGCGATTTCGTAAATGTGAGAATTTCATCGTGTTCTGTCTTTATAAATAGCAATAAAAGTTTGGTCGTCATCTCTGATATATTCTACCACCATGAAGGCATCATCTCCTAGTTTTCAGCTACCTCTCATTTGTGATATATCTCTTCTATCTAGTGGTTTGTCTTTCTTCTTAAAGTGGTGCAATAGCACGATACATATATTCTCTTGTAGGCATAAACTAACCAACTTAGAACTTATATCTGCCGTCTGCTTAGCCTCACTATCTCAATCCCCAATGATAAATCACAGATTATCAATGAAGAATAGTGAGTGTCATTTCGCCTTTAGCTCTTTTATCGATTCAACTAATTCTGATACTGTTATCTTGTGTCATATATCTACTAGTAGTAAATCTCTATTCCTAAAGTTCAGATATGCTTGTTCATAATCTTGCTCTTGCTGTTTTGTCCATGTTCATTCATTGTATTGGTCTACAGTTATTCAAGCTCGTTTCATTGCATATCTACTAGCGATGTTTTCCACGCTGTCCTCTAGGACATAGTAGCACGAACCCTTATTCATTCTGGCTACAAACGTAGCAAATGTTGTTTTTCAAGCTCATGTTTCTCCTAGCAATATTATCATTTGTCATTTCTTCATTTTTCCTAATGCACCATCAAGCTCTCTGCTACCCCAAGTGAAATCTGGCTTAATTAACCTTGGTACTTTAGTAGGGTTATAGATTTTTTCTTCTACATTCAGCTTTTTTCTCTCTTTTTTATCTTCTAACTCTGGATGGTTGGCGTTCAACCATTTTGATAAATCATGCCATTCTTCTTTAGTCAGACTTCTTTTTTTATAGTATTCTAACCACTGTGGTCGGCAAGGTCATCCTTTATCATAACTCCCTATCATTCATTGTTTATCTATCCAACATGACCTAGCGACTCAATTTATTGTAATTTGTTCAGTTCAATCTCCATTAGGTTTGAATCAGATAATCTCTCAATCAACCCATCTAGTTCCACTTAGCTCATACAACATTTGCTTATTGCTTATTTGATTTACTCTCTCCCAATAAGAATCGCTACCACTCCATTTCCTCTCAAATGGTTTTATCTCAATTTCTTTTTTCTCTTCTTCTTTCTTTGGGAACGTATTTACTATCTCATCGTAAGAGTAAATGTCTCATGAACTCAAATCTTCTCTAAACTGTACTAAGGTAGGCTCTCACTTACAGTGTAGAAATCATGGCACTCTCAACACCCTTGCTGTATCCTTTACTACTTTTTGGTCTCAGTTGTAATAATCCCTTAATCATTGATTTCATTCTGTGTACTGTTCAATAGTCAAAGGTTCTGTCGCCAAGTAGAACAAGTGAAACCCATGCACCGATTCATTCACAAATGTTGGCTTTAACGGTGCTTTGTTTATCAATTCAAGCTGTAAGCTCTTATCTCATTCATCGATGTCGGTAATCCATGTTTGAATAGAACTCACTGCATCCTTATTCCTCTTCCCCTCTTCCATAGGGTTCACACTAAAGAAGATTCAAATAGGCTCTTTCTTTTGTATTTCTTCACACCGTTTCAAATTCTCTCTAGTGGTGGGCATTATCCTACAATATTTCGTATCAGATTTGTCCCTATCATTGAATGTCTGCAACGATGTCTTCCAAAAGTTAGGATAATTCATTGCTCGTTTTTCTAGTGTACTATTCATTTTGTTTTGGGGTAGGGAATAAATCGTCTTTTGAGTCTAAGAACTCTTGTTCCATGTTATCATACCGTTTTAGTCATTCTCGCTTTTTATCAATCGCAGTATCAACAAGGAACGAAAACCTATTCCTCCTGTTCTGGTCTGACTTTGGTTTTCAACTAGCAATGTTATTCTTCACCTTAATCATAGATGTTATGAAACTTTTAACGTCTTGATATGGTTTTTTTATCAGCTCTTTTTGGTCTAGTCGTCTGCTTACGTCATCTTCTTCCATGTATGGAGTTAGCCTTGTATCTTTTCTGAACGCCTCCAACATTTCTTCTTTTCTTTTATTCTTTTCTTCTTCCTTACTACTAGTAAGAGATATAGAAATAGAAGTCTGATTCGCTTGTTTTGTTTGATTTTGTTCGTCTTTGTTTGTTTTTGCTTGTTTTGTATCGTTTCCCCAAGTCTTAACAGCATTTGAGTTTCATTGTGATGCTCATCATAACTTTCATGCTTCACTCCTTTTCTTAGATATTTCTACACTCTTATTCAGTATAAATCTTACATTCACAAAATCCCTTTTGAATTTCTCTGGTGGTTCTTTTCAATATAACCCATATTCCATAATAGCTTGCCACAATTCAGCTCTTTCTTCACTAGTTTCACAAGCCATTCAAAGCTCATAGAATATGTTTCATCGGAACATTGTCGCTTTACTCATCTTTTCATGCGTTAGAATATAAAATTTCATCGCACCATTCAGAGTATGCTTTTTCTCGGCTATCATATCACCCACATATTTTTTCTTTTTGCTGGTGAATAAAATCACTAATATTCATCGCAACTATTGGGGATAAGTCTGTGTTGACGTTTAGGATATGCATTTTGTTGATTACTTTGTTTCACAGAGTAATAAATGCCTTTGTTTTTAAATCCCACATAAGTCAGATGTAGTCATTAAAAGACATTTCCCATTCAATGTTCCCTCAATCGTCTGTGTAGATGTAAACTCTCGTCATCTTCTATTGGTAAAAAAATAAAAGTTTTGAATAGAAAAAGGGGATAACCGACGTTTTATCCCCTTGTATATCTCAATAGACTAAGTAGTCTTTTGATACTTATTTTGGTGTGTACGTCGGTTTGTAATCTATTGTAGTCAGCTCACTATCTCTATTTGTCGTAAAGAAAAAGCCGACTACCTAAGTAATCGACTTTTCTATCTCAAATTTAATATTGCTATTACATTTGGGAGGGGTGGGATTCGAACCCACGACCTTATAAGTACGATTACTTATTGATTACATCAACATCATAATAATCTTCTAGCTGATGTCAAGACTTTTTTCAAAAAATCTTTCACTAGGTAAAAACTAGGCTTACCTTATCTTTTAAAGATGACTTCAATACATGACAGTATCATTCTGTCGTCTGAATATCACAATGTCATAGTAATTCTTGTATTTCCCTTATATTCATTCAGCTTTCTAATAATTTTGTTGCATAACTATGTCTCAATGAATGGATAGTAATCCTTTTTCAAATATCAAGTGAATCTGAATACTTTTTTATTCTCTCGCATACAGTATTTTTTTTCATAGGTTTTCAACTGTATTTTCCTATATTTAAAGATGTAAAAATAAAATCTGATTGAATAACTGTTTTTCATGTTCGTGGTGTAGGTTTTTCTCTTTCTCATAGGTAGCTTTCCAACAGTTCTTGACTAGAGTTAGTGAAAAATACCCACCTAGTTTTATTCCCCTTTCAAGTAATCCTAGTTTCAGATTTTTTCACGTCATCGATTTTTAAACTTAAAATTTCAGATAATCTCAATCCACTAGTATATGCAATATTACATAACAACTGCATTCTCAATGAATTTATCTTATATTTTTCGTATTCTCAAATGTAGTTAAAAAAAGTCTGATATTCTTCATCGGTCAAGCATTCTATATAATCAGATTTACATTTTTTTAGTTCAATTTTCCTGTAATCAATTCCCACATCATAGTAATAATTCAAATATTTCATCAATGACTTAATGGCTGTTAATTTTGATTGAATTGTAGCTTGTGAAAGCGTAGGTCTTACCGTGTAGTAAATTGAATTCTTAGGTGTCAAAGTTTTAGATAAGGTAGTTTTTCGGTTTTCAATTTCTATAAGCGTTAAATCATCAGATGATACAGTCAGAATTGTGTTTTTGTTTTTCAACCGTTCTAAGAATAATTTTACGTCCGTAAAATAATTCTCAATAGTATTTTCTGAATACTGATTGTTCTCCAAATGTTGCAATCGTCCAAGTAATAGTTCGTTCGTTATTTTCATCTTAATAAAATTAGAAAATAAAAAACAATTATACTCAGATTTCAGCTTTTTGGTTATTTCAGCTCTATTGCTAGAGTATTACCTGTTCTCTTGTGGTATAATGCTCTTATCTCATCTAGTCTAATATACATTACTCTATACGGTTTGGCTTGTTCTCATCTTCTGAATCTATCCATAGCTGGTCAAGAATCTACTCTTACTGGTAGATATTTTTTTCAGTTTCTTCTCACAGTATCTTCAGCTACTCAATCCATATAAGACAATTGGGAAACTGTATAGCATTTAATCAGTTCTCATGCCGTATTATCTCTATGGTCTCTCAACTCAAAAAGCTGTGTATCTGAAATAGATTTTTTTACTGGCATATAATTTTCAGTTAGGGGTTAAAATTGCTTGATTTTTATTAAAATAAATTTATAAGTCAAATGCAAGTTATTCCATGACTTGCAAAAAACGTTTTTCATGATTATAAACGTTTTAAAGGTTAGGGGAAAGTCGGCTCTAGTAGTCGGCTTTTTCTTATCATAATAAAATAACATTTTCTAAATCTAGTCAATCATCATGTATTAATCAGAATTCTTCGCATTCTTTTATTTCGTCGTAATCATCATTAAAAGCATAAAACAATCAATGATAACTATTTCATTCGTCATCTCCTGTTATAAGTATATGTTTATCTGCATTTCAGCTTTCTATTTCTTTTTTACAAAATTCAAAAAGCTGTTTTACTGTTATATATTGTTCCATTGTTATAATTGGTTAAAAGTTAAAAGGGTTCTCATCTTCACTAAAAGGGGTTTCTTGTTCTTCAACTATATACAATAAATCCCTTTCTCATTCTAGTAATCGATTGTAAAGTTTATCGACTACTTCTTCATCAGTTTTTCAATAAAATTCTTCATCGTCCCAAGCTCATCATCAGTCTCATAGACTAAAAATTCAGAATGCTACGTCTTTTAAGTTTGTATCGTTATAACTTGTTGCATAGGGTTCTCCCCAAGCGTCTACTAATCTGTAATACATTGTTATAATTGGTTAAAGGTTAAAAAGACATTTTTGAAATTGTATCTAGTCATTGGTATCCTCATCATGTATAGTTGTATAGTTTATTTTTATTTTCTCCACTATATTCTCTTGCTAGGTATCTTATAGCGTCTTGCTTATTATAGCAAGGTGTATCAGTAAAATTGAAATAGAAATATACAGGGATTTTGTAGTTGTAAACATACAAAACAATTTCTCGTGGATTTTTAAAAACGCTTTCTTCACAATAGAAATATTTATCAAATTCTTCAGAAAAATTTGGGTATTTTTCTAAAAATACTTCTGTAAAGTGGTAGCATTTTCTCAAATCTCAAAATTTGAAATGTATGTAGTTTTCATCGGCTCAATAAAAATTGATTGAGTTTATATAGTTTTTTCTATTTTTCATGATTATAAATGTTTTAAAGGTTAAAAGGTTATAATAGAATTATTCAGTCTCATTTCATTTGATAGTTTCCAGTTCTCAACGCTCTTTTGTAGTTATCATCTCACTCATAACAAAAATCTCAATTTACAACTAGGTTATCTACAATTCAAGCTGGTGTTTCATTTCCACTTACTCACATTTCATACGCAATATCTCGTATATAGTCGTAAATCAGATTATACTTATCGTTATCGCAATTATCTCTCCAGTCTATAAGCTCTTTTAAAAGTGCCTCATATACAAAATCTCCAGTCATGATTATTATTGGTTAATAAGTAAAATATCATGCAATAAAACATTCGGCGTATAGTTTAGCAAGTTCTAAATTATAGAATTTTTCAATATCTCATACTTTTGCTATGTTCTTATCAAAAAAGGTTAATTTATAACAATTTCAGCTACTAACTATATTTGCTGTTATTTTTTCTCATCTTTTGCTTTTTGTTGCATAATGGATTTTATTGTTGTATTTGTTATGTCGTTTGATTTTCATGATTTTATAAGGTTAAATAATAAATAGAAATACCAGTTCATACCGTTATATAAAATTAAATCAGAATTGTTTTTGTTTCTGTTTGAATAATTGTTCAGTTTATGTTTTATTATAGTCTCTTTTTTATTTCTGCTCTTAACTTCTCCACTCTTTCAGCTCGATATACTAATCAGTGCATATCAACTAGTGTCAAATCAGATTTTAAACAGTCTTCAACTGCTTTTTTTGAATATTCTAATTCTTCAATAAGTTCTTGCATTGTTTTTTCTTTAGGTGTTATTTCTTCTTTCATGATGACATGATTTAATAAATAAAAAGATTGTTTTTTGTTTATGTTTCAGATTTATATTAATTTTTATTAAAAGTCTTCTTCATCTCGTCCGTTAATTTCTCTATTATAGTCTTCAATATAGTCTCTAGCAAGCTCTTGGGCGTCAAGTTCAGTTTTTACCATAGTTTTTGGAATTGCAATAATTCAAACATTTCTACTTCTGTCAAATTCATAATATCAAATATTTTGTCTGTATGCAACTAGTGAAAAGCTAATTGCTGAATGGTCAAAAAAATCTAATTCAAAAGTATAATATTTCTTATCTAGTTTTTTATAGTCTTTTATAGCGTCCTTATCTTCATAATAAATTCATTCTCGGTCAATATCTAAATCATGTCTGAAAGTGTAATACCTATGTGGTTTTACGTCGATTTTGATTGTTTCCATGATTATAAATGTTTTAAAGGGTAAAAGTCAGATTTTTTTGTTTTTTTTATTAGTCTTTTACGTACTCCTTTATAGTCTCCAAGTCTTTACGGATTGTCTCGTATTCTTTCCAAGTCAAATTCTTGAGTGAATTCTTCATAGCGTCTATGATTGACATTTGAAAATCGAAACGCTGTCGTGAACGATTAATCCACGTATAACTTCAGCACGCTTTTAGTTCTCAATTCACATAAAAATACGTACGTTCTCACCGTCATTTGAAATAGTGTTTACGCTTAATACGTGCAATACCCCAAGAGAAAGGTATAAAATCTTCTATGTCTTCAGACATAGTCGGACGATAATCATAGTTTTTGACTGTGATTTTTCAGAACGTCCTAGTGTTTGCAAGTTTTTCCATGACTTCAAAAATCATAAAATAAAAATAGACTTTTAAAAAGTCCATTTATACAGATTGGAAAGTTCAGAATTATAGAAATTCTACGTTTTCTTTAGTATATGAGAATAGTATGCTTTCTTGATTTAGTTGCTTTTTTAAATTTTCAATATAAGTCCTAATTAGTAACTTGTCAAAATTTTGACTTTTAAAATTTACATTTACGCTTTTTTCTGTTGCAATATCTCAATCGTTATAAGTGTAAACTCACTCGTTTACCTTTGATATAGTTCAAAATCACAAATATTTTGCAGTTAGTTCTTTGATAATATCAAGTATTTCTCAATCAGATTTTAATTGAATTTTTTTGTCCTTATCATCAAATCAGATTGAAAAATTGAAATTATAATATAATGTAAGCTTTTCCATGATTATATATTTTAAAGGTATAAAAAGTCCAATCTGTATAAATAGACTTTTTAAAGTTTACTAGCTCTCAAGCGTGATTTTCACACGTCCAAAATAAAACTATAATATTTCATATAGTCCGCCGTTTTTCCTTATAGATTGCACGGCGTAGGATTTTTCACCTAGTGAGATTCTGCTAATTCTATTAAATACCAACACCTTCACAGGTTATTCAGATTTTTTACTTGTTTATTGTACTATTAGTATATATACAGTCCTTAATAGTACTAAGTACTGACTATATAAACATATAAACAAGTACTAGTTATACAGTCAAGCTCATTGGATTGCGTCCTTTGATTTACTGCTATTGCTACTTGACTGATGATAATATATTGATTTTGTTTTCAATTGCAAGAGAAAACACACAAAATATATTTTACTGCTTCAGAAGTGAGAAAATAAAATCAAAAATCAGAATATTGATATATTTTTCGTCTCGTCTGTGAATTAAAAAATATACACTATTTTAATAATTTATAAAATAACTAGTCAATCATTGTTTAATTAATCAGATTTTTTTTATTTCCTTTATACCTTTCAGCTTTATATAAGAAAATAAAATAATAATATATATATAACTTATCAATCTATTTATATCTAATCCATGAAGTACAATCTAATTCATGATATACAATTCAATCCATGAATAAAATATCTATATTCTTTTTAGTTTTTGCTTGCTGTTTGTGTATTAGTGAGATTAAAAGAAAAGACTGTATAAAAAATTTTACACCTATATACAAATCCTAGTTATAAACTGTATTTTACTTTCCCGTTTTTCGCTTTTCGTTTTCCAATTCCAGTGTTTGTGCTGTGTTGTGTGCTTGTGTGTGCGTGGACTGTGCTTGAAGACTTGCGTCTGAAGGTGATTGAGAAGGAACCCCCACCCCCCAAATCGCTCGCCCACGGAGATATTTATAGACTATCACTCGCTATTTTTTCCCCAAGTCAGTTGTCAAAAGGTTGTCATTCTTCTACCAAAACAATAGACTTGAATTCAAGTTAGTCCATATTGAGAGAGATAGTAATCAAGTTGAGAATATAGTAGGTAGTAATTAGGGTATGGTTTATTTTTTGGTGTCAGAATTTTTTTTGGGGTAAAATATAGGTTGATAAAAGGTTGTCATTTTTATATAGAAATAGCATTAAGTAATTATATTTTTGGGTTGATTCTTTCCCCAGAAAACATATAAAGTTGATGTTTAGATGATATATTGAAAAGTTTTAGCTTTTAATTATTACAAATGTGGTATTTTACAAAGAAAGAGATTTTAGAGCATTTTGGGAAAGATGGGAAGAATGTGAGGTGGTTAGACAGAGCCATCAAGAAATGAATAGTAGTTCATGTAAATGGGATGTATGCTAGTAGGCATGATTATGATTTGCAGAGAATGATTAAGATGAAGAATGAGATAAAAGAGTTAAAGGAAAAAGCTGAATGATGAGATGTAGAATTAGTTAGATGATTAAAGTCAGATTTAGCATTTCAGATAGCAGAGAATGAGAAGCAGCAAAAGGATTATGAAGAAGAGATAGATGGGATAATCAGCAGATGCTATAATCACATGGCACAGAATAGATGTTTACCAGTACCAACAGAAAAGGAGTTTAGGTATCGAGCTAAGTGAATAAGTAGAGATGATATGGATGAAGACGCTAAAGATTTTGTAGATTTGCCATTCTAGTCAAAAATCTCTTGCAATTTAGAAAAATAACAATAAGTCTGAGTTGTCGTAAAGAAAGCTCTGTGATAGGGTCACTAATCTCTGTGATTTTATCATAGAGTTTTTTCTTTTTATGCAGAAGACAAAGGAAAGCATCAAGAAAAAGTGGGATAAGAAGTCTGAGCAGATGAGGCTACAGGCTAATTATAGATATGATATATTAAAGCAGAACAAGAAGAAGGATTGGGATAGGAGATGAGAGTATGAGTTAATGAAGATAGACAGGAAGAGGGAGATATATATTAAGAAGAAGGAAGAGGAGTATCATAGAAAGATGATGAATGAGATAAGGGAGTTAGAGAACAGACCACCTAGAGTATATAAATGAGCATGACCTAAGATAAAACCATTACAGTTTGCGATGGAGTTAGCACAGGAGAATTCTAGGTTAAGGGATACTGATGAGGATGGTAAGTGAAGGTGTATATCATGTGATACATTATGTGTATGGGAATGACTAGCATGATGACATAGATATAGTAGAAGATTTGGGAATATATGTTTAGAGAAGGAGAATATTAATGCACAATGTCACACATGTAATAAGATAACATGACCATTCTGAAATCCCACATTAAAGATGAAGACCAATGCTAGATATGATGAGAACATAAATAAGAAGTGGGGAGAATGAAAAGCAGAGAGATTAAGGAGATTGGCTACAGACTATGTTCAATGAAGGGGGAAGAAGTATGACTTAAAGAAGAAGATGCCACAGTTATTAAAGGAGAATGAGAAGTTATGGAAAACGAAGAGTGCAGAGTTCCTTGCTAATCATAAACCTAGAAGGAAGTGGAGAGAGATATGGGAAGATTATGACAAGAGACACTAAAGTCTTTATTTTTCTTATTATAAAAAATGCAAAAGTTCGTCTATCCTAGAGATTATCTAAGTATTAGGGGTAATATTAAACAGAGTTGGGATGTCCATAAGAAAGTAATGAAGAAGGGATGACTCCCCTATGTAGATTACAATGCTTTCTATTCAAGGATAAAGACAAGACATTGGGATTTATACAAAGCAATTCACACACCATTAGACAAGAGAAAGTTGGGGTGGATAGAGCGTGTAATAGTATGGTTAAGAACACAATGGTTCAGATTTATATATTTATTCAAGAGAGATGATAGAAGAAGGAAAAGAAATAGTAGATAAGTCAGAGCTTTCTAAAGTAAAGTCAGTGTATGAGATGATGCCAACCAATATGGATAATAATCTAAGGTTAAAGTGAAATGCACACATAACAGAAGAGCATTTGAAGACCGTAGAGGAATGTCTCAGATTAGATTTTACGATTAGAGAAGCATGTGACGCTGCATGAATAAGCGTTCCCTCATATTATCACTATTATAACAAAGACCCAGATTTTGCTCTTAGAATGGATAGGGCTAGGAACTTTCCAAAGCAGATGGCGAGGACAGCAGTGATGAAGAGGATATGGCAATGAGACGCTAAGACAGCGTTAAGATATTTAGAGTTAAGGGATAAGAATAGATACAACACAGTACCATGATTAAACGAAGAATGAGAGAGTGAATGACGTGAGCTACCTAAGGTACAATTTATATCAGTTCCTAGTAATGAATGAGCAGACCAGTCAAAGAATGACACTCAGACATCTATAAATCAAAACTCTGTCTATGATACATCTGTGAATTCCTCAGAGAATTGAACTCAGAATCAGACGTGATGGGAGAATGAGGAAGAAGTGTTAAGGAGATTAAGCTAGTTGAGTTCCAGCAATGGATAGGGAAGAGGATACCTAGAGAGGAAGAAGATGATTACACTAAACCACTTTCTGAGAACTATAACACTATTAAATGGAGGAGATGGAAGGAGAGAAAGGATGCTGAGAAGAAAAGCAAAGAGGATTATGACAATATCATAAAGTCCATGAAAAGAAAGCAATAATTATTTTAGAAAACCAACTACACATAATATAATGCCGAACGTAGAGATAAAACTATCAGACAAACAAAAAGAAGCCTTTAGCTATATGATGGATGATTATCATACGGCTATTGGTTACTGATGAGGTGCTTGAAGTTGAAAATCCTTTCTAGGTGTAATCTGGATTCGGAGAATGTGTAATGAGTATCCATGAGTCAGATATGCTCTAGTTAGAGATACTATTAAGAATATCAAGCAAACGACAGTTATATCTCTGGAGAAGTTCTACAATATCTGCCACATCCCAATGGAGATGAGAGGTAGATTGAACAATGTATCCAACGTAATAACCTTTCCCAATGGTAGTCAGATACTATTAAGGGAGTGATGCTATTTACCACAAGACCCATTGTATAACAGATTCTGAAGTCTGGAACTTACATGAGCTTTCGTAGAAGAGAGTGCTGAATGTCCTATCGAATGAATCGAGATACTCCAAACCAGAGTATGAAGATACAAGAATGAGGAGTATGGAATATTAGGTAAAGTGTTAGAAACATTTAACCCTAATCCATGACATGTTTATGAAAGGTACTACAAACATAAACACAAGGATGGGGATAGAGCTATATACATACCAGCCTTAGTATTCGATAACCCATTCATAGATAAAGGATATGTAGATAACCTTATGAGAGCAAGTCAAGCTACTAAGAATAGGCTGTTATATGGTAAATGGGACTTTGATGATAACAACTGGTTATTATTCAAGCAATGAGACCTAGATAAACTTAAAGATAATGAGAGTCATTGAGACCAATACTTTCTTATCTGTGATGTGGCTAGGTTTGGTAAAGATACTACTAGAATAAGTTTATGGAGATGAAATACATGGGTAAGAGTATGGACTTATGCCAAGAGTAGTGTGGAAGAAGTGAAGACATCTATAAAGCTGATTCAGAACCAGTACGAGATTGAATCTAGGAATATAATTATAGATGCCGATTGAGTGGGGTGATGAGTAGTAGACTGAATACCGTATTCTACAGGGTTTGTGAATAATGCTAAGCCTATAGAGACTGGTGCTAAGCAGAACTATGCTAATCTCAAAAGTCAATGTGCGTTCTTATTACAGGAGAAAGTGCAGAAATGAGAGATTGCTATTAAATGGGAACACCTAGATAGTGCTAAGGACTGGGAGATACTCAATCAAGAGATGATGAACTGTTATATAGATGAGAAGAGTATAGATGGTAAAACAAGGATAGAGACTAAGGATAAGATGAAAGCTAGGATATGAAGGTCGCCAGACTTATTAGATACAATGATAATGAGGATGTATCCATACTTAAAATACTTTGATGACGAGATAAGCAGTTATTTAACTTCAATTGCCAGATAACATGGTAAAACTAACAGATGAATTAAGACAGAAGATAATAGGAGAGTACAGACACTGATACGAGGCTAACAGGTCTAAGAACTCTCTTTTTATGAGTCAAAAAGATATATATTCAACTAAAAGGAACGATGAGTTATTAAGGAGTCAGATTTTCTGGTCTTGTTTAAGGACTATGCAAGCTACTTGTATAGTAAACGAACCAGATGTGTCATGGGAAGACGAGAATGTATTATATCAAATGGAAGCAAGGAACTTCACAGATATGTTTAAGACAGACTATGTGAATGAACATTGGGATTTTGATAGATACATGTGACTAGAAGATGTGGCTAAATATGGTAAAGCCGTTTTTCTTTTTAGTGGGTATGATAAGAAAAAGAACGTACCAACAGTACAGAGGATAGACCCTAGATTTGTTTATCCATATAATGATGGTTCACTCTTAGTTAAAGATTATCCATTCTTCTGATTTGATAGAGTTATTACTTATAAACAGTTAGAAGAATTACCAGTGAGTGCTAATGCAGATTTCAAGGAGATGATATTACATAATTATGATGTATATCTGAACTGACTAGAAACAGAAGATGCTTTTCTAAGAAATATCTGCACTTGTTACAACTCTACTACTGGACATTACACAATCCACTATCACTATACTTATATATATGATGAAGATACAGGAGAGAATAAATTGTATCTAGTTCTAATGCTATGCGACCAGATACTAGATATATATGACGTACCAGAGACAGATAATATTATACCAGTAGCAGTTTACTGATTCGCATACGATGCACAAGACTGGTGGGGAACATCATTAGTAAATATTATAGAAGACTGACACAGAACAGAGCAACTCTTACTTAACCTATATAAGATTAAGGTAACAAGAGAAGCTATGTGAGGAAATATCTTCATAGATGAACAGGTATTCATGAATAATATCAATACTTTGAAGAATCAGAGTATTAAGAACAGATGGTTTCCTGTGAAGATGAGAGATATTACAAAGCCTATTAGTTCTATGGTATATGAATTACCACAGACACAGATAAGTTCAGACTTATATAATAGTCTTGGTATGATTAAGAACAAAGCATTATCAGAATCATTTACTAATGCTACAGCACAGTGATTATGATTATCTAGTAATTCTGACCCATCTACAGCTACAGCTAGTAAGATACAGAAAATCAATGCTAATATGATTACTAGTTTGCAGAATCAGATACTCTCCTACTGAACTAAAGACTTCGCAGAACTATATAGAGCATTCATGTTATATTATTGGAGAAACAGCTCTAAGAAGGTAGTTCGTAGAGTGAATAACTGATTAAGCTGAACATATAAGAAAGTTAGTAAGAAAGATATTAAGTGAGATTTCTCAATCATGGTAGTAGACCCAATATTGAAGTCTATTATGTATGATGAGAAGAAAGCAGCATATACAGAGCAGTACAATATGCTAGTGAATGACCCTAGAACTCCACCATTCTTATTAAATAACATACGTAGAGCTATAGCATACTATAACTGACTAGATGAAAGTGAGATAGATAGCATAACAGAGATGAGTATGGAAGACTACCAATGTAAACAAGACGTACTTCTACTTAATCAGAATATATCAATTTATATTCCAGTAGACTGTAATATCCAAATGAGATTATGGTACTACAACAGAGCAGAAGATACAGATGCTAAATTCAGAGCAATACAAGCATTACAGTATATGGTAAGTCAATGACTAGGTACAGAAGAGATGAATATGGCTAGTCAATCAAAAGTAACAGATTTCAAATCTGCATGAGAGAATAACGACCCATTAACTAACATAAATTATTGAACTGTTGATAACGTAGACAGTTGAACGTGATTTGATGTATGAAGTCATGCTAGTAGATGACAATCTATGAACGTATGATGAATGCAGTCACTAGATGTAAGTAATGGAATCGGTTAATTTATATCATAATATAATATTATGCCAGCAAAGAGGAAAATTACCATCAAAAAAAAAGTAGCTGAGGTAGAGAAAACACCAGAAATTGAAGAAAACGCAGTTAGTTTCGTTGAGGAAAATAAAATAAGCGATGATAAAATTGCAAGTGGAACAATTATCCACGAAGAACAAGAAATCTTCCTTAAAAAATCCACTAAATGAACTAAATACAAAAAAAGTAAAGTGATTTGAGATATAGGATGAACAAAAGTCGAGAAACCTGTGTGAAGAATAAAATTTGAAGCACAAGTTGCACCATATCCATTGTTCATGTTACCAGAAGACATTAGAAAATATCTAGTACGTAATGGTTTCACTAGTAACATCTACTTAAAGGACAAGGAATGGTTGGAGAAACATAATGTAGATATGGAAATAGTAGAGAAATTAAAACAGTTTTTAACTGAGAGATTATAAGATGTGGCAAATACTTAGAGACATCAATGACTTAATCAAGGAAGAACCATATAGGGAGAAAATCAAGATAGAGGACATTGATAGGATTAAGAGAAAGAGATACAAGCAAGAAGTATATAGGAAGATGATACATAATTATTTAAGGAAATACAAGAAAGGAATCTGAATGCTCTCTAAGGAAGACATCGTAATCATGACAGAGTGAATGGATACGTTAGATAAGACTCTGTTCATGGACCAAGTAAAGTATTCTTTAGAAACTACATTTGGTAAACCTATCAAGTGGATAGTAGAGAATAATAAAAGCATTTTATTTAATAAAGATAAGTAATGGCTTTAGAGGAAGAAATTATGAAAGCAGACCAAGAAGCTGCTAAAGAGGAAGAGAAGGAAATGAAGAATCCAGATGACCTCACAGATGAAGAAATTGAATCAGTAAAAGAACTAATAGCGTTACCATGATGGGAAGTATTAAAGAAATGTATGAAGATTAGGAAGGAGAAACAAGAAGAGAATATCCTAGTATTAGCAAGAGACAATTGTTTCAATGCTAAAACTGAATGATATTCATTCTATGAAGTATTAGGTGCTTTAATACAAGGAATGGGAGAGATGGAAAGACTAGCAAATGTCTTAACTACTGACCCAGAAGATGTAAAGAAAGCACAAGAAGCTCTCCAGAAAGCTGAGGCTATCATGAGAGGAGAGAAAGTTGAATGAGTAGAATAGTTTTATATCGTTTTATTAGAAACAATGGCAAAGAAAGTAACACTTAAAGCTAAGAACTTTAGTCCTAGAGTAAGATGAGCTACGATGCCTAAATCAGAAGCTATAAAGATGCAGGTAACTAGACAATCAAATAAGAAATACTGATGGGAAAGTGCAGTATTCAAGAGATTATGACTATAGGAAGTAAACTCTCAGATACTTTCGTCCGAAGTTGCAAGACGTTAAACTAATCAATCATAGTCAAGTTGTAAGGACTCTAAATCAATTCGGACTCGTAGAATGGTCTGACTTTACATTCTATTTATTATCAGATGACTGATATGGAAGAACTAGATAACACTGAATGAGAGCAGAAGAAATCATGATATGCTGCTATGAGAGAGAAGCATAATCAAGAGATGGCTGCCTTACAGGCTAAACTAGATGCAGAAATAGCTGGAAGAGCTGCAGACAAGAAACTTTATTTCAGCAATACAATGAAGAGTAAAGGATACGAATGAAACTTTGATGAGTTCGCAGACAAATACAGTTCATTAAGTATAGATGATTTAAGTGCTTTGTATGAGTGACAACATGGGAAACCACAAGTAACTCAGACTGTAGCACAGACAGAAAATACTACAACTAGTGAATGACCTAAAAGTGTTATCGCATGAGCCAATCCAACAACTGAGGTTGGAGGTAAGAAGCTAGGCGATATGAACACAGAGGAATTATTGAACTATGCTAAAACACAATCTCGGTATCATAACTAATGATGGTTGGATAGGCTAAATACTTTTAGCTTATTACACATTTATTTATTATGGCAACGACAAACTGAGCAGATAGATGGCAAGTTGCTATCTCAAATGCAAGCACACAAGCTGCTGAAAATGTTATGATTACTTGAAACATCAATGATGAAAGTAATGTAAACGATTTC
>JAEIGA010002249.1_pt1 | contig 30845 bp, 30 predicted proteins | sample 9270691 | NCBI WGS metagenome assembly JAEIGA01 (sample SAMN17057246, study PRJNA624740) | gut metagenome | biome: biome; isolation source: fecal sample | host: Bos grunniens | place: China: Xizang | collected 2019
CCCGGGGTTTCGCCGCTGACGCGGCTCCACCACCGGGCTATTTTATAGCGCCCCTCCGGGGCTCACAAATTAGGCTCGCCGCAGGCGAGCGGAACTCACAAATTCGTATGTCGGAATTCGTAACTCGCACTTCTACAAACTTCCATTTATCAACTAAAAACTTGAACAGAGCGACTCCAACAATGAAACACCCAACATCCGAAATTACTCTGTCATTGTGATGGATGCGGCTTGACAATGAGCTCATTAACGGGTAGATTCAGTTTGTCTCACGCCCTCAGAATGATACGATACTATGGATTTGAAAATATATACGGATAAGGTAGAAGAGTCCGCGCACCGCCAAATTATGCAGTTGTTAGCGCAAAAGCCCTTCGCCAACGCGAAGGTGCGCATTATGCCGGATGTGCATGCCGGCAAGGGCTGTGTGATTGGTTTTACCGCAGATTTGGGCGATAAGGTTATACCCAACATTGTTGGGGTGGACATTGGCTGTGGTATGCTTACCTTGGATTTGGGAACGCAGAAGCCGGATTTAGCGGCGATAGATGCTGTGATGCACTGTGATATACCCTCCGGCATGAGTGGCTATGCCAAACCGGCGGAGGATTTCCCGGAGTTGGAGGCGCTGCATTGCTTTCCGCAGCTGCGTAACCTGAATCATTTACGTTGTAGTTTGGGAACCCTCGGCGCTGGTAATCACTTTGTGGAGGTGGATGCCGATTCCCACGGGCATTATTATCTCATTATCCATTCCGGCTCCCGAAACTTAGGTAAGCAGGTGTGCGAGATTTATCAGAATGAGGCTATTAATCGTTGTTCGCCCGGCATTAATCGTGCTGAGAAAGAAGCCGAGATAGTGGAGACCTTGAAGGCACAGGGCCGCCACCGCGAGATTCATGACACCATTCAGCGCATGCGTGAGGAATGGGATGCGCTTTACCCCTTCATACCACGAGAGTTGAGCTACCTTGAGGGAGAGGCCCGCACTCGCTACTTGGACGATATGCGCATTTGCCAAAAGTATGCTCTGCGTAACCGCGAGGTGATGGCCGAAACCATTGTGCGAAAGCTGGGGTTGCAGGTGCATTCGCAATTCCACACCACGCACAATTACATTGACCATGAGAGCAATATCGTGAGAAAAGGAGCTATCTCTGCCCGCAAGGGAGAGCGCTTGCTGATTCCCATCAATATGCGCGATGGTTGTATTTATGGAGTAGGCAAGGGGAATGATGATTGGAATTGCAGCGCCCCGCACGGAGCAGGGCGTTTGATGAGCCGTTCTCAAGCCTTAAAATCTCTGTCGCTCACTCAGTTTGAGCAGACCATGACCGGTATCTATTCTACCTGTATCACGCAAGGTACTTTGGATGAATCGCCCATGGCCTATAAGGGGATGGATGATATCCTCAAGCACATCTCACCAACGGTGGATGTGGTAGATATTTTCCGGCCTATCTATAACTTTAAGGCAGAGGAGGATTAATAATCCAAGTCGAACGGACGGCGTGTTTCTACAAGCACGCTGTCCATGCCTGCGGCCTTGGCGGCTTCCAAGCCCGGCTGGGCGTCTTCAAAGACCACGCAGTCTGCGGGATTGACGCCCATTTTTTCTGCGGCGAGCAAGAAGATATCCGGGCAGGGTTTGCCGCGACCCGGCGGAACGTCGTCCGGGGTGACGATGATATCAAAGAGCTGCTCAATGCCGGCAGATTTCATGGTATTGAGAGCACCTTGGCGCACGCTGCCTGTGCCGATAGCCATGGGAATCCCCTGCCTGTAGAGCATAATGGCAAATCCCAGCGTTTCGTAAATGACACGCAGCTCCTGTGTCTCCAAGATGTAGTCGTAACGTGCTCTCTTTTCCGCAGCAACCGTTTGCGGATCCATGTTCAGGCCATACTTTTGGTTGAGCGCTTCCACGATATCCGGGGCTGCCATACCGCCATGCGCCACAAACTCATCCCAGCCAAAGGCTTCTTGGGGGGCGCCGTGTTTGCGCAGTGCATAGAGCCAAGCTCGGTGGTGCACCGGCATGCTGTCTACCAGCGTGCCGTCCAAGTCAAAAATGTATCCGGCGTATTGCTTCTCGGGGATGGTTACGCGTCTTTTCATGGTTCTTAGAGGTTGAATTTCTTAACAAAGTCTTGCAAATCATCGTTTTTGCCAAAGATAACCAGCACATCGCCTCGCTTGAACTCGATGGAGGGATCCGGGCTGTCAATGACCGGAGATTCCGGCTGGCTCAGCACGCCTTCTGCTCCCGTAATTTCTGTGGGGGTACCACGGCGAATGGTCAACAGGTTAATCTTGTACAACTTACGCATGTTGACGCCAATGAGGGTTTTACCCTCCCATTCCTTGGGCAGATTCACTTCGGCAAGGGAGTGGTTAGCGTCTATCTTGCGCAGGCGCATCAAGCCATCGTTGATGAAAATCTCGGTCAACTGGCGAGCCGCAGCTTCTTCCACCTGAATCAGGTTTTCTACGCCCAGCAGGCGCAGCACTTTGGCTTGCAGCTCGTTAATGGAGCGTACATAAAGGTGTTTTACGCCCAGTTCCTTTAATTGAGCGGTTAAGAAAATACTGCGCTCCATGTAATTTTCACCTACGGCAATGACAACGTGTGTGTCGTCGCCGGTCAGGTCCAGCTTCTTCAACACACGCACGTCTGTAGCATCGCCCACGCGAGCATCGACCACATCATTCTTAATTTCGTCGATGGCAGCTTGGTTGCGATCAAGCACTGTTACCTCGTAACCGTTGTTGGTAAGGTGCAACGCAAGAGATTTACCGAATTGGCCTAAGCCGATGATAACGAATTTCATTGCTGTAGATGGTGGTTAAAAGAGGATTAGGAGAGCGGAAGTCGGGTTTCCGGGTAACGAATGGGGGAGGGTTCTTTCTGCTTGATGAAAATGAGCATGAATGTGAACATGCCCACACGCCCGAACAGCATGTTGAGACAGAGGAAATATTTAGCAAAATCGGATAATTCTCCCGGATTGAACAGAGAATAGCCGGTGGTGGTAAAGGCACTTACCTCGATAAAGAGTAGGTTAAACAAGCCGTTACCGGTGCGGGCTATGCCGGGCTCTAACAGCATGAGTACCATCGTGCTGCCTACAATCCATATCACGGAGAGTACCACGGTTGCCATAGCGCGCTCTACTGTTGTGCGGGCTATGCGGCGTTTGTGCAGCTCAAGGTCGTGCTGGCCGCGCAGTACGCGCCATACCTCCATCACACACAGCGCGAATAGGGGTGCATAGACACCGCCGCCCGTGCCGGCCGGATTACCGCCAACGAACATGAGCAGGCACAGGAAGGTTTGGTAGACGGGGCCGTAGCTGCTGATGTCTGACAGATTGAACCCGGCGGAGCGCCCGATGGTGTTCCAAAGGCTTTCCCAAAGGTTAAAGACGGTGGAATCGGCGTGCGGAGAAGGCTCAACCAATGATAGAACAAAGAGCCCGAGACTGCCGAAGAACATAACCATGATGGTGACACGCAGCACCAGCCATGTATTGGTGCTGATGCGCACGGGATTGCGCTTTCTCATGAGGCGGTTGCGCAGGCGTGTCATGAGCTCCAAATAGACCGGAAAGCCCAAGGTGCCGGCTAGGGTAAGCAGCATCATGACTGTTTGCACCGCTTTATCCTGCACCACGGCGGCTTCTGCCATGTTGTTGGAGAAGAGGGTGATGCCGGCGTTGCAGAAGGCGGAGATTGCATGGAAACAGCAGCGGAAGGGCAGCATGTCCTGCGGTACTCCGGGGGCGCCGTCCCACAGCAAATACAGCAAGGCCGCACCAATGATTTCTACCGTAAAGGTGATGAAGATAACCGCCTTAATGAGCAGGGGGATGATGTTGACACCTTGTTGATCCAGCAGCTCTGAAATAGCCAAACGCTCGCGCAGAGCAAGGCGTTTGCCGACCATGAGCAACACAAAGTAAGAGAAGGTCATGACACCGAGAGCGCCCACCTGAATATTGGCTAAAATCACTAATTTACCCAAGGGGGTAAAGGTGTTGCTGATGTCGATGGTGGTGAGCCCCGTAATGGAGATGGCGGAGGCACAGGTGAAAAAGGCATCGCTGAACGATATAGGCACGCGGGTGGAGCCGGGAGTCAGCAAAACAAGGGTGCTGAGCAGCACGATGGTGAGCATGGTGCTGAAGAAGATAACGGCGGGGCTCCACCGGCTGTGTGTTATCTTTTTGCCGTACCGCTTACGCTCTCTTACCATGGCGCTGATGGTGATGACGGCGTAGCCCCCCAAGAAGAAACTCAGCAAAATGCTTAGCTGGTATGTGCGCTCGGAGAGCATGAAGGTGAATATGCCGCCGGAGAAAATGAAGGAGGCTACAACACCCGTTAAAAGTTGAATGAGCAGGAACTTGCTGAAGCGTTGGCGCCTTACCAGTTCTGTACAAAAGTGAATGAAAACAATCAGCGTGTTGACCCACACCACGCCGCACAGCATGAGGTGGGAGGATTCGCGAAACAATTCCTTCTCCGTTTCGCCGGTGAGGAATCCGGCAAAGCAGGCTTCCCACAGGGCAATAACCATGGCCAGCAAACCGGTGATGATTTCCGGTAGCTCAAGAGAGCGCCGCTGGTTGATGGTGATGGCCGACATGGGTGTAATAGGTGAGAGAACGCTCATTATAGCATACATGTGCCATAATGGCAAGTCATGCTTATGAAAGCTCGGGCATGCTGATAATGCGGGGGGCAACCTGCTCCAATTTTTTCAGGAAAATGTAGGCCGGCACTGCCATAACGATTTTGAAAAGCAGGCTGATGGGAATGAGCACCCCGGCTGTGATGCCTGCACCCAAAAGCGCGACCACAAAGACCACCAGCCCAAAGCGGAACATGCGCGAGGCTGCAGCCATATTATTGAGGTTACACAGTACAGCCATCATGATGATGCAGGCTACAAAAATCGGTGTTTGGTGCTGCTTAACGAGCAGGAACTCTCCGGTGGCCAGGGTGTATACCATGCAAATCATGAAAATGCCGGACATAACGGCACTGAAGGACATTAAAAAGCGAGTGATGGCATAGCCTCTTCGTGCCAGCAGCACATGGTGGCACCACAAGACAATCAGGCTCAAGAAGGAGATAAACACCTCCAGCAGTTGGTCCGAAATAATCCCCAAGTGCATCCCCTCTTTGAATCCGCCGTAAAGAAGGGCGATTTCTGCAATTCCGCACAGAAGAATGGCCGGCACGAGGTAGCGGAGCAACTTAGCCGTAACGGAAACAAACTTTTTTACCGGGATGAAAATGAAGTATTCAATCTCATTCATGGTCTGCGGCTTGCTCAGGGGTTACGCGTTGCGGGGCATAGCCCATGGGGAATCGCTCCTTACCGCTCATATCTGTGAGTACTTGGCAGTTGAGGTAGCCCAGCTCCTGCATGATGGCTGCGGTGGCGTGGCCTTGGTCGTGCCCCACTTCAAGCATTACAAGACAATTATCTGCCAAATGGGGGAGGGCATCGCGCAGGAATCGGCGCACGATATCCAGCCCATCTGCGCCGCCGTACAGGGCCGTGGCCGGGTCGTGCGTTACTTCAGCGGAGACGGCTTCGCCATCCGGCACATAGGGCAGATTGGCCAGCACTAAGTCAAAATCTGCCGGAGGGACTACCGGGTTGTCATCCTTAGCTGTCCAGGCTTCAAACAAATCGCTGCGGTAGGTGCGTACCTTGGCGCCCAAGCCTGCGGCATTTTCCAAGGTAAGCGCTAAGGCAGATTCGGAAATATCCGCCATGACCACATCCGGTTTTACGGCAGCCAGCTCGAGCGCTAGGGTAATACCGATGATGCCGGAGCCGCAGCCCATGTCCAAAACTCGCATGCCGGGACGCTGCTTGACACGTTGCAGGGCCATCTCAACAAGTTCCTCGGTTTCGGGGCGGGGGATGAGGGCACGGGCATCTGTGCGGAACTCGCGGCGATAGAACTCTGTTGTGCCTAAGAGGTGTTGCAGGGGGACGCCTTTACCGCGCTCGCGCAGCAAATCGCGCAGCGGCGCTAATTGCTCTTCTTTTAAGGGATCATCATGGTGCAGATACAACCATGTTTTGCTGCAGCCCAGTACATGCACCAGCAGGCACTGCATGGAGTGGCGTGCCCCTTCAATGCCGCGAGACTCTAAATAAGCCGTGCCGGAGCTGAGAATCTCCTGAATGGTTTTCATAGCTGAAATTTATTGCAATTCTTCCATGCGCTCCTGCATTTCTGCATGCTGCATGTGAGAAATAATGTCCTCCAACTCGCCGGCAAGTACAACGGTGTCCAGATTATAGGCTGTGTAGCCGATGCGGTGATCCGTAAAACGGTTTTGCGGGAAATTGTAGGTGCGGATTTTTTCCTCGCGACCGCCGGAGCCGATGAGGGCACGGCGCTGGTCCGAGTAATTCTTTTGTGCCTCGCGTTGCTTCATTTCAAAGAGGCGCGCACGCAGAATGCGCATGCCTGTTTCCTTATTTTTGAGCTGGGAGCGGCCCTCCTCGCAGCGTACCATAATGCCCGTGGGCAGGTGGAAAATCTGCACGGCGGATTCGGTTCTGTTCACGTGCTGACCACCGGCTCCACCGGAGCGGCAGGTTTCAATGCGCAAATCTTCCTGGCGAATCTCAACGTCCACTTCCTCCGCTTCCGGCAGCACTGCCACCGTGGCGGTTGAGGTGTGAATGCGCCCCTGCGTTTCCGTAGCAGGCACGCGCTGCACGCGGTGCACGCCGCTCTCATATTTCATGAAGCGGAATACCTCTTCGCCGCTGATGCGCATGGTAACTTCGCGGAAGCCACCAATGTCATTCGGGCTGGCATCCAGAATCTCTGCTCGCCACCCGCGTTTTTCCGCATAGCGCTGGTACATACCCAACAGGTCTGCTGCGAAAAGTGCTGCCTCATCGCCGCCTGTGCCGGCGCGGATTTCCACAATCGCGTCGCGGTCTTCCGTTGCATCGCGGGGCAACAGACTGTATTGTACTTCTTCCTCCAAAGCAGTGATGCGGGGCTCCAGCTCCGCCAATTCTTCCGTTGCCATTTCTGCCAGCTCGGCATCTGTGCCGGCAGCCAGCAGGCGAGCTTCATCTCGTTGGTTAATGGCGGTGCAGAGCTCGTCCCATGCGTTCATGAGCGATTGCGTGCGACGGTGCTCACGCATGAGCTCCTCTGCTCGGGCGCGATTATCGAATAAGGTAGGGTCGGCTATTTCCTGCTCTAATTCAGCAAGTCGTTGGCGGCGTTTTTCAATCAGCGGTGCGTAATCCATTTTCTCTGCAACATTGTAATAGTGCGGGGCTGTTAAATCAAGCGCAATCTCTGCCCTGATTGCTAAAAAGCCCGCTGCATACTACGATGCAGCGGGCCGTTTAAGGTGTTTGATTGTGCCTTATTGGCGAGCTTTACGTCGTGCGCGCACGCCTTCTGCAAGGCGCTCCAGCATGGTGACTGTTTCGTCCCATCCTACGCAGGCATCTGTGATGCTTACACCGTATTGCAGCGCGCCGTGCCCATCACACTTCTGATTGCCGGAGTAAATATTACTCTCAATCATGACTGCGCCGATGTGGTCATCGCCCGCAGCCAGTTGCTCTGCAACGGATTCTGCCACTAAGTGCTGATCTTGCCAACGCTTATGGCTGTTGCCGTGGGAGCAGTCAATCATGATGCGGTTGGAGATGCCTGCTTGCTCCTGAATGGCCCATGCACGCTCAACATCGGCGCGTGAGTAATTGGGGCCATCCTGTGAGCCTCGCAGAATGATGTGGCAGCTATCATTACCGCTGGTGGATACAATAGCTGATACACCTTGCTTGGTAACAGAGAGGAAGCAGTGCGGGTGCGCGGCGGATACGATGCCGTCCACCGCAATTTGAACGCACCCGGAGGTGCCATTCTTAAAGCCGATGGGCATGGAAAGACCACTGGCCAGCTCGCGGTGTACCTGGCTTTCTGTGGTGCGTGCACCGATGGCGCCCCAAGCAATCAAATCGCTGATGTACTGGGGGGTCACTACATCCAAGAACTCCGTTGCGGCAGGAATGCCCATCTCAGCCAATCGCAGCAGCAGACCGCGAGACATGCGCAGCCCGCTGTTGATGTTGTAGCTGCCGTCCATGAAGGGGTCGTTAATCAACCCCTTCCAACCTACAGTGGTACGCGGTTTCTCAAAGTACACTCGCATGATGAGCAGAAGGTCCTCTGCATACTTCTTGCGGGCTTCTGCTAATCTGCCGGCATAGTCAATGGCGGCTACCGTGTCGTGGATGGAGCAGGGCCCCACCATGACGGCTAAGCGGTCATCTTCTTTCTTCAGAATGCGTCGGAACTCCTCGCGGGTATCAAACACAATCTTACTGGCCTCATGCGTTGCAGGAAAATCCTGCATGAGGATGGCGGGAGAAATCAGCGGACGAATGTCCGTGATGCGTACGTCGTCTGTAATGAACGGATTCATTTAATTAATCTTCTGTTTTCTTCCAGGAGTATACGTTGTCGGCAATCTGTTCCTGCTCGGCAGCGGTATAATCCGGGTAACGGAGGGGCTCGTCAGAGACATCCTCCTCGTCTTTGGACTTCTTCTTTTTCTTGTTTTTGCCCTTCTTGGTGCTCTTAGCCTTGGGGGCGTCGAGGTCATGGTGCTTGCCGGCGCGGTCTGTGCCCGTGCTGTAGGCAATGCAGTACTGGTTGCGGAGCAGTGTGTTGGTGAAGGGGTCTGTGAGGGAGCCTTCGGCACTGGTGCGCATGAAGACATAGTAGGGAGAGCCCCAGGGGTCGTAAAGACCGGCTACATCGCCATTCTCATACAAACCGCCGGTGGGATCCTCCACGGAGTCGGTCTTAATGTAGGGTCTGCCCTCGGTGTTGAAGTCCTTACCGATTTCCGTGTTGAACAGGATGTGCACCAAATCGGCGTCGTTCTCACCGTCTGTGGTCAATACGATTACCTCAGACTCGGAGTCGTCAATTTTTTCTTCGTTGTAAGGCAGAACACCGTGGTCATCCTTGAATGCCTGTACACCGGCTACAAGATCCTTACATACTTTGTTGGCGGCAGTAACGTTGCTGCGTTCAATCATGCTGAGCACCGTGGGGATGCCAACACCGGCCAAGGCACCGAGGATGGCGATTACCACCAGCAGCTCAATCAGGGTGAACCCTTTTTTAGCTTGATGGGAGAAAGTCATTTTCATACACACTCAGTCTAGCACATTGCGGCTCTTGTCTGCAAGCAAAATCAGCGTTTCCTCTGCAATAATCCGTATTTCGGAGAAAAAATGTAGGCGAGTAGAAAGATGGCTCCCAACACGACGATGATGGTGGCTCCCAAATGCCAGCCTAAGGGGTAGGAGAGGAAAAAGGCGGCTACGGAACCGAGTCCGCCGATTAATCCGCCCCCCCAGAACATAAGACCGGCACGGTTGGTGAGCTGGTACATGGTGGCGGCAGGGGCTACCAACAAGCCGAGCGTTAAAAAGGCGCCTACTGCTTGCAGGGAGGATACCAGCACTAAGATAATGAGGGCAAAGATGCCATAGCTGAAAGCGCGTGTGGGAATGCCCATGGCGGTTGCGGCGCGGGGATCAAAAAGGTAGATGAGCAACGGGCGTTGCAAGGCGGTGATGCTGAGGATGGCTAATGCGCTAACGCCGTATGCTATCCACAAATCAGCATTGCCCATGCTCATGATGCTGCCGAACAACCAATCGTCCACCTTTTGTTGTAAGCCTAAGCGTATCAGGATGATGTACCCGATGGCAAATCCCGTGGTGTGGATGATGGAGAGGGCTGTATCGTGGTCCACTTTCGAGGTGCGGGAGACGAACAGAGAGCCCAGCCCCACCATAAGCCCCGCGATAATGGCGCCGATGAGAATGCTCATTTGCATGAGCCCAAACAACAGAATGGCCAGTGCTATGCCGGGTAACAGCGCGCAGGAGATTGTGCCGATTTGCAGGGAGGAACGGCGCAATACAACCAAAGCACTAACAAAACCATTGGCAAAGCCGATAACGGCACACGCCCACAAGCTGCGCTGTGCTATCGGTTCTCCGAGAAATTGTATAAACTCGTTCATGCTGTGGTAGTAAAGTGTTGTTTGCCGAAGGCCGTAAGCAAGTTTTGCGGGCTGAGCACATCGGTGGTCTTTCCGAAGTCAATGAGGGTACGGTTAATCAGCAGGCAATGGCTGAAAATACGGGGTGCACTGGTGAGGTCGTGGTGCGAGGCGATGATGAGCCGCCCTTCCGCTGCCAATGATTGCAGCAGCTCACCCAGTGATTCCATACCCGGTACGTCCAAGCCGGTAAAGGGTTCATCCAGCAACAGAATATGAGCCTCTTGTGCTAAAGCCCGTGCCAGGAAGGCGCGCTGCTGTTGCCCGCCGGAGAGGGCGCCGATTTGTCTTTTTTGCAGATGGGTCAGGTGCAGGGATTCGAGCGCTTTATCCACAATCTCGCGGTCGTGTTTGCCTAAGGCGCCCCAGTTGCCGATGGCGGGGAAACGCCCCATTTCCACCAGTTCTCTCACGGTGATGGGAAAACGCCAATCAACCTCTGAGCGCTGAGGCATGAAGGCAATTTCATGCCGTGTTTGGTGCAGGGGAGTGTTATTCCACAAAATGCTGCCGCTTGCGGGTTTGTGCAAACCGGCCAGCAAATGAATGAGGGTTGATTTGCCGGCGCCATTGGGGCCGGTTAAGGCTAAGGTGTGGCCACAATGGAGGCGAAAGGAAATGTCCTGCAACGCAACTACATCGCCGTAGCAGGCGCTGAGTTGTTGCACCTGCAGCTCATGCCCGCCGTGGTGATGGTGGCTGTGGTCGCCACCCCAACATATATGCTTGTTTACCATTGGTATATAAATAAGTCGTGCAACAGGCTGCCATCGGGGCCGGTCCAGCGGGTTTCTGTTTGTGCCTCTTTCTGCGCAGGTTCTAACGTAATGCTAACAGCGTTTTCGGGGGCCCCTTCCTGCCAAGTTACCTCAGCCTCCAGTTCTAAGCCATCGGCCATACCGGGGAGGTTCAACTCCAATTCCCAAGGTGAGGTGGTGCCTTGGGGCATGGCGGCAAGCTCTTTTCCCTCGTATCGCAGGATACAGGATTGCGGAGCACCCGTAAACTGCACGCGGGTATAAATGGTTTGTGTGGAGGGCGTTTCTTTCAACGCATCTACACAGACATCCTTTTTCGTCGGTTCTGCCGTGAGGGTCAGTAAGGGAACTCCGGCCAGTATCACCCCGATGAAGGTAAGCCCCAAGGTGGCTTTGGGATTCATCTTATTTCAGATGGTTGCAAATGTTATTGACGTTGTGCATGAAGAGCGCTTCATAGCTCTGGTTGCCGGGTAATACGCCATCCAACACGAGCGGAGCGGTCGGTACCCCCAGTTGCTCTGCAATGACTTCCAGAATTTTCGGTGAGGCTCCCACTTCTGTAAAGATGCAGCGAACATCCTTTTGGCGTAAATCGTTCAACAGGGATGCCAAGGTGGCTGTGTCGCCCTCGCTTTCTTTAGAAATGCCGTGTATGGTGATGGGGGTAAAGTTGAACTCCTCACAGAAATGGCAAAGGGCAGCGTGCCCCGTTACCAAGTAACGGCGCTCTTGCGGGATTCTGCTGAACTGCAAGCGTGCCTTGCGGGTGAGGGCATCCATTTTTGCTGCGTATTTCTTTTGATTGGCTGCAATGGTGGCAGCTTGGGCCGGCAAGAGTTGTGCCATGTAGGCCTGCAGCGTGCGTGAGGCTCGCTTCATGTTCTCCGGGGTGTTCCACCAGTGCGGGTCAACTCGGCGGGAGTTCGGCAAGTATACATTGGGAATATCTCTCCCCAACCCTACAATCACCGTTTCTTCCGGCATGGATTCTGCCAGCTCGCTCAAATAGGGCTCGATGCCTTTTCCGCAGGCCAACAATAGCTGTGCATCTGCAGCGGCGGCTAATTGCTTGCTGCCCGGGGCAAAGGAATGCAAGTCTCCGTTCGCCGGGAATAAATCGACCACTTGCACGGCATCGCCGCCCAGTGCTTGAGCCATTTCGCTCAGCAGCGGGTGCAGACTCGCAATTTTAAGCTCCGCTGCTTGTGCAAGTTGCAGGCCAAACAGCATCAACACCAGACACCATATCTTCTTCATGCCCCTCATTGTAATCGCTCCTCCCCAAAACGTCAATTTCGTATTGCGACAGTATGAATTGAAAATAACGGATTTTTGACTGCGTTTGTATCCGGTGTTTAATTTCCTGCGACGTAGAACATAAAACGCCTGCGTGGTGAACACGCAGGCGTTGTGCAGTTAAAATTGAACCGAAGGTCGGAAGATTAGTCGTTTACGCGGCCAAGGTAGGTGCCGTCTTCCGTCTTAACGGAAATCTTCTGACCGGCGTTGATGAACAGGGGAACCTGAACAACGAGACCGGTGCTCATTGTGGCGCTCTTGTAAACGTTGTTAGCGGAGTTGCCCTTAACGCCCTCGGGAGCCTCAGTAACCTCCATGGTGATGGCGGCGGGAAGCTCGATGGAGCAGGGAATCTCGTCGGTGAACATAACAACATAGGTCTCGCCCTCGATGAGGTAATCCTTAACGGGCTCTACAATGTCCTCCGTCACGCATACGTCCTCGTAGGTCTCGGTGTTGAGGAAGTGGTAGCCCATGCCGTCAACATAGGAGAACTCCATCTCCTCACGGGTAAGCATAACACCCTCAAGGAAGTCGTTGGAGGTGAGGCGCAGATTGTAGTCCTTCTTAGAAGCGATGCTGCGGATGGTCATCTGAACATAAGAAGCCATGCGGGGAGGAGTCTTAAGCTGGCTTTCGCGTACGATGCAGATATCGCCGTTGTAATTTACGGCGTGACCTTTGCGGAGCTGAATAACGGGAACTTTTGCCATAACGCGCGGAGCGTATCAGACTCAGCCGTTTTAGTCAAGTCAATATCGATTCTGCGCTTCATTTTTTTGTTGTTTTATGGGTGATTTTGCCCTGTTTATTCATGCTAAAACAAGACGAGGCACCTGTAAGAGGTGCCTCGCTGTTGCAAAACGTGAGGTGGGGGCCTTATTGCGGAGTCAGAATTTTGCGTGCTAACTCCATCACATTGCCCACAGGTTTTTTAAGCATGGGAACTTTGGCGGTAGCAAACGCGGTGTCAATGGCATCCAATTTGGGGTTCTTGATGTTGACATACTCCACGGCCTCGCCATTGTTGGTAGTAACCTGTTTTTCTGCGGTGCCGGCGGCATCAGCTCCTGCAGAGCCTTCCAGCATGGCAGAGCAGAGCTCAAAGTAGGCCTTCCATCGCTCCAGGTAATGGTGCTGCATCAGTTCCGCATACTGGCGATGTGCATAGTCATTGAGCACGCCCACATCCGGGCGCCAAGTGGTCATCAGGCGTCGCAGGGCTTGCGTGTTGGCCTTTTTATCTTCCGGCGTTACGGCTCGGTTTTCCGCGCCTTCCAAATAGGCGCCCAGCAGGAAGTATTCGGAGGTGCGCAAAACCTCTGCCGTAGAGCGAATCAGGTTGAGGAAGTTTTCACTTTCTGTCTTGAAGAGTGACGTGTTCTTGCTGTTGTACGCATCTTTGCATCGTGCCAGCTGCGGCCGGGCTCGGTCTGCCAAAACTTGACGGCACAAATCCGCTAAGTCATATTGGTAAGTCTCCAGCTCGGTAAGTGATTTGCCCACTTCTTCACCGGCTTGCAGCATCAGTCGCGCGGCTTGCTCTACCTCTTGCGGATTGTAGTACATGTGCGGGTTGGACCAAGTGGAGGCCTTTTTAGCATCCAAATTCGGGCGAGCGCACATGATGTTTTCTAAGCATCCTTCCCGAATCTTATCAGGCTTGTACAGCCCGTTCATAATCAGCTCCAATGCCTGATTCAATTTTTCGTGGGTGCAACCATAGCGAGCCTGCATGTAATGCTGCAGGAATTGGCTGCGGTTAATCTCACCTCGGTTATTGATGCGCTCGTAGAGCAGGGCATAATAGAGCGGGTTTGTTTCAAGCCCCTCAGAGATGAGACCAATGCCGATGGTGTTCGTTTGTTCGGAACTGAGCTTCTCCAGAATCTCTGCCCCGCCGTACATGCCGGTATTGCCGCCGAAGTTGGCCAGCTCGCACCATACATAGGGCAGGTTATTGTAATTGAATTTTTTCGGGGAATTCGGGGACAGGTTCTTGTTGAGAGCAAGGATGACGGTATGCTCTGCAGAGCAGCCGTTAAGTAAGCGCTTATCAGGGTTGCCACCCCAGGCTTGCAGCAGCCAAATAGAATCCTTGGAAGCGGCTTGCATGGCTTGCTGAACCGCCTTTGCTGCTTGCGTTAAATCTGTGTTGCCTTTATTGCCGCCTTCGTGGAAGAGGTCGCCACCGTATACGTTGGCTGTGGTGCCGTATACATCATGCAGATGCTTGTACCACAGGGCGGCAATGCCGCTAAAGGCTTCGGATGTGGGTTGCAGAACGGCAGGGCGGTTATAGCCACACCACTTGCCTTGCCCCAAAATGGTGCCGTTGATGCCGGCTTGGGGTAAATCATGCGGCACAAAGCCCACATAGCCTTGCAGCACGGGTTCCATGCCCAGTTCCTTCAAACGGTGGGTAATAAATTTGCCCAACTCTGCTTCTGCATCGATGAGACTTTGCGATACCGGGCCTCCTTCGCCCTCCAAATTGCCCATGTTCCACCAAGCAGCGTAGGCCGGATTCGGGATGAATTGGGCAATCTTTTCTTCCGGGTAGCCCAGTTCTCGCAGGAATTGTTGCCACACTTTTTCTAAGCCTGAGGTGACTAACACATAGCGGAACCCATTTAAGGCCAGCATGTCCAGCTCTCGCTCCCAGCGGGCTTTGTCCCAGTGGGCGCCGGTGTAGCTCAGGGTGCAGTAGTTATAGGCGTAATTGAAGGGCAGTGCTTGCGGTACGGTTACCGTTTGGGTGGGGATGATAAATTGCGCGCCGGAGCTATTATCGCCGTTCCAGGAGAAGTGAACGTGCGCAATGTTGCGCAGATAATAGCCGTAGGCTCGTATACACTCATTCTCGTTAGATGCAGTAATGGTGATTCTGTTACCCATGCCGGTGATGGTGGGGGCAGCAGCCTCAGCGTTCAGCTTGAAATGCACTCGCTTGGCAAATTGCGGTGTCATGCGTTGAACCAAGGCTGCGGCCGCAGGCGCTTCGGAGACTGTATTTTCTTCTTGCTGAGTGCTTGCCGTGGCATTAGGTTTGCAGCTTACCAGCATAACAGGCGCAGTTAAGGCACACAGAAGGAGGGCTAATGTTTGCTTTTGCATTTTCATTGTGTGAAAACTTGTTGTTGAGTTGTTAGAAAAAAAAGTGCCCGCGCTTGGTGAGAAGTACGGGCACTGTGTAAAATGTTTGGTTTGAGGGCTTATTTAACAAGGAACTTAATGTTGGATATGTTATCCTTGTTTTCGTCTTTATTAGTGCGGCCATCGCCTAAGCCGTCTTCACCCAAGGAGAAAATATCGAAATCGACGTTGATACCCTTACCCTTTTGAGTTTGGCTACCGCCTTTGGAGCGCTTGCTACCCTTGCCGCTGTAGCTCTTGGGCCCTTCTAAGGAGTAACCAAGGCGGTAGAAGTAGTAATTGTCCCAGGGGTCGAGGATAGCGTGCATGTTCTTATCGAAGTTGATGTAGACGATACCCTCAGGCCTTTCTCCGCTTGCCGGATCATAGTAGCGCAGCTCTTTGCAGTAGGGGGTAAGCCCTTTATCCGGGTTGCCGTCGCCATCAAAGTCGCTGTTAAGCATCTGGTAGAGCGCATTGGCGCTGTCCTTGTCGCCATTACCCCAGAGCATCGGGGTAGTGGCGTTGGCCTTGTATTCGTTGAGTGCGGCGGCAATCTTGTCAATGTGCATCTGAGCCGTGCCGTTGGCTTCCTTGGATTTGACGACGCCTACAGATACCCAAGCAATGGCACCCAGTGCTGCCATAATGGCAATCACAACCAGAACCTCAATCAGAGTAAAGCCTTTAGCTTTTCTGTTGGTGCGGAGTTTCATGTGTATTAGACGGTCTTGATAACTTCCATCATCGGCATGAACATGGCCATCACGATGCTACCTACCACTACGGCAAGGAATACAATCATGAGCGGCTCCAGCATGGCGGTCAAAGCCGTTACGCTGTTGTCTACCTCTTCGTCGTATACTTCGGCCACCTTCATGAGCATGTCCGGCAGCTGGCCTGTTTCTTCACCCACGTCCACCATGGAAATCATCATGGCCGGGAAAATGTCGGCAGCAGCGCTCATCGGCGTTACGATGGATTCACCTTCGCGCACGGCATCGTGAATCTTGTTAACGGCATCGGCTACTACTACGTTACCGGCTGTGTCGCGGGTAATGAGTAGGGCCTGCAGAATCGGTACACCGGAGGATACCAAGGTGCCGAAGGTACGGGAGAAACGAGCAACGGCGCTCACGCGGTTCAGCTGGCCCAGCTTGGGTACCTTCAGAAGAATGCGGTCCATGGTGCGGCCACCGGCGGGGGTGCGCTTCCAGAAGGAAATGCCGGTGATGATGGCACCTACTACCAGCAGCACGAATACGGCGTTCGGCACATACGGTACAGAGCAGTGCATGCAGATATCAGAGAAGTTGAACACGAACTCAGACAGTGCAGGGAGCTCCTGTCCCTGACCGGCGAACATCTCCTTGAACTGCGGCACGATTACCAGCATGAGGAATACAAGAATCAGCACGGCAATCACAAGAATGATGGTCGGGTAAACCATGGCAGATACCACCTTGCTGCGCAGCTTGTTGGCTTTTTCCTGGTATTCGGCAAGACGACGAAGTACAACTTCAAGCACACCACCGATTTCACCGGCCTTCACCATGTTGACGAACAGGCGGTTAAAGAGCTTGGGATAGGCGCTCAGGGCTTCAGAGAACGTGGCACCGCCCTGTACTGCGTCTGCAATGGCGGCAATGGTGGCACGCAGGTTCGGGTTCGGTTCCTGTTTCTGCAACACTGTCAGAGATTGCAAGAGGGGAAGACCTGCATCAATCAGCGTGGCAAGCTGACGCGTGAAAATCATCAGCTCCTTCTGCTTGACGGGTGCACCGGCCTTGCCGCCGCCGGCATTCTTCTTCTTCTTGTCACCCTTCTTGCGAACTTCCTTAGCTCCGGTGGGTTTGGCGCTCTTGGAGGTTTCTACACATTCACGGAGCAGAAGACCCTGTGCACGCACCATTTCGGCAGCAGCCATTTTGTTGTCTGCGGCGATGATGCCTGTTTTTTCCACACCGTTTTGGTCGAGTGCGGTATATTTGAAATTAGCCATAATATTTGGTGTAAGTTAGCGGAAATTTGTTGATTACCTTAAAAAGATAGCAAATGTTTGTAGAGTCGTCAAGCTTTAGGTGTACTTAAGTACTTCTTCGATGGTGGTATTACCCTCAAAGATGTTCTGAATACCGTCTTCGCGCAGGGTGCTCATGCCCAATTCGATTGCTTTCTGCTTGAGGACAATGGAGGGCACGTTCTGCGTGATGAGCTCGCGGATGGGATCCGTTGCATTGAGCAATTCGTGAATACCCTTTCGGCCCTTATAGCCGGTGTTGGCGCATTTATCGCAACGGGCACCGGTGAAGAACTGCTGCTGACCAATCAATGCGGGGTTGATGCCCAGCTGGCTAAGCAGGGAGTTTGAGGGGGTATACGGCGTTTTGCAATACGGACAAATGGTACGCACGAGTCGCTGTGCCAATACACCGAGAATGGTGGCTGACAACAGGAACGGCTGCACGCCCATATCGATGAAACGGGCTACGGCACCGGCGGCGTCGTTGGTGTGGAGGGTGGAGAGTACCAAGTGACCTGTCAGAGCTGCCTGAATAGCAATCTGTGCGGTGTCTTGGTCACGAATTTCGCCCACCAGAATGCGGTCCGGGTCCTGACGAAGGAAGGCACGCAGTACGCGGGGGAAGGTAACACCGATGGCTTCGTTAATCGGCACCTGAACAATGCCGTCGATGTCGTATTCCACCGGGTCTTCTGCGGTAAGAATCTTGGTGTCAACGGTATTGATTTCGCGCAAAGCTGCATAAAGCGTGGTGGTTTTACCGGAACCGGTGGGACCCGTTACCACGAAAATGCCGTTCGGCTTGTTCACCGTATCAATAATGTACTCGTGCAGCTTCGGGGAAAGGTTCAGGTTGTCGAGGTTAAGGCTGACGCTGTTGCGGTCGAGCACACGCATTACCACAGACTCGCCGTATTGGGTGGGCAGGGAGTTAACACGCATATCCACACCGCCGTTGCCTACCTTCATCACGATACGACCGTCTTGCGGCACGCGGCGCTCTGCAATGTTCATGCCGGCCATTACCTTCACACGCGAGATAACGGAGTTGGCCAAGGAGGGCGGGGGTGCCTGCATTTCGTACAAGGCGCCGTCTACACGGTAACGAATCTTGAACTCGTGCTCGAAGGGCTCCAAGTGAATATCAGAGGCCTTCTCCTTAATAGCCTGCATGATAACGAGGTTAACGAACTTGATGATGGGGGCGGAATTGGCTTCTTCTGCACCATCCTGGCTGCCCACGTTCATGCCGTCCAGCTCGCTCATCAGGTCGCCCATGGCGGCTTCTGCGCCACCGTAGTATTCGGTAATGCGGGAGCGTACTTCGTAGTCTGCTGCTACGTACAAATAAATATCGTGGCCGGTGGCAATGCGAAGGTCGTCAATTGTCTGCGGATTCAGCGGATCCTCCAAACAAACGTACAGTCCATCGCCTTCGCGGTACTCAATGGGCAGGGCGCCATGCATGCGGGCGCGGCCTGCGGGAATCATATCCAGCACTTCCTGAGGCGGTACAAAGCCGTCCAGCGAGATAAACTGGGCACCCACTTCAGTGGCAATGATGCTCCAGAAATCCTCCGGACCACCGATAACGCCGAAGTCGACGAGGGTTTCCCAGAGTTCCTTGCCGCTGTTGGACATTTCTTCCTTGACGTCGCGAGACAAGGCTTTGTCCATCATGCCGTTGTTGATGAAAACCTCAAGTGTTACATCTGTATCCATAATATCGAGAAAATTGTGTGGTGTGTATGTGGGTTAATTGAGGTTTATCAGCTGGCGTCGCCGGTGGTTACGCGGATGATTTCATCTGCAGTTGTGCGACCGGCCAATACTTTGCGGATGCCGTCCTCACGCAGAGTGCGCATGCCTAATTCACGGGCACGCTTACGCAGCTGTGCGGAGGTGAGGTTTGAGTTGATGAGGCCACGAACGTCGTCCGTTACCTGGAAAATTTCGAAGATACCCATACGGCCCTTCATGCCCTTGCCACGGCACTTGGCACAACCGCCGGGATTGGGTACCATGACCTGGCGCGTGATGTCGATGCCGAGGGTGTCTGCCTGCTTCTGTGTGAGCTGGCCGGGAATGCGGCAGGAGCAGAGGCTGCGGCAGAGACGCTGAGCCATGACGGCACGCACGGCAGAGGCAATAAGGAAGCGGTCGATGCCCATATCTGCAAGACGAGCAACGGAGGAAGGGGCATCGTTGGTGTGCAGGGTGGAGAGAACCAAGTGACCCGTCATAGCGGCCTGAATGGCAATGCCGGCGGTTTCTCCGTCACGAATTTCACCCACCATGATGATGTTCGGGGCCTGACGCAGCATGGCTCGCAGGGCAGCGGCGAAGGTCATGCCAATCTCAGAGCGAATCATTACCTGGTTAATACCGGCCATTTCGTATTCTACCGGGTCTTCAGCGGTGATAATCTTCTTGTCCGGGCGGTTCAGGTGGTTAAGGCAGGCGTACAGTGTTGTCGTCTTACCGGAACCGGTGGGGCCGGTTACAAGGATAACGCCGTCGGGCAGGGTGACTAAGCGATCGAAGGTGGCCTCGTCATCGGAAAGGAAGCCCAGCTGCGGCAAGCCCAAGGCCAGAGCGGATTTATCCAAAATACGCATTACGACGGATTCGCCGTGGTTGGTGGGCACGGTGCTCACACGAAGGTCAATGTGCATGCCGTCTCTCAGGTCCATCTCAATACGGCCGTCCTGCGGGAGTCGCTTTTCTGCGATGCTCATGCTGGAGCTCATTACCTTAAGACGTGCTACAATAGCACCCAGCAGCTTTTTGGGGTGGTTGGCTACCTCTACCAAGCGACCGTCCACACGGTAACGCATGCGGATGCGGTCTTCCATCGGCTCAATGTGAATATCGGATGCTCGCATCTCATGAGCTTCGTTGAACATGTTGTCAATCAACTCAATGATGGGGGCTTCCGAGTCACCTTTAGCCAAGTCTTTCTTCTCCGGATAATATTTGTCGATGGCTTTTTTCAAGCCGATGTCGGAGGCTACAAAGTAGGAGATTTCGCGGCCTAAGAATTGGGGCAGGCTGTCGAGGGTCTCCATATCAAACGGGTCTGCAATGGCAACCTGCAAGGAGTAGCCGTCATCGCCAATGGGCAGGAAACCGACACGGCGTGCCAATTCTCCATTGGTGGAAGCAATGATGTTGGGATCCACCTCAAAGGAGGCCAAATCCACATATTCCATGGATGAATTGTAGGCTGCAACTTGGGCAATGTATTCTGCCGTCAGATAATTATTCTTAATGAGGAAGTCGATGGTGCTATCGAGCGGAGAAAGCTCAGCTTTAACGCCATCGAGCGTACCGGCGTCGATGGCGCCGGCTTCCACCAGAAGTTCGAGAAGGTAATTTTCGTTTGAGTACACGGGACGGAGAGTGGTAAAGTATTAAGCCGCGATGCCCGGGCATAGCCCTGCACCTGTCCCTTATACTACACTATATTTTGCAGGACGTCAATCTTCCAGTTGAAGAAAATCTTGTTTTTTTATCGGGCGGAAGAGTAAAAGAGAAGTCGGCCGCTTTCCGGGTAGGGAAAACGGCCGATGGAGAAGGAACGGGGCGGGAATCAGCGTTTGCCGAATCGCCTGTTGCGTGCAGCAAAATCCGTTAGAGCGGCGTCCAATTCCGTTCTGCCGAAATCGGGCCAAAGTACATCCGTTACCCACAGTTCCGCATAGCTGATTTGCCACAGCAGGTAATTGGAGATTCTCATCTCTCCGCTGGTGCGAATGAGTAAATCCGGGTCCGGCATGCCGGCGGTGTAGAGGTTGCTGCTGATGAGCTCCGGGGTAATATCCTGCGGGCTTATGTCGCCCTTTTGCACCAGCTCTGCCACGCGGCGAGCGGCTGCTGTAATTTCTTGGCGAGAGCCGTAGGAAAGCGCCAGCACTACGTTGAGCGCCGTGTTGCCTGCGGTCTGCTCCAAGCATTCGTTGAGGCGCTTGCGGCATTTGTCCGGTAGCATATCCAGCTCGCCAATAGCATGCAAGCGCACGTTTTTCTCCATGAGCTCGGGCAAACGCTCTTTCAAGAACTTGGCAAGCATGTTCATGAGGTAATTCACCTCAATTTTAGAGCGTCCCCAGTTTTCCGTAGAGAATGCGTACAGGGTTAACCACGGTATGCCTTTTTCTATGCAAAGGTCTATGACCCGTTGCACAGTCTGTCCTCCGGTTTCGTGCCCTTTGGAGCGAGAAACCTTATTTTGCTCAGCCCAGCGGCCATTGCCATCCATGATGATGGCAATGTGCTGCGGCATTTTCTGCGTGGCTGCGCCGGTATCAGAGCTCATATTCGCCGTATTCTGCAAGAATGGCTTCCACGCGCTCAATGTCTTCCGGAGAATCGACGCCGCTGGTTGTCTTGCGGCCTCGGTAGTTTACTTCTACCATCTTAACGCGCAGTCCGTTGTAGAGGAATCGCATTTGCTCTAAGCCCTCAACACTGCCGATTTCGTAGTCGGATTCCGGCAGCTCAAAATAATTCTTCAACGCACTGAGGGTATAGGCATACAGGCCAACGTGGCGGCGTACGGGGCTCTTCTCCAGCGTGGCGCGTGCTTTCTCAGGCTTACGAATAGCGGGAATGGTGCTCTTAGAGAAGGCCATGGCATAGCCGTCCTTGTCTACCAGCACCGTGGTGCCGCTGTACGGTGTGCTCTTCTTGCTTTCCACCAAGCGGTCGTATTCATTCCAATCCAAGTGGATGCAGGGGGTGAATACATCGCCCGGGGTGGCTTTCCATTCATCAATAAGCTGTTGGATGACCCACGGCGGGCACAGAGGGTTGTCGCCCTGCAGGTTAATGATGAAGGCCGGTGCCTCTGCCTGTTGGCTTACGGCATCCCAGCAGCGTTCTGTGCCGCTGCGGCAGGTTTCCGCCGTCATTACAGCCGGAATCCCGGCTCCCTCACAAAAATCAGCAATACGAGTGTCGTCCGTAGCTACAACGTAGCTGCAATTCTCGTTGTGGCGGCAAATGGATTCGGCTATTTCTGCAACACGGCGAATCATTTCCTTGCCGGCAATTTTTACCAAAGGCTTGCCCGGCAAACGTGTGGAGGCGTAACGGGCCGGTATAACGATAAGTATGGATTGAGACATGGTAAGCGTTGTGTACGATTCTTCACCGCCATTCTACCCTTTTGCTTCTTCTTTGACAAGAAAAAAACTGCCTTGATACCCTTCAAAAGTATCATTCCGCTTGACAACGGGGAACTTCAGTTCTAAAATTCATGGCATGAAGCAAGCCTCCATTCTGATTGCGCTGAGTAGCATAGCCTGTTGTGTAGCCACGGCAAATGATAGTGTATTGAGCGTCTGCACGGCGTTGGAAAACGGCTTGGCAGAGCAGTTGACTCTGCTGCGCTCGGTGCAGAATGCTGCTTCTGCAGCGCAGGCGGTAGAGCCTTTGCGTGCCAATTTTGATAAGCTGCGCTCCTACAATGATGCTGTTCCCACAACAGATTTGTGGCGCCATATTGAGAATAACCCGGAGCTTAAGAACGAGCTTGTGTTGTGCATTCAGTACATTTCGATGGAGTTTCGCCGTATTGGTGAGGCGCAGTTCTTTGGGTGCGATGAGCTTAGTGCCTTGCTCACTCCCTTGATGGTGCCGGTCTCTACCCGTACCACAGAGGAAGAAGAGGAGTGATTTGAGGCTGCTTTTTAGTCTCATTTGCGGCGATGGTGCGTGTGCCCTGCATGCGCTACGCTGTTTTCTTTCTCGCGCAGCAAATCCTGCAAGTGAGCCAGCTCGTGGTCCATGTATTCCGGTAAATTATCGTGGTGGCGGGCCATTTGTGAGAATACTTCGTCGCGGTAGTCAATGGCTTGGCGGTACGATTCTTCCTCTGAGCCGTATTGTAAATCAGAGAAATAGCGCGTGATGATGCGGCCACAGCGTTGTATGCTGACACGCCAGCCCTGAAAATCCGTGTTTTCGTAGGTATATCGGGTAATGTTTCGGTTGTTCATGAGGGGGAAAGGGTTCGTAGATTATGACCCCGCAACGGCGCTAACTATTCAATAACTTGCAGAGTAACTTGCACTTGCCGAAAAGGCGCTGTGGCGAAAAAGCTTGATTTTACAATTTTATTCGGTATAATCTCGCCCCGTTATGGAAAACTTTACTCCTTGGACTCTCTTTGTTGACCTTGGCGTTATCTCGTGCTTGCTGTTGATTTGTAAGTGGATGCGCGTTAAGTTGAGACTGATGCAGAAGTTTTTTATTCCGCCCAGCTTAGCTGCCGGATTCTTGGGCTTGGCTTTTGGCCCCGGGGGTATGGATGTGTTGCCCCTTTCTTCTCAGTTGGGTACCTATGCCGGTATACTCATAGCCTTTATTTTCGGTTCGTTGGCAATTACCTCGCAGCGTGGGGAGGATGCCGGTGCCTCCATTGGCCGCATGTGGGCATATTCCCAAGCCGGTTTGCTGTTGCAGTGGGCCTTGGGTGGTTTGTTAGGCTTGCTGGTATTGCAGTATATTTGGCCGGAGATTGGAGCCGGCTTCGGCATCACCATGCCTAGTGGTTTCTGTGGTGGCCACGGTACCGCAGCTGCCGTGGGCGAGGCCTTCAAGAACATGGGCAACGATGCCATTGTAACGCTGGCCATGACTGCGGCAACCGTGGGTATTGTTGCTTCCGTTTTCATTGGCTTGCCCCTCATTAAGTGGGCCACGCGCAAGGGCCATACTTCCTATATCACGGATTACGAATCCTTGCCGGTCGAATTGCGCACCGGTTTGCTGGTACCGGAAGAAAAGCGCCCCCGCTTGGGTACAGATACTTGTTCCTCCATTTCCATTGATTCGCTCACCTTTAATCTGACGGTAGTGGCTGCTATTGCCTTGGGTGGTTATGGATTGAGCAAGTTGGTGGGTATGTGGGTGCCGGGCTTAGAGCTGCCGGTGTTCAGCTGCGCCTTTGTGGTAGGTGTTTTCCTGCGTAAAATTTTGGATCACACCGGCGCTATGCAATATACCTGCCCGCAAACCATCAGCCACATGAGTGGCATGATGACAGATTTCCTTGTGGCCTTCGGTATTGCCAGTATCAAGCTTTCCGTGGTGGTGGCCTATTGGCAGCCCTTGGTCATTTTGCTGATTGTTGGCTTGGTTGGCACGCTTCTTTATGTGTTGTTGATGGGCAAACTGATGCAAAAGGAATGCTGGTTTGAAAAAGCCATTTTCACGTGGGGCTGGTTTACGGGTACCATGGCTATGGGTATTGCCTTGCTGCGTGTGGTGGACCCCGATATGCGCTCCCGCTGCTTGGATAGCTATGCGCTGGCCTACCTTTTCATTGCCCCGGTAGAAATTGCGCTGGTCACCTTCGCACCCATTGTCTTTACTAATGGCGGCGGCCTCTGGTTTGCGTCTGCTTGCTTGGTTGCCGGCTTAGGCGTGCTGGCTGTTGCTAAGTGCAGAGGATGGATGAAGAAATAAGCTGTTGAAATGCTCGTTTGGCTCATTCTGCAAGAGTGTGCTCAACGAATGAACAAAGAGCCCGGGGCAAAAGCTCCGGGCTCTTTGCTATTTTCTCATGATGATAGAATGGACTTTTTTATAAAGCCGTATCTCATCCTTTTGCGAATCAAAATACGGTTCTGTTAGTAGTTGAATAAGAAGTATGCTGCCGGGGATGCCGTTCATGAGCAGAAATGTCATGACAGGGGCGACGATATGAGTTCTGAAGGTAAATGTTTCAGGAAAATCCCAAAACAAAAGGACGATAAAGTATATTGTGGAGAGTGCGATGATGGAACAGGTCTCCCACGGATAATTCAAAATAAACTTTTCCGCTTTGCGTGAAGGGAAAGCATCGGGATTGATGGAAAGAATCCCTTTTTCTTCATTTTTGACAAAAGTAGGTACTTCCAACAAGTCTGTATCAGGAACGGTTGGCTGATTAAACGGTTTAATATTCAAATGATGGCATGCCACAGCAGTGATTAGTAACTGTTCAAATGCTGCAACCGACGCGATATTGGCCTCATCCGTTTTTGATAATAACGGATATCTGTCCTCATAGGTCGGCAGTATCCAATTTCCATACGAAACAATAGAGGAAACGATGGAGTGCTGAGAAATAAGCAATCCTCCCCACGCTGCATACATATTTGCTTGAGATAAACTAAAACCTTGCCGATATGCCCATTTTTTGCGCCGCCTGAATGAATCTCTCGTAAACAACAGGATTGTTTTGTTTGACGCATCCGTAATCATTATTTCCCCCATGGCGTCTATGTTGATTTTTCCGCATGATTCGCCATTATAATACAGTTGTCCTTGGGTTTCATGGGCGCCATACTTATCTATGATAAGTTCATCTTTCCCTCGTGTTACCTTGAAGCGCTTTGTGTTGTAATCAAAAGAAGCGTGACCGAATACTTCTGCCTGCGCGGTAAATATGGTTCCCTCCCAATTCTTTTCAAAGGTCTTTCTCTTGATTTGTATATGCATGGTTGCGATATGAAAGGTAGGTAGGCTATAGAGAATAACAGTGCTCCGCGTAGTATAACGTAGGCAATATCTGTTGTCAATCCTACGTTTCGAGAGCTGCTATGCAATAAAAAAATCCCCTCTGCCCAACAAAAGGCAGAGGGGATAATAAGCTTTTTGATTCGTAGCTTTAGCCGAGAACCTCAGCGCGCTCCTCAAGGAGCTCGTTGCAGGAGGCCTCAATCTTGCCACGGGAGAACTCGTCGATGGGCAGGCCGTCAACGATGGTCAGCGTGCCGTCAGCCTCAGTGCGGCTGGGCATGGAGCAAATGATGCCCTCGGGCAGACCGTAGTGAGTACCATCGCTGTAGCGAGCCACGGAGTACCAGTCACCCTCAGCGGTGGGGGTGGTGAGGTTCTTCACCGTCATGAGAGCGGCGTTAGCGGCAGAAGCGGCGGAGGAAAGACCACGAGCCTGAATGATGGCAGCACCACGCTGCTGAACGGTCTTGATGAAGTCGGTCTGCAGCCATTCGGTGTCGGAGATTACCTCAGTTACGGGCTTGCCGCAAATCTTAGCGTTGGTGTAGTCCGGGTACTGCGTAGCGGAGTGGTTGCCCCAGATGGTCATGTTGGTGACATCGGAAACCTGCACGCCGGCCTTAGCTGCGAGCTGAGCCTTAGCGCGGTACTCGTCGAGCATGGTCATGGCAAAGAAGTTTTCCTTGGGCATGCCGGTAGCGTTGTGCATGGCGATGAGGCAGTTGGTGTTGCAGGGGTTGCCCACTACAAATACCTTGCAGCCGGGAGCGGCGTTCTCAGCGATAGCCTTGCCCTGGCCAACGAATACCTTACCATTGATGGAGAGAAGATCCTTACGCTCCATACCGGCCTTGCGGGGTACGGAACCCACGAGCATGCACCAGTCAGCATTCTTGAATGCAACAGCAGGATCATCGGTAGCTACGATTTCCTGCACCAGCGGGAAGGCGCAGTCCTCAAGCTCCATCACCACGCCGTTGAGCTTCTCAAGGCAGGGGGTGATTTCCAAAAGCTTCAGAATAACGGGCTGATCAGCACCCAGCATTTCACCGGCTGCGATGCGGAACAGAAGGGAGTATGCAATGTTGCCGGCGGCGCCGGTCACGGTTACGGTTACAGGTGTCTTCATAACGCCACATATTATGCCAGTTTCTACCCCGGCGGTCAATCCTGAATTCTGCCACATCAGGTAAAATACCAAAGAAATATGGTGCAGTCACATAAAAATACGCTGTGCCGTAGTAGCAGTTCGTGCCCATTGTGGCAGCATCACCTCATCGCCGGATGCTGTGGCAGCAAAAAGCCCCGGGTATGAGCCGGGGCTTTGGAGGAGGAAAATCGTTATTCTTCGTCGTCTCCTTCTGTGGGAATGCGAGGAACGAAACGCATGATTTCTGCGTGGAAAGAAAGGGGAACGTCACCCGTAGGACCGTTTCGGTTTTTAGCAAGCAACAGGTTAGCATCGTTGCCGGCTTTTTCGCGGTCTTCATCGTCTTCGGCGTAGTATTTGGAGCGCCAGAGCAAGCCAATCATATCGGCGTCCTGCTCAATAGCACCGGATTCACGCAAGTCACTCATCATGGGCGTACCCTTGTTCTTGCCGGTACGGTTTTCCGGACCACGGTTCAGCTGGGCCAGCACAACAATAGGAATCTTGAGCTCTTTTGCGAGGGCCTTGAGGCCACCGGAGATTTCTGCAATTTCACGTTCGCGGCTGTTTTGAGCCTGCTTGGTGTGCGAGCGCATGAGCTGGAGGTAATCGATGCCGATGGCGGCCAAATCCGGGTATTTGCGCATTTGGCGGCGGGCTTTGGCGCGCAGCTCAGAGATGGAGATACCGGCCGTGTCGTCAATAATCAGCTTGCTGTTTTTCAGCTCGGTAATGGCAGATTTGAAGCGCTTTACTTCCTCCGGTGTCAGTTTGCCGCCTGCTGCCTTGAGGGCAGACTTGCTGATGGCAGCGCGCGCATAGAGAAGGCGCTCCACCAGCTGCTCACTGGGCATTTCACAGGAGAAGGCCATCATGGGTAGCTTTAAGTCTAGCACCACGTGCTCTACAATATTGAGCATGAAGGAGGTTTTACCCATAGACGGACGCGCGGCAATAACGAAAAGCTCACCGGATTTCATGCCGTTAATCATGGTGTCCAACTTCGGGTAGCCGGTGGAAATACCGAGGATGCCACCTTGGGTGCTCATCATGCGTTCCAAGTTGGATACGGCTTTCTCAATGTCGTCTTTCAGGCTCCATTCCTCTCCTTTTGCGGAGGCATGGCGAATTTGCAACACTTCCTGCTCCGTTTGGTCCAGCAGTTCTTCCACTTCTGCCTCCGAGGTATAGGCTGCATCCGTAGCGCGGTTGGCGGTGAGAATGATGCTGCGGCGAATATATTTTTCCTTCAGCGTCTCAAAGTGCAGGGAGTACAAAGCCGTGGTCGTGGCAAAGGAAAAAATATCCATCAACCCCGCATTGCCGCCTACGGCTTCCAATTTCTTGTTGTCGGCCAGCTCCTGTGCTACGGATACGGTATCGATTGCAATGCCTTTCTCATAGCGCTCGCGGAAAATCTCCCACAATATTCGGTGGGCAGGGATGTAGAAGTAATCACCGGTCAGGCCATCTGCAATGCATTGAGAGATAATGTTGGTGGGGTCGATGGTCATCATCGAGAGCAGGCTCTTTTCCACACCGGGAGCCTGCGGCATCACGGCGTGCTCTTTTTCTGCCGTTGCCCCAGATTTGAAGTCTATCTTGTCTTCTTTTTTCTTTGCCATGATGCCTTGTTACGCGTGCCCGCTCATGCTACCATAGCAAACAGGCGATTTCAAGAAAACAATTTTGATTTTTCATTTAGAGCAGTATCAATTCTCCTTTACTCCTTACCCTTTGTGTGATATGCTGGGTGCGTAAAATATTTTGCAGTCAATTTCTTACTTTATTAACACTCAGCGTACCAATGAGGCAGAGGTTCCGCATGATGTACATTGTGTGCCGGTTCAATTCAAAGTGATGGGAGAACAGAAAGAAGAACAATGATGAAAAAGCAATGGCAGGAGTTTGCCCGAGATATGGAAGAACTAGAGGCTGAAATGGAGGCTATGGAGAAGGCCATGCCCACTGAGCATGTATCTTGTTCTCGCACTTCGTTTACTCGCAATGGCAAAACGATGAGTCGGCAAAACAGTGTGCACCATGGCAATACAAAATCCCCGTCTTCTATCCCGAAAGAAGAGAGGGAGCATTTGCTGGAATTAATGGAGATGCGTATGGAACGCCTGATTCAGCAGCGTACCAATATGCTTTATGTGCTTGTCGGTATCTCCTTGTTGCTTTCTTTGCTGGCTTTGGTTGCCGCTTGCATTGTGTGAGTTCTCCTCTACAGAAAAGAGGTAGTCCTCTTTATTCGCGTATCATAAACAGAATGAAAGGGCCGCCGTGTTAATGTCGGCCCTTTTTAATGGCTTGGCGCTGTTTGGCGTATTGCTCATTCAAGCTCTTCTCTTTTTTGCTGAAATCTTCGTAATTCTGCGTTCGTTCCTTGTACAATGCCTTCCTTTCTGCATCGTACCACAGAGCGAGTGCTCTCTCTTCGTTAGATAACAATTCGAGCTGAACGTGGTAGTAATGGTCGCGCCATTCTTCTGTATGGGACATGGGGTGGGGCAGACAAACAATGCCGCAGGAATCGCTGTAATTGATTTGCACCCACGGGGGCATGCTGCATTCACTCGGATTCAGCGTATAATTGCAGATATTGCAAATGGCTTGACGCTGTTTTACCTGTTGGGGGGTGTTGCTGCCATCTGTTGACCGCATAATTTCCTCCCACATGGCGGGGTAAATCTCCGATAAAAAGTGGGTTTTGGCTTCTTCTGAGGTGTTTTCAATATGCCCTTCAGCCGCCAGTTTTTGCCATACAGAGCCTTCGATATCGTGGTCGATTTCCTTCCACGTTGTGGGGTATCCGGGCAGGACGGCGTAGGCTTCTATGTATGCTTGCTTCAGCGTTTTATACTCCTGCGGATATTTACTGCGGTATTCAGCCAGAGCCTTGCGGTAAGATTCTGTAAATGCGGCTAGCGGATTAAATGGCAGAGGTTCTGTCGGCTTTTGCTGAAAACAGCACGCTGACATAAGAATGACTCCAAGGAACGGAATATAGCGGAAACTCTTTTTCATTTCTTGTATACGGGCGATGCACCTATGATAGCTCTTTTTTATTGAAATGCGAGGGCATTTTTCAGAAAAATCATAAAATGTGGGTCGCAATCAATTTACAGCTTGACATCTTGTGTGGAACTCGTATACTGGAAGTGTCCTTATAACCATGAAAACGCTTTCCATCCTTTCTGTTTTTGCTGCGCTGGCTCTTAGTGTCCAGGCTGCACCCACTATTGACGTAAAAGACCTTTCTGAAGAGAAGCTTCAGGAGATTGCAACCGAGCGCCAGAAGAAGAGCCTTGATTCTTACAATTCTGCAGTGAAGAAGGCAGAAGATAAGCGCGATAAGGCTGTCAAGAAGGCTAAGGAAATTACGGATAAGAACGATGCCGGCTTGAAGAAGACCATTCAGCGCCGTCACCTCAACACCATGCTGCCTCCCTGCGAGCGCGAACCCGAGGCTCCGCGTGATCCGGAGGATTACAGCATTGAGTATTAATCCTGATTAACTCGATAATTTTTGAAAAACCGTGGTGCGTTGCTTAGCGTACCACGGTTTTTGCGTTTCGCTCTGTTAAACTTCTTAGTTGATAAATGGGAGTTTGTCGTATCCACCCCGCGAGCGCAGCGAGCCAAATTTGAGAGTCCGGAGGACGACAGAACGTAGCCGGGGGTGGTTCATCGAGGCGTAGCCGAAGATGAGAACCCCCGGTAACGCATGAAAATGATAGGGAGCCCTGTAGCGCCTGAGGCGCAGCCGAAGACGCGGAAGGCCGACAGATAAGGGCGAGGGCGTAAGCCCGAA
>JAEIGA010002250.1_pt1 | contig 30818 bp, 43 predicted proteins | sample 9270691 | NCBI WGS metagenome assembly JAEIGA01 (sample SAMN17057246, study PRJNA624740) | gut metagenome | biome: biome; isolation source: fecal sample | host: Bos grunniens | place: China: Xizang | collected 2019
AGGTTCTCGAAGCACCAACAAGGTCAATTCACCTATCTCAAAGTGTTTATCGGATATGGGAACAATGGGACTGCGGGCCAATGCGCATATTTCGATATGTTCGGGCAATTGGGGTGGACGGGCAATTATGGGGGTCGAGCGGGTTGGATGGTAGTATTACACCCATGTAGTTCTAGTTTTACGACCTCAAACATCTACCTCAAGGTCATCGCTAACTCAAATATCGACTACGACATTTGGTTCAAGGCAGATACGAACTGGGTGGTGCCGAATGTTTTGTTCTTCCCGTCGGTTTCTTGGCGGTATGGTGAAGTCACCGCGCAATCGTCTTGCACCGTCTATGACCCTGTTTGGATAAGCACCGACCCGAGCGGGACAGAATGTGCCCTCGCTCTTATCTCTGAGTCGAAGGATTAAGTTGACAATAACACCGATGAAAAACTAGAAAGGGAATAGAATCATGTTCGACAAAATCAAGCAAAAATTAACCGGGAAAAAGGGAATTGTCAACCAAAACGGAAGCGATTGGCACCTCGCAGAAACTCGAGGCGGTTGCTATGGATTATGCTCTAGCACGGACGGTTCCTATGACAATCTGTTCCCAGATGTGAGTAGAATAGCCGAGCAAATAGCCACCATCTTGCCTTACGCGATCAATGCCGAAGGCGAGAAACTCAACCCTCAACCGCAAGCCATCAAAGCCTTATACAACCCGAATAGGGAGATGTCTGGGCCAGAGTTCTTTGAAGCGCTCGCCACTCTCGCCCTAACCTTCCCAACGGTCTATATTCTCGTCCACCGCATAGACGGGCAAGCCGGCGAGATTACTCCCGACAATATCGGTGGCTTTACCTTCCTAAGAGGGATCACTCCGCGCTATTACCCAGACGGAACGGTTCAATACAACCTCAATGGAACCGTGATTGATGATAGACGCGTCATCAGACTCTCGCTGAATGTGAACCCTTACGATCTTCTAACCGGCTATTCCCCAGCAACTGCGGCGAAGAAGTGGGCGACACTCGATGATTATATTGTCGATTGGCAAAACGGAACCTTCAAAAATAACGCAATCCCAGCAGGCGAATTTATCATCACCGCTCGAGATGCCGATGAGTTCAATGCCATTGTTGATGAGATGGAGCGCAAACACAAAGGAGCCGGTAGAAACAACAATGTTTCTTATGTGCATAGACCCACAAGCAGTATAGATGGGAAGCCTCTGCCGGCTCAAATTGAGTGGGTGCCATTCGCCCAGAGCGCCAAAGACCTCACCCTCGATTCGGTATTCGCGCAGGCTAACAAGAAGACCGCTATGGCCTTCGGTGTGCCAGAAGAAATCAAAGGCTTCGTTCAAAATAGCAACTACGCTTCAGTCGCAACCGCCGAGAGAATCTTTGACAAATATACAGTTCTCCCCAAAGCCACGAAGATTTGGGCTAAATTCACCCACGAACTCAACCGCATTACTGGTGGCTTAGGCTTCGCCATTACCTTTGATTACGAACCTGCACAACTAGCCGATGAAGATAAGGTCAACGCAGAAACCACCCGAATCCAACTAGAAACCCTAAGAAGCGCGCTTGATGCAGGCTTTGCACTTGATAGCGCGGTAGTAGCGCTCGGGCTTCCTGAAGGGTTCAAGGAACTCGATATAGCTCCAGAAACGACTGTCGAGGAACGACCAGAAACCACCGATGACTTTGAATCGGAAGCGAGCCAAGTAGAAACCTCGACCAAGATTGTCAAGGCCAAGACTGTGGCAAGCGATGTTGAAACTGAAGCCTTACTGCAAGGATACACACTCGAACAAATCGAAGCGGAAATCTATGACTACGAGTTCGATGAGGAGAAAAAATCACGCAGCTTTGCGGATGATCTTCTGAAGGTTCTTCTAGGTGGAGCGACACTCTACGCTTTGGGCGAAGAAAAAGAACTTGAAACAGAGGCTGCCGCGATTGGATATGATGTAAGCAAACTTACCACCTATTCGCCAAGCCAAGAGTTCCAAGATTCGTATCTTGAGTATCTAAGAAATGTCACTTTGTCCTACACAAAAGACACTAATACTTCTATCAAGCGCGTGCTAGAACGAGGATATACAGAAAACTGGACACAAGCAGAAATCAACCAAGCCTTGCGGGATATTATCCCTAATGAGTTTTGGCGCATACGAAGATTCCAACGGACAGAAAGCCATCGCTCGAACCAACTCGCCTCCATCGACATGGCGAAGCAATTTGCAGACCAACTAGACATTTCTGGGATTACAAAAGTTTGGCATATCAACCCTGCATCATTAAACCATTGTGCAACTTGTCTTGAACTAGATGGCAAAGAATTGCCACTAGACGGTGACTTTGAAGAAATTGCAGAACACGCGTTTTCTGCGGGTGTCGGCGAAGCGGCAGATGCCCACCCCCAATGTATGTGCTTTCTAACATTCAATATCCCAGATATGCCAAAAGTAGAGATCAGCGAGTCTGCAACAGTTGAGCCATCAGAAAAGTCAGTCAAGGTCAAATGTCCCAAATGCAAGCGATATATCTGTGAAGCGAAAAGCGGAGCCAAACTCAAAAATGTGGTCTGTTCAAGATGTGGAGAGCATTTCGATGAGGAGGTCAAATAATGGCAATTACTCTCACCACCTCAGCGCAGGTTGTCGGTTCTAATCAAGATGGAGGGTTCAAAGGCGAACTGCTCGCTTGGTATTCTGACAAGAGTGGGAATAATGCCACCGTTCATGTGGCTCTTAGAGTGACCTTCATCGACTCAAATTATTCCTATTACTACGGTTCAAATAAGAATTACACCCTCAACTTCAACGGGACGAGTTCAGCGCAATATAGCCCAAGTATGTATCTCAACGAGGGGGTGAACATGGCCGAGAGAACCCAGAGTGTAGCAGGTGGTTCAAGCATCTCGGCATCGGGTTCTTGGTATTCTTACAACTACGGTTCATTCAATATCAATTTATCTCAGACAGTCAATTTGCCAGTCTTTGCCACTAAGCCCGCCACTCCAACGGTGTCGGCTTCAACCGGAACTGCCACCACCACCTCTGTGACTTATGGCACGACCTCATTCGGGACACCGAACTCTGGAACGGTCTATCTCTACGGAGGCACAGGTTCGGCTCCGACAGGTTCTATCACGAGCAAAACCACCACCGGCAATTCGACCTTCACCCATTCGGGATTGGCATCGAATACGCGCTACTATTACCGCGCACGAGCCTACAATAACCAGCTCTGGTCGGATTATTCTTCGACGGTGAACGCGGTCACCAAAGCCCAAGCGCCGACTATCTCATTCCGCTCTGCCACAACGAACACAATTACAATGAACTTCTCCGTCAAAGCAGATGGTGGGGTTTACCCAAAAACGCTTCAATACTCTCTCAATAACTCGACTTTCACGACCTATGCCACCTTCAATAGCGGAAGCGCCACCTCTGGCACCTTCACCATCATGAATCTGACCGCAGGAACACCATACACAATCTATACGCGCGTCACCACGACAGCAGGCACGGTCAACGCAAACTCAATTACGGTTAGGACTCAACAGGCAAGCTATGCACCTTACCCCAACAACCCGAATAGCGCGAACATCGCAAAGCAAATCAAAAAGCTACTAGCTCCGAGAAGCGGACTCGCTAGGCAAGTCGTCAAACTTTATGACTCATATAACGGAAAAGCAAGGAGGGTTCTATAATGCAAATTAAACAAGGAGCAGACAAAGCCTTCGCCTTCTATGTTTACAACAAAGCTGGCGAGGTAGTATTAACCGCGCCAACCGATATTGTCTTCACAGCCATTAGACAAGTCGAATGCGCCAACTGCCAGAAACTCACCAAAAGACTCGGAAATGGGATTCATTTTGACGCAGAAACTGGCAAATACACTATGACCTTCTACCCCGAAGATACCATCGGGCTAGAGCCGGGTGCTTATCCATTCGACATCAAAATCAAGCGCGCTGGCAAACAATACTTCGTTGTCAAACAAGGTTCTCTCAAAATAGCAAAATCTTATACAGGAGTTATCTAATGGCAGAGGAAATTATACCAACAAACGCAATTGATGACGAAGAATACATTGGAACCATCGCTGAAGATGTCGTTATCGCAGGGGTAGAATCCTTGAATGGGGAAACGGGCGAGCTGAACCTCAAGACCATCAATGGCGAAGAATTGCTAGGAGAAGGCGATATAGAAATCACCTCGGGTGTTTCTTCAATTAACGGGCAAACAGGCGATGTGACGCTGACTGCTTCCGACCTAGGAGCCGCTTCAAGCGATGACTTGGCAGACTTGTCGATGACAGTAGCAGGGAAGCAAGACGAACTCACCACCACCCAGATGAACGCGGTCAATTCTGGTATTGATAGCAATAAGGTCGGCCAAATCACCACCAACACGCAACTCATTGATGATGAAAAAACCGCTCGCCAGAATGTCGATGTAAGCCTACAAGCTCAAATTGATGGAATCGCCGCCAGCTCCGATGTCACCGACATCGTTGGCACGAAAGCTCAACTCAATGCTTATGACACGAGCAAGCTCAATAACAACGACATTGTGAAGGTGCTTCAAGACGAGAGCCAAAACGGAGAAACCACCTACTATCGCTGGTCAACCACGACCCAAACCTTCACGCTGATTGGTGAAGAAGGCCCTTACTATACCAAATCCGAAGCCGATGTTCTCCTCAATACGAAGGTTGATAAGGTGACGGGCTATGGATTGTCAGAAAATAACTTCTCTGACTCTGATGTCACCAAACTCGGCGGAATTGAATCGGGAGCCGAAGTCAATGAGATTGATTCTATCTCGGTCAATGGAACACCAGTCACACCTGATGCGAATAGGAATGTCGATTTGACGATAAGTAGTGGCCCAACCGTAGTCCAAACCACCGGCACCTCTACCACAGATGTGATGAGCCAGAGTGCGACTACCGGTATGGTGTTTTCAGACCCATCTGCACAAACAAGGGTGCAAATCGGTTCATTATCATCGGCATCGTCTTGGGACGCTATCGCAATAGGAGAACGAGCTACCGCTAGCAATGGCGCCGCTATTGCGATAGGTGGTGGATATCAAGCCAATATGACGACATTGGCTACGGGTCTTAGTTCCATTGCCATTGGAATGAGGGCAAACGCATCAGCACAAGACTCTATAGCTTTTGGGTATGGCGCAATGGCTTCCGCTAAGGGCGAAATGAACATAGGCTCTAATGTTGGCAATGGCTACAATAGTTCGGGCTATCGCCTTCTCACCGGTCTGTATGACCCACAATCAGCCCATGATGCCGCTACCAAAGGCTATGTCGATGGGATTGTGGGGAATATCGAAAGCGCATTACAAATTATTAACAATGGGAGTTCTAATTCATGACAATCGAAAGTGAATTAATCGACCTCGCAACCAATTTGCAAAATGCAAAGGATGCGGTGACTGCTAAAGGTGGAACAGTAGGGGACACCGGTCTTGCTGGGCTTGCCGCCGAGATTCAGACAATTCCGAATGGTGGGGGTCAAGCAGAGCCATCGAATGGGGGTCATATTACAGGCTACGATACCACTACTGGTGTCATTACAGGTGATGGGTTCGGAAGCACGCAGGGAACAGTCTATCTACTCGATAGGGACACCAATTCTTATGTGAGCCAACCGGTCAGTTCGTGGAGTAGTTCTTCAATCACCCTAACGACTCCGATTGACACCACCTCTATCGAAGGCGACACTTCATTGTCGGTGGTGGATTCTAACGGGGAATGGGCGACTAAGTGGCTTGTCAAAGGCTCTCCAATTACCGGGTATGGCCTAGTTTATGTTCAAGATAGCATTACGGGAGTTGTAAGAAAAATCTATTTTACTAGCGCAGACGATGTGAATGTTTTGATTGGCGGCAGCAACAGATATTCATCTGCTAAAACTATCGGCTCAGACACTTTCTATCTTGATGAAATAGTAGGGTTCCAATATGGGACATCTTTCACCAATTCTTCCTTAGGCAATTACTTCTTAAGTGCCTTTGTGAATCTTAACCAACCTGTCGTTTTGCCTTCGACAGTCACAAGTTTGGGGAATTATGCTTTTAACGAAACCTATAATTTTAACCAACCGTTAGACATCTCCCATGTCACAAGTTTTGGCTCAGGCTTCTCAGATATGTATCACTTTAATCAGCCAATTATTTTTTCCACCACAGCGACTAATATTCCTACCAGTCTATTGACAAATGCTTATTCGTTTGACCAACCTTTAGAGTTTCCATCTGTGACTACTATCTCTGCCGGTTTGTTAAGCAATGCGAGAAGTTTCAACCAAAATATAACGATTCCAGATACTGTCACATCAATAGGGAACAATTTTCTCTCCGGTGCCACAAATTTCAATAGCGATATTGTTCTTTCTTCTCATCTTACAACGATAGGCAATTCTTTCTTGTCTGGTGCTGCCTCCTTCAACAAGCGTTTGGCATTCCCTACGAACCTTGCAAGCATCGGTGATGAATTCATGAGTTCTTGTTCCTCGTTTGACCAAGAGCTTTCCTTCCCGTCCACATTGACAACCATAGGGTCGAACTTCTTGGCTAGTGATTTTGCCTTTAACTCGGAATTGACATTCGGCAACATTACTTCGATAGGGGGGCATTTTCTTAGCAGAGCGAGAAGTTTTGACAAAGATTTCACCCTCCCAACAACGCTGACAAGCATAGGGAGCGATTTCATGAACGAGTGTTCTACTTTTTCAAAGCACTTGACGATACCTAGCGGCGTCACTTCCATAGGCGATTATATGCTTCGGCAAGCATACTCTTTCACTTCGCTTACGGTCAATACCAGTTCAACCCCACCGGCCAATGGATATTCCTTATCAGTTTCTGGCACCGCAGGAAATTATTGCAAATCTAAGCTCGAAGGGATTACTGTGACTGGTTCGGGTGTTTCTAATTGGCTCACGGCTTTACCAAATACGGATACCTCTAATCTGCGGCGCAATTTAATAAACGGGATGGCATAGATATGAGTGACGCAATCATCGTGGCAATTATAACGGGCATCTTCTCGATGATAGGGAATCAATTGGCGAATATGAGCCACCGCAAAAAAGACGCAATCGCTCAAGCAAGGCGCGACCAGAACCTAGATGACAGGCTTGAACGACTAGAAAAGAAGGTTGACCTTCACAATGAATATGGCAAAAAGTTTGGTGAGGTGGCGGTGGCTATGACAAAAATGCAGAAAGACATCGAATATCTAAGAAAAGGCACTAGCATCTAAGAAAGGAGAGCAAATGCAAGAAGTTATCAACCATCTTTTAACCGTTGGGAGTGGGTTGGCTATTCTCGGAGCGGGCTATCTCGTCTGGCTTATGAGTGGGTTGGTGAATGTCATCTTTACACCCGGCAATAAGTGGAGTTGGAGCAAGTTCTTCAAAGGGTTTGTCAGGGCCATTATCATCGCCCTTGTCATCATGAGTTGGGTGGCGGTGTTCGATGCGCTCGATTGGTTCACCACCAAGATGGGTGCAGATATATCGGGAGTTCTCGATGGAGCGAGTATCTCAGGATTGGTAGGCGGTATCATCGGGGGGACTGCTTATTTCCTCGCCAAAGGCTACAAGAATTTCTATGAGTTTATTAACCCAGACAACACGCAGGTGGTTGTGGAAAACCCCGACTATAAGGGGATAGGGAACGACCTCAAAGATATTGCCGATGCCTTATTGCCAAAATGGGCGAATGAGGACAAACAGACCGATGAAAAAGCAGAGAAGGATGCCGAGAAGGTCAAAATCGGGAAGGGTGCGGCAGATGTCAATCCATTAACTCGCCGATTGCCTGATGGCACATGGGCAGGTCAATGTAGCAGATATTCATATTATCTCGCAACGGGTGTCGAGTTGAACTATGCAGGACACCCCGATTACGGGCCATGCAATGGTAGAGATATGGTCAATTATCTCATCGACCATTGTGGCTATAAATCATGTGGGAAGATTGCGGGCGCTATCTTCGCTTCGCCTGTGGGGGAGTGGGGACACACCGGTATGGTCATTGACCCAGACAATAATATCGTGAATGATTCAAATTACACCCCACTCACCGTATCAACTCATTATCTCAACCTCGAAGCGATGAATGCGACTTATTGTTGTCCACCTTCAATGGTGCCAAAGCCCGAACCGACTCCGGCACCAGAGCCGAAGCCAGAACCAGTCAAAGAAACCTTCAAGGTGGGAGATGTGGTAGTTCCGACCAAGTTGGTGGATTATGATGGGACGCGGTTGATTCAATGGGACCCATATTACACAATCTCGGAAATTAGCGGCAATCGAGCGGTATTGACTGCGCCGAGAAACGGGAAGCCTGTGGTATGGGCGGCGATGAATACTGCCAATATAACCCACGCAAAATAATGCGATTCAAAACGCTTAATTCGCTCTCTCAGCAACGGAACGAGCGAAGATGGGAAAACTATCGTTGCAAATGACAAAGCCCGTTGTAGCACATTCTAAAACGCTTACTGCACAATCTATCTTCAAAACAAACAGTTCTTCAATGGTTGGCTATCGTATGACGGGACGATAGCCAATACTCATGAGAAGGGGGTGAGAAAATGGAGAACGGATGGGAACTCCACCATGTCTTTTGGACAAGACGGATGTGGAGCGATGGATATGCCAAGAAGTTGAGATGCTTCTGGTATTGCAGAGTGCCACTCGAGATGGGCATTCACCATTGGATACATGGCGAGGTCTGCCGAATCCCGATACCCGAACCGGCAATCCTCAAAGATTGTCTGGAGCAACTTATCATGTTGAACAAGCGGGGTGCGCTTCATAAGGAAGACCCTATCGAGAAGCGACTGAACTTGCTCATCTGTTGTCTGGATACCGGTGATTCGCCCACCGTAGAGGCGCTCAAACGACAACTCGAGGCAGTAAGGAACTACAAGCCCAGATGATTCTGGGCTTTTCTAAAATCATGGTTGCAATCACGATCCAAGTGTGTATAATGGGATCATCCCTCACACGCAAAGTGTGTTCCGACCTTCAATAACAGAAAGTTATTGGAGGTTTTTGGTATCTTGCCTACCTCCAATAATATGGAGGTATTTTTATGAGAAATGAAGAAGAATTAGAAGACTATATTTGCGAGCATCTTGCTGACTTCAAGAATGAACTCCAGAAGGCGCTAGACCACAAATCCGCCCAGATAGAGTTTGTCGGAAGGCAAGTTGAGTTCGGGGTAGAAAACCGAGTAGATTTGTTGTTTACGGCAAATTACGCCCAAAAAATGCCAGATGGGACGGTAAAAAACAGACTGGTGCCCATTATTGTAGAACTTAAAAATCGGAACCTAGAGCCTCGTGATGTGGCGCAGTTGAGCCGCTACTTGTCGGTGGCGGAGGACTGGTTTAACTTCAATGCAGATAAAACCGACACATCTATCGGAATCGTGCAAGGAGTCCTTGTCGGCCCGGGGGTGTCAGAGGACTTCACGCATCTGTGGATTAACGAAAGAGGCTTCGCCGAAATCTATTTATTGAAGTTTTCTCCAAAAGTCATATTTTCCCAAGAGAATCTCGACTATCGGTGGAAAGAGGAATATATCAACAATCTTGAGATTGATGATCGTGTGAAGCATATGTTGGAGTTTAACAAGAATGCTCGAACTAAATGATGTTTCGGATAAACTGTTGATAGTTCCCCAAAGAACCATCGAGATACTTCTAAAGTTGGACAATGGCGCAGACTGTTTGGCGCTCTACATCTTCTATTACAAGACCGCAAAGTGGCAGAAAACGAACCAAATAAAGGCCTCCGATGCGTATGTTCTCAAATCGCTTGGATGGGGGAAGAAGAAATTAGCAACCGCCAAAGAGGCTTTGAAGGAAAAGGGGCTCATCGCCATTGTGCAACAGAGGTCAGAAGGGAAGATAGACGGTTGGTATATCAAAGTCAATTATATTGTGTCGAGCAAGGCTACGCAACGAATTGTGGAAGATGTCAATATCAAGAAGTATCAAAAGCAACAAGTGGCTGGAGCAACAAGTAGCTTTTGGCCCACAAATGCTTTAATAATAACAATAATATGCTTGTTAAATACAATAGAAATGCTTAAAGAAAATAAATTGGCTATCGCCAACGACAATAAGGTCGAGTATGGCAATCAGCAAATCAACGAACTGTTCGATGTGTGGGAAGAATCGTTCAAATACAAACCCAGAAACACCAAAGCCAACCGCTATGCGGCCTACAACTTGCTCAGATCAAAAGACATTGGGTTTGAGCGCGCACGCGGTATAATCAAGGCCTTGCCCGCCTTGCAAGCCAAACCATTCTCGCTTAGGGAGGTGCGGGGTGTGTCGGATTTTGTGAAACTCCAAGAAAATTGGGACGCGGTTTGGAATGCGGCGCTTACAGAGTGGAGAAAACAACAAGAAAAAAATAACCTAGAGGATTGGAGGATATAATGGAAGAAGTTTACATTTGCCACATCAAAGGATTTGGCAAAGACACAAATGGGGTGGAAAAGGTCTTATGGCTCACGCAATCTCAAGTTAGCAAGATTGTGCAACTGAGAAATGACCCCGATAAGATGTCAAAAATGGTGGTAGTGGGGTCGATTATCTTCTCGCCAAAGGATGTTGGGTTCATCGAAAAATGTGTCAAAAGCCAAAACGATGCTCCTAAGTATTTTAGGGAGCGAAAAGCCCAAGAGCAAAAACTTTTGGCAGGGAAAGATAAGGGTATAATGGGGTTGGAAAAATTAACAGATAACTAACAGGGGTGGGAGAGGAGAGAAAATGCAGGGACTATACGATGTCCACATTCACCCAGATTACAGAGAACTTACAGAGGCGGAGCAGGAGGCCCAAATGCAAGCGATGCGATGGCTGAAGAAGCAGCGCATATCCACCAAGCAGATCGCGCTACTGACGCTCCGAAACATCGACCTAGAAGGGAAGCGCGCCTTGTTCGTGACGGAAACGAGATTTGTGACGGTGCGCCGAGTCATCCGCTACAAGGGAACACCTCTCGACCATTATCTAACAGAGGTATTCCCAGAGATGAAGGTGGTGCCATTCGTGTTCCCGAGTTCCGCTTGGACGAAGCGCAAGCCCACTCTTGGGTTCCATGTGAAGGAGGAGCGCCTAAGCGACTATTTACGCGGAAAATCATGCAAAAATGGGCTTGATATAGTTATTGGATATGATAAAATGGAATTAACAAAGATGCGATGGCACATTAACTAAACAAAAAGTCGGAAGACCGCAAGGTCGTGAGAGCATACAAATAATGTCGCACAATAACTCAAATGTGACATCAACTAGCAAATAACATAATTGAAGAATAGTAAAGCCCTCACCCCAACGGTCAGGGCAATTTTTAATATCGACAACATCTTTGCGAATCATTAACAACTAAACACGCACACAGAAATCGCGCCGCTAAGGAAGAAGTGGCCCGAATAATTCACTTGGAACTTACCCACTACCAAAAGAAAAGTTGCAAAAAATTGATACATCGTATTTGGTGTTTCGTGTGCCAATTCTCACGAATGGTTTAACAAAGTCCACGCTTACATTCGGGAGAATAAATCGTATATACCTTAAAACTTTCTTAAATGATATTTGCGGTGCGATTTCTGTGTGTGTGAGGGAGCCTATATGAAAGACGAACAACTAAGCACCTACGACATGATGTTGAGGTGCTTCAACCCCAAATATCAACCTAAAAAGAAAGAGAGCAAATATGAGCAAGATTAAACGCATGGCCGAAGAACAATTCGGCGAGGACTGGGTTCATGTCCTAGAAGACAAGGAAAAGAGAGATGGCAGAAAATAAGATCGTCAAGAATAGTTCCAAAGCCTACAACTACAACTACGCGAGCCTCGCGGACATTGTGAAACAAGGCTTTGAAATCCCGAAGATGCGCATCGCCACCCACGAGTGTGGAGATTATATCGAATACTTCGATGGCAAAGAATGGCAACTCGGCGCGCGCATTGTGGTGCCGGAAATGAGTGGCTCAAACGAAGCCCAACGCTACGGTTCCGCGCTGACCTATGCCAGACGCTACACCGCGCAGATGGCGCTCCAACTTGCCTGCGATGATGACACCAAACTTGAAACGCAGGCACTCAGACCGCGAACCACCTTCGATTTGAAGGACGCGGATGCGCGCATCAAGAAGGCCACCTCAGCCGATGAGGTCAGACAAATCTACATGGCCGCGCCCGAGAAACTTCGCAAGTTCTTGGAGAAGAATTGCCAAGACCGGGTGAAGGAGTTAGGCGAATGAATTGGCGACAGGAACCCGCAACAATTGCGCAAAAACTAGCGCTAAGAAACGCGCTCGACAAGCGATATGGCATAAGGGGAGGACGAGAAGTCTATGATGAACTCGATCCAGACCACATGACAAAAGGCGAAGCGAGCGATGAACTCAAACGCTTATACGGAATGAAATAACACAAAATAAATTGGAGGTAAAAATGGTTAGACCAAAGAAAGGCGAGCCGGGCTATGAAGAAGCCAATGAACGCTGGCGCGCCACAATGACAAAACGATATGGCAAAGAAGGCTATCACCAAATGATGTCTGAGATTGGACGCAAGGGCGGAGCCAATGGCTCAGGAGGCAAAGGCTTCGCCGCCAATCCCAAACTCGCAGTTCGGGCTGGCAGAAAGGGTGGGTTCGTGAGTAGGAGGAATACGAATGGTCGCAAAATCATGTCGCTCGCAAGGCGCAGGAAGGTTGCAGACGAGGTGTTCGGCACTATCAAGGCGGAGGCAAGCGACTATGAAAGATAATTTTAGAAGCGGATTCGCCTTCGGGATCGGTTGTGCGCTTGTAGGACTAGCCATCGCTTGGCTTCTCGGTTGGGTGGTGCGAGATGATTGCGCGCAAAAAGATAGACTCAGGAAAATGCATGAAGCAGAACTCTCGGCTTGTATTAAAGAGCATGGCAAGTGCCATATCGAATATCTCAAGGATAGGACAGATACCATCTATGCGGCAAAGGTGGTAGCCGATGACTAAAATCGTCTTTGAAACAGATTACTTCGGTCAAGTGACCGGCAAGAAAAATAGTAAGGTCATCTCGATTAACACCCACACCGGCAAGCCATTCGTGAGGATGAATGACAATGCTAAAAGACAGGAAAGAGAGATGGCTGAAGACTTCGCCTATGACATGAGATTCGCTAAATTAACTCCCGAGGACTTTGAAGGCAAGCACATTGAAGTGGTTGTCGAGATTTGGAACAAGGACAAGCGGAAGCATGACCTTGATAACCAACTTTCGACAATTTTAGATGCTTTGGTCAAAGCCGGAGTGTTGCCAGATGATTCACAAGAATCGGTCTGGCGGATTAGCGCGGAATATAAGGGAGTAGATAAGGAGGATCCGAGAGTAGCGATAACGGTGTCGGCGGCTTGACCGAGCCTTCGATACGAAAGCACAAAAGAATGGAGATGGTGAAGCATATTGCGGAACATGAGTTCGTGAAGAAAGTCCGCCATGTGAATGCGTTGACTATCTACTTCGCCACCAAAGACGAGATATTTGTCACAGATGGAAGAACTCACATTCTATTAGAACGCTGGTTCGATGGGCGGAATATCTATTCCGAGCATTGGCGGCCATTAACTCAAGTGCTACTCCATAAGAAAAGCCTAGAAACAATAACAGGTGTATGGCAATTAGCCCTCAAGTATGAGATATGCGCCCACACCACATATCACTTCCCCGAAATTCGGGAGGAGGTGAAGGAGGTAGAATGAAAGATTTGGATATATATACGAAAGTCTGTCTGTCTTGTGTGATGGGAGATGAGTGGGTGGAGATACAAACCAAACTCATCAAAGCAGGATACAACCTCAAGGTGAGAAGAACCACCTATGACCGGAGTCTGCATGAGAAGGCAACGGTCTTGTGGGGTGGAGATAACTATCTTGCCTTTGCCGCCTTCCCCGATGGGAGAGTGGTGAGTATAGGAGCGATTAAAGGGATGGTAGATTTGGCAGAGGGGATTAAAGACATCAAAGATAAGATGGTGAAGGCTGGTAAAGCCAAGCCGGTTAGAAAGAAAAGGAGCAAAAAAAGTGACCTGCGTGGATTGTCAAAAACCAAAAGACCCATTCGGGTCAGTTATGTGGAAGATTCGCCTCTGGAGATTGAGGTGGAGGATAAAGCATGACAAAAGATACCAAGAGAAGCCTTGAGCAAGTGGCAAGAGAAACTTGCGAGGAGGATTCATGAAGAACCGAGAGTTGAAGTTCAGAGCATGGGTATATTATGGCGGGAAGTTAGATAGACCAGATTATAGTCGAGATTATGGCTCACTAGACAGATTCTTTGAAGACCATAGTGAGAATGATTGTGACCAATGTATCGAGCAATATATCGGCCTCAAAGATGAGAATGGCAAAGAGATATACGAAGGCGACATTATAAAGGCAGAATACTATGGTGGCGCTCAAGCAAACAATAGACAACCGGCCAAAGTGGTCTGGAGCGACTTCGACTTGTGCTTCGTGGCGAGGTTCAGAGATGCAAGAGAAGAAGGGGGAGTCGTTTACCCGCCAGAAGATATGCCAATAGACGCAGGGAACATGGAAGGGGTGAAAGTCATTGGCAATTTGCATGAGAACCCAGAACTTCTCGGAGGCGAAGAATGAGCAGAAAAACACGAGAATTGGAAGCAAGAATAGTAGAGCTTGAGAAGAAACTGGGCAACATCAATAGAAATATGGAATATATCAGCAATAGAATATATACGGCTGTGCAGATAGAATTAGATGAAGCTTGGCAGACTTCGATGGAAAAACTGAAAAAACAACTCGGAGGCGAAGAATGAGCCAATCGCTCAAAGTCTTGGAACTTTTCGCCGGCATCGGTGCCTGTTCCAAAGCGCTCACCAATCTTGGCATCGAGCATGAGATTGTGGATGCGGTAGAAATCGACAAGTATGCCATCAAATCGTTCAACGCGATTCATGGCACTAACTTTGAACCCCAAGACATTACCAAATGGGGCAAAGACATCGAGTGCGATCTCATTATGCATGGTTCACCTTGTCAGGACTTCTCTACCGCAGGCAAACAAGCCGGTGGCGACAAAGGCTCTGGCACTAGGTCAAGCCTCATGTATGAAACCCTACGCATCGTGGAGAAACTAAAACCCCAGTATGTGATTTGGGAGAATGTGAAGAACCTTCTGTCCAAGAAACACCGAGCCAATTACTTCGCCTATATTGAGGCGATGGACAAACTAGGATACAAGAACTATGGACGAGTCTTGAATGCCAAAGATTACGGTATCCCCCAAAATCGTGAGAGAGTGTTCACAGTCAGTATTAGAGAGAGAGAGAGAACATTCGAGTGGCCTTCGCCTCAACCTCTGGAAAGGAAACTTGCCGATATGCTAGAGGAAAAGGTGGGAGAAAACTACTACTTGTCTGATAAGATTCTTGAGAACTACTTTTTGAAAGAAGATACAGGCAAGTATCCACGAAAAGAGCGATTCTTGCAGAACATCTTGCGTGACAATAAAGGCATAGGGAACACAGTCACTACCAGAGCCGGTAGTCGCGTGACAGACAACTTCATCACCGAGCCATTCATTGTGGCGAGTCGTGGGAGGAACCCAGAGAACCCATCAGACAGAACGACTGGATACCCAACCGAGCAAAGGTTGGAGCCTAACACTAAAGGAGTCACAAACACCATCACGAGTGTGCAAAAGGACAACTATGTCGCAGTTAGAACTGCCAACCAAAAAGGCTACGATCTAGCCACGAATGGTGACGGCATAGACCTTGCCTATCCCGACAGCCAAACAAGGCGAGGCAGAGTTGGGCATGGAGTGTCAAAGACGATTCCGACAAGTAGTTCTCAGGGAGTGCTAGATGGGATGAGAATCAGAAAACTTACACCGAAAGAATGCTGGCGCTTGATGGGGTTCGATGACGCAGATTTTGACAAGGCAAAAGCAAGCGGAATCAGCAATAGTCAACTCTACAAACAAGCAGGCAATTCAATTGTGGTGAATGTGCTTCAAGCGATACTGGCTAATCTATTAAAGGAGGGAATATGACAAATAAGACCACAAAGCAGGGGAATGTCAAGACCGGCAGAGGTGGTCAAATGCCACCAAAGGAAAGGCAATTCGGTCAGCCGAACGGCAACCCAAGACACAATGGTGCATGGAAGAAAGAAGATTCGTTGAGATACAAGTGGGAGCAAATCCTGAAGATGGACAATGACGAACTGAAAGAAATCCTTAAGGACAAGAAAATCGGCAGGGTCGAGAAGATGACCGCAGAAGTTCTACTCGACAAACAGATGAAAGCCACCGAGAAGATACAAGTGCTGGATCGCCTTGCCACGCAAGTCTATGGCTATCCGAAGCAGAGTGTAGAAACCACCGTCCTAGAGCCGCCTAAACCCCTAAGCCCAAGAAAGCAGAAGGATGCTAATAACAGTTAGGGCCAACCAGATATTCGATGACATTATCACCGGCGAAAAACACATGGCCGGTGAGGTTCTCGAACTCAACAATGTAGAGCGGGTGCGGGATATGGTGAAGCGCAACATCTGTTCACTCGTGCATATCAAGCCAGAGCAGGAGAAGACCGGCAACCCCATCGTGGTGTATCAGAATCTGCTCTATTGCATCGGGGGGATAGAAACTGCCGACTATCAACTAGCCAAAGCCTTCAAGGATAGGGACATTCGCTTCATCTTCAGGGAAGCAGATATAGACCAAGCCCTAAGGCTCGGCAAATACTGCGAGGTGATAGTCGATGATGGGGAGATGTGGATTGAGTGCGATGTCCTGATACTCGCCAACTATGATTCATATCCTCACATCAAAGGGCGAGTGGGCGCAAGGAAGATTTACCAACAATGCCATGCCGATTGGCTTAATATGAAGAAACTCCCACAATGGGCGAGTTTTGAGTGGAATCCCGACCCAGATGTGGATAGAGTCATCTCGGTATCGGAAACCACCTCAAACGCGCTTCTAACGGTCTTTGACAAGAAGATTGAATCGGTAGTTGTGCCAAACATTCTCACCGAACCAGATGATAGTGAGTTCCGCGTCTTTCTCACCCTCTCGAGGTTCAGCGCCGAGAAAGGCGCAGACCTCATTGTCAAAGTGATTCAGAAGTTCCATGAAGCCAATAAGAAGTTCTTGTGGATTATCTGCGCCACTATGGCGGATTCGGGTATTAACTACAAACTCCGGGGGGATAAGTCAGTCATGTTCCTAGACCCAAGCCCAGTCAATGAGGGGTTGATTCGGAACTGTGACATTCTGGTGCAGTTATCGAAGAATGAATCATATTGCTATTCTGTCCATCAAGCGCTTGCCTGTGGAAAACCCTGCCTCTGCACCGATATTCCCGAGTTCAGGAAGGTCATAAAGCAAGGGGAGAATGGGTGGCTCATCGACCAATATGCGATGAACCTCGATATAAACTCGATATTCGGGAAAAGACTTACCCCGAAGCCGATAAAGGAACCAATAAGCCCGATGTGGGACAAGTTATTGAAAGGAGAGTTATGACACCAAAAGTGAGCGTGCTAATACCGGCATATAATGCGGAGAATACTATCAAGCGAGCAATCGACTCGATACCAGATAGGGAAGACATCGAGGTGATAGTCTATGACGATGGTTCAGATGACAATACATTCGACATCGCCTGCGATGCGGTGGCAAGGCGCAAGGGCGTGGTGACGGTGGAAGCCGATGGAGTGAACTGTGGTGTGGCTCATGCGGTCAATGAACTCTTGGACATGGCAAAGGGCGAGTTCGTGGTGCTACTAGGCTCCGATGATTGGCTCATAACCAAGAACTTCAACCTCGTGGTGGATATGCTGAAGCCCAATCTCGACCTCGTGTATTTTAATCTCGAGATTAACGATGGCTCCATCTTCGGTCTGCATGAGGACACCAAGTATATGTATTGCGGCTCAACCAAGTTCATGCGCAGAGCCTTCGTGGGGGATACGCGCCTTGATGAATCCAAGAAGGCCGGCGAGGATTGGTATTTCTTCGGCGAACTGCAAAGCAAGCATCCCAAAGAAGCCTTCACCAACATTACTGCCAAACACTACAACTTCCCGCGCGAAGGTTCCCTCAGTTGGAAGCAAAGGCATGGGGAGTTTGGAGAGGGGGAGGTTTGACGACTCTTAGCGACACCACAGCATTTGAAAAAATCGAGTCTATGAATGCCCGAATCAACATCATACAAGGGGGGACTTCCTCGTCTAAGACATACTCGGTTCTAATGATGTTGGTTGACTTATCTTTCGAGGTAAAGAACAAGACCATCACCATTATGACAGACACCCTACCGGCGCTCCGGCGAGGGGCTATGAAAGACTGGAGAGATATTTTGCGCGATAGTTGTAGGGAGCGATACTTCTCAGAACGAGTCACCGAACACACATGGACAAACCTCTGCACCGGAACAAGAGTGGAGTTCTTGTCTTGCGATGATATGGGCGCGCTCGGTGCCAGACGCGACTATCTTTTTGTGAATGAGGCCAACCGAATTGCATATGAAACATTTGGACAATTAGAAATTCGCACCTTAGAGAGAATCTGGCTAGATTATAACCCGTCAAGTAGGTTCTGGGTGATGTCTGAGGTCATGGAGAAGCGGACAGACTGGCAGTTTATCAAGTTGACATACAGGGACAATGAGGCGCTACCAGAAACCGTCCTACAGGCGCTCCTCCAAAGAAAAGGCGATGGCACTAACAACTGGTGGCGCGTCTATGGCGAAGGCGAGATTGGCTCGCTTGAGGGGAATGTGTATGAGGGCTGGCAGGTGGTGGACGAGGTGCCAGAGGGCTACATTCTGAAGCGCTATGGGATGGACTTCGGTTGGAACGATCCAACAGCCATTGTGGGAGTCTATGAGAACGCAGAGGGCGACATCGTGCTAGACGAGGTGCTATACCAAAGCAAACTCCCAACCCCAGACCTCATCGAACTCTGCAAGAAACTCGAACCAGAACTGTTCGTGTGCGACTCGGCAAGGCCAGAGATTATCAGCGATCTGGCTTCGTCCGGTGTTCGGGCTATCGGAGTCAACAAAGGGCCGGTGGGGAAGCAAAACTCCGTCATGTATGGCATCGACCTCGTAAAGCGCAGGAAGGTCGCATATACTCGCTCAAGCAAGAACCTTGAACGCGAATATCTGACCTATGCTTGGCGCAAGAAGAAAAGCACCGGAGAAACGCTAGATGAGCCGGAGGATGCGAACAACCACATCCTCGATGCCGCTCGGTATGCCCTCATGGACATGGCAATCAAGCCGGTAGAGTATGCAAGGTTCAGATAAGATGAAAAAAGCATTTCGTGCGCCACAAGACAGGGCGCAATATGTGGTTTACTTCCTGAAGTTACAAGACGGATTTTATTATGTTGGAATTACTCGCAATTTAGAACGAAGGTTAAAGGAACATTTATCTGGTAAAGGATGCGTTGTCACCCATGCGCACAGACCTACCAAACTCGTAGCTAGATGGAACATAGGGGTTGTGTCATATAACGAAGCCCAAATTGTAGAAGATGAATTTACTGTGGCGCTTATGCGCTCATATGGTAACAAAGTAAGAGGAGGTTGCTGGTGTAGAACTAAAGAAAAAACATCAAGAATTATCAAGGAAACGACCATTCCAGACCCTCGCCTATGGTTTGAAGGAGATTATACGGAGAGAGTGCTAGGGAGCGAGCGGTTGGTTGAAAGGAAGATGAGAACTAAAAGAAAGAGCAAGATGAAAGGAATGTCGAGGGCGCAGAAAGTGCAGTTTGTTTGTTCTGGTAAAAGGAGATGAAATACTGTTTTAGGAGTAGAGGATTAGTGTTTGACAGACCCACCGATAGATTGCTAGAAAGAAGACATGGAAATAATCATCGACAATATAGCCTTATGGCGACCCAAAATCAATGACGAGTTCACCGTTCGCACTTCGGCCATCGGAACTCCCTACAAAGACCAGAACGGAGTCCGGCAGATAGCCACGAAGCCTATCTACCGTTATGCCAAGACCTATTCGGTCAAGGATGGCAGGGCAGAACTGAAGTTCTCATTATTCGTGAGAACACTCAATACCGATAAGGAAGCCGTAGCCGAGCAACTCGACAAGGTGGCAAAGAAGATCACCGCTAAGCAAGCAAGGGAAGCCATCACGAACCCAGTCTATTCAGCATTCAATTATCTCAACATTTATCTAGGAGGAAAATAATATGGCCGCAGTATTGCCACACCCAAACATGGACTTTGTGCCACTAGACCAGCTTACCGCAGACGAGCTTGATAACATGGTGGCAAATATCGAATATCTCAAGACCTACATCAATAACAATATGCTCACTCTCTCCGTAGTCACAAGCGACCCGGGTGAAGGGAGCGCCCTCGCCGCCAATACCATAGTTGCAGTAGTGAACTCCTAAAGTTATCAGGGTGGGTGTTAAAGACCGTCCAATGCTCTCTGGGCGGTCTTTTGCGTGTAGATGCTAATAATCCCTCACGAGGAGGGATTATTGGCTCTTTACTTGGAGCAAGACTAAACATCTTGCACCCTCATTATACCACATTTGACACTCATTCCGATTGGTTCTCATAAAGGGGACAGACCAATGGTCGGGAATTGTCCCAATGACCGGTCAGAAAGAATATCAAATCAATGGAAAACGGACAAATCAAATCCCTATCCCTAACAAAGACCAAGTTAGCAGAGAACGAAGGCGAACACACTATCACTTTCGTGGCGAGTTCTGCCAACGAAGACAGGGACTATGAGCGATTAGAGATTGGCACCTTCAGACTACCACTCAAGGGCGGTGGCGAAATCCGAGTCAATGACCTGCCACAAGGCGGAGCAGACAATGTGGATATTCCGCTTCTCACCGACCATGACCTGTGGAGTGTTGATAAGGTGATTGGTTCAGTCAGAAAGGCGAGTTATATCAACGATGAACTCGTATTTGAGGCTGGCATCAGTTCAATCCCGCGCGCACAGGAACTGTTCAAGTTGGTGGAAGAAGGCCATCTCGACAATGCGTTCTCCATTCAATACCGCGACTTCAAGTTCGACCCCAAGACCAATGTCCAAACGGACGGAGAAATCATCGAGGTGTCACTTGTCACTCGTGGCGCGAACCCAGACGCGAGAGTTCTCGCAACAAAGTCTGTGAAAGGAACAGATGTGGAAACAGAGAAATCCACTCCAGAAGTCGTTGAAGAAAAAGACGACAAAGAATTGGTGGCAGAGGCTGAAGCAGTTGTTGAAGCCGAAGAAACACCAATCGAAGCCGAAGGCGACAAAGCAGAAGAACCTGCCGAAGAACCCGAAGCAAAAGAAGCAGAGCCAGAAACCCCCGAAGTTCCTGAAACTGCCGAAGAAATAACAACTAAAGAAAAAGGAATCAAAATGGACAAAGAAGTTGCAAAATCTCTTGTCAAGGAAGCCTCCCAAGCCGCAACCAATGCGACCTTCGGAACCAATGACTACCTCAAGAGCAAATCCGCGATGGCTGACTTCGCCAAAACAATTGCGGAAAACCGTGGCAATAAAGTCGCAATCAAAAGCGCATGGGAAGCCAACCTCAAGGCCAAAGGTCTTGCAGGCACCTTCACACTACCAACCGAACTCGAAACCATCTTCTTCCACGCTTGGGACGATGTTGCCGCCGATGTGCTTGGCACCTTCCGCCGAAGCGCACGCAGAGCGGGTGTTGCAAATGCCTTCTATGGCGCACAGGATGAAGACATCCGCGCTAAGGGCCATAAGAAAGGCGAAACCAAAGCCGACCAGACCCTCACCGCTATCAATCGTGACCTCAAAGGCAAGGTTGTTTACAAGAAACTCGGAATCGACCTCATCGACCTCTTAGAGGACGAATCAGGCGAACTCCTACGCTTCCGCACCGAGGAATTGACCGACAGACTTCGCACCGAAGTTTATCGCGGCGCTATCATTGGTGATGGTCGTTCTACCGGAACTCCAGACTACCGCATCTTCGATGGCACTCGTGGTCTTCACAGCATTGTCGCTGACCTCAACGGTTCTGGTGTTGCTAACAGCTACGCAAGCCTAGTTGCTTCCACCATTGATGCTAATGTTGGTGACGACTTCTATGCTAAGGTCATCAAGACTTTGGCCGCCGTCAAACCTGCTGGTGTCACCGCTGGTGCTAACTATCGCAAAGTTATCGTTGTTGACCCAACCGACCTTGCCAATCTCTACCTCCTCCAGAACACCGCTGGTGCCTATATGTTCGCACCCGGCACCAACTTCGAGGATGTATTCCGCGCAAGAATCATCGAGCTTGATGGTGTCAAAGCCGCCGGCTACGATGTCATCGCCTATGCCAACCAAGGCTATACCTTACTCGGCACCGATGATATGGTTCGCACCGACTTCGACATCACGACCAACACCGACTATATGTTGGTTGAACGCTTGGTCGCTGGCTCTCTCGAGGGCAACAAAGTCGCGGCTGGCTACAAGAACGCTAACGCGTCCGCTTAATTAGGGAAGGAAAAGACCGAGGATGGAACCAATTATCACCAAAGAACAAGTGAGTGCCTTACTTGGTCGCTCTCTAACCACAGTTGAAGACGCAAACTTCAACTTGTATCTTAAAATCGCAACCGAAAGGCTAGAGGATTTGTTATGCCTTACGCTGACAACTCCTCTGCCTGAAGGGTTGCAAATGCTCCTAGCGCGTTGCTTTGCTACGATAGGCCAAGAACAACTCCAAAGCGCTTCAAACGGGGTGAAGTCAAAGAAGGTCGAAGATTTCGACATCACCTATGCCGACACCCAGACAGAGCCAATGGAAGCCTTTATCAAGCAGAATGAAAACGCGCTCGAGCAATACTCCGAATGTCAGGCGAAAATTCGTCAAGGAAAGGTCTGCGATGGGAACCGTATTCGATTACTTTGGCTCCGTTGATTACAAGTTCTTAGAAACTGGTAGCTCTACGGTCAAGGGGGATGTGATTCTCTCCGCAACCGAACACAAGGGTATATTCAAGCTCCGGGACGGCATGGTGGAAGGCGATAGGGAACTACGAACCTCTGATGCCACTCTCCATGTCCACCCCGAGGACTACGAACACCCAGAAACACTTGTCGGGAACGGAATACTCTACAATGGAGTGTTCTACGCAATTGTAGGCGCTACGGCTGGCACGAACTTTGATACCCACGAGGTAGAGCATTATCGCTTGACGCTCGAGGTGAAAAAGTATGCCAACGAGGATGACTTCATCGGCGGAGGTTCGTTCTAATGGCGGGTGAAATAACCCAAGTTGGTGAGTTCACCCTCCAAGTCAAGGTCGAAGATCACACTGACGAACAAATGAAAATCATTCGCATGAATGTCCGAAACGCTCTCAAAGCGATGGCAGACGCTACTCTACAACGCGCCCAAATGCTTGCTCCTGTGTTGACTGGAGCATTAAAGAGCGATGGGCGAGTAGAGCCTACTGCTGATGGGTTTGAGGTCTTGTTCGGGTCTGAGAAGGTTCCGTATGCAAGAAGAAGGCATTACGAGAACAACTTGCACCCAGACACAAAGTATTATCTCCAAAACGCAGGAGAATCGGTCAAAAGGGAAGGGATTAACAACTATCTATGATAACACTTGCACTATTAAAGTTTATTGAGGCAAATGGTCTAGGTTCGATTGACACCGACCTCTTTTGGCAGAACATCGGAATTGACGCTGAGGGGATATATATCGTGAATATCGGACAAGCCCAACCGAGAGGAACGAGGCGAGTCCAGAGATACGAGTTATATTGCCGCGACAAGTCGAAGGTAAATGGACTCAAGAAATTAGAGGACATTATCAACCTCATCAACAGTTCCTATGGAGTCTGCGATCTACCAAGCGATGAAGACTTAGGAGTCGATAGTTATCACAATGTCACCATGCTCCCTCTCTCGACCCCCACGAGAGTTGGCGAAGATGAAAACGGGCGGATCATTTGGTCTGCCTTCGGGGAAATTATTTACTAAGAAAGGAAACTATGGAAAACGCAACTTATCTCGGTGGTAAGGCAGAACTCGCTATCGGGGACTTGGTGATTGAGCCACAGTTCTTAGGCGATATGACCGTCACCTTCCAAGAAGGGACTCGCACGAGTGCCTCTCTTGCTGGCACCATTAACCGCCCATCTGGACAGATTGAAACCGCCCAAATCGAAGGCAACTTCATTCTCCCTTCAATGGACGCGCTCAAAACCCTCTACGGTGAGATGTATGAAGCCCCAACAGGCGAAGGCGACCTCTCTGGTCGTATCCGCATTGGCGGAGCGGACTGCACGACTCGTGTCCCGAAACCAGTCAACATTCACTACACTTGTGATGCAAATAGCGACAATGACTTCCATGTCTTTGCTGGCTTGGTTCAGTTGAACCTCTCGCTTGCTTACAACGCAGGCGACAACCTAGTCACCCCATTCACCATCATGGCACAGCCAACATCTGATGGCTACGCTATCGCTGGTGCAGGTGACCTCACCAAGAAGACGCTCTGGGACGCAACCACCCAAACATGGGTTGATGTTCCGGTCAGCGCCTAGCCCACCTAGAAAGAAAAGGACTCCCGATGGGAGTTCTTTTTTGTTCACTCATCCTTCTCACAACGGACAACCTCAGACAACGAGGTCTTTTCGTCATAGGGCGCGATTTGGGTGCAAGTATAGCCCGTCTTTTCTGACGCGTAGTTATACCAATCAACTTGTGTGCTACGATTACCATCAACATCTACAAAATAGTCGTTTGCGTCAGGGCCTAGAGTGTTGAAGAAGTATCCCATCATCCGGGATACCAGTCTGTCCTCTTTGGAGGCCTTGTCTAATTCCTCATCAATTATGGTTTGCCAAAACAGAGTTCTATTGTCTTCTTTAGAGGCGCTCGGGCCAAATACAACAAGAACGACAAAAAATACAAAAATGATTGCTAAAAATATCCATACAGAAATCTTTTTCTCCGGTTTAGCCGCGCGAGTTTTTATTTTGTGAGTAGTCATGACTCTCCTTTGTAATTTTGTTATTGCTGGCGCTCAGACCGATTTTTATGCCCAGAATCACGCAATAAACAAACAAAACAATCAACCCCCACACGATGAGCTTTCCTCCTAAAGACGGGTTGGCTTCAAAGTAAGGAGTCAGAAAGGCGATGCTGGCGGGAATGGCCGAGAAGCAAACGCAAACGAACCCAAATGCCTTTTTCTTGAAGAAGAAGGGGAGTATTGCTAGGGCAAGATAAACAAAAAACGCTTCCTCATAGTCATCGTGACACAGATAGACACAAATACAGAGGGTGATAGGTGCAAAAAGAACACCACAGATAAATTGAGCCACATCTGACGGAGTAAGGCCAGAATTCAGGTTGTCGTTTACTGCCATAAACAATTACATTATAGCACACTTGCCCACATTTGACATTGGCTCCGATGGGAAAAGATACTCACTCTGAAAGGAACAATCATCATGACAATTACAACACCAATTAAACCCTCCTATGTCACTATCGAGGATGAAACCTACGGAGAATTGACTGTCCGTCCATTCGGAGCAACCGAAGAACTCCGGCTAGAAGAACTCTTTGACGAGGCTTCCAATGCAATTGAAAAAGCAAACAAGATAGAGGCGGAAGCAAAAGAGAACCCAGACGGCATTGACGAAGAAAGCATCATGAAAGAACTCAAAGCCATGAGGAAAAAGAGTATGGCGCAAAAAAGAGAGGCAATTGCGATTTTTCGCCGAGTCATTACTGGCGACAAGGCCGACCAACTGTTCGAGGAACTGCCAGTAATGGCAATCAGGAAGTTCATAAACGAGGCTTTGAAGACGAATGGCTAGTTTCTTTGACAAGTTGAGCGAAGCAGACAAGGAGAAGGTCAAGTCTTGGGGGAGAGAGGCGGAAAACCCACGCTTCCCAGTAGATATTCCTCCTAGCATCATGATTGCTGGGCAATTGGGAGTCCTGTTCGGCTGGGGAGCAGTCGAAGCCTTCATCCGAGGGACATTGTATGTCACCGATGATGATGGGGAACTCAAAACAACACCGTTCACAATCGACTACGCAGTTGCCTTATGCAAAGCCGCGCAGAAGGCGACCTATATCGAAATGGAAAGAAGGGGAAGGATAAAATAAAATGGCATTTTCAGGCGACACCACAGATACAGCAAACAAAATTATGATTTCTTTCGGCATTGACGAAAGAAGTTATAAGGACATCACGAAGGAAATCAAAGAGGACTTTCAACAACTCAAAGAGGAAGTCAACTCGACAAGTTCTGCCGCTGGGACTAGCGGTGCCGCTTTCAAGGCTCTCCAGATAGACCTTGGAGAAATTGGTCTGGCCACTTCGGAGCTGATTCTCTCATTCTCGTCTTTGCAGACCTCCCTAGAGTCATTCGGTGAATACAAAGATGTCTTTGTCAGTTGGTATGACGATATGTTCGGTCTAGCCGCAACTGCCAAAGCAACTGGGCAAGACATCACCGCATCTTTTGAGTCAGTCCAAGAAGTTGCGAGCAGAGGGCTTCTGTCTGAGCAAGAGTCTGCCGCATTGATTAAACGCTTTGTGGACTATGGGTTCTCGGCTCAACAAGCCGCCGATATGGTGAACGCGCTCACTAACAGCGCGATCTTCTTAAGAAAAGAGAACTTTACTCTGGAACAAGCGGTTGAACGCGCCACCTATGGTATCGCCTCCCAACAATCGGTGATGGCAAAATCTGCGGGTATGTCCCAAACCCTCACAGAGATTCACGAGAGATATGCTGAGTCAATAGGGCTTTCTGCCCAAGAGTTCAACGCGTTGGATGCCGCCACGCAACACCAAATAGAGTTGCAGGCAGAATACCAAGCCTTCGTTGAGCAAGGGAACAAATACCAAGAAGAAGCGGCATACTACACGACCACCGCGGCGGGCGCAACAATCGTGCTAGAGAATGCGATACAGAATGCCAAAGCGGCAGTTGGCAGCGTCATCCAATACTTCGCACCTCTAATTTCTGGGGTCGCGGCATGGATACAAGAAAACAAGGCTCTAGTCGCAGGGGTGATGGCTGCGGTGACGGTGATTTTGGGAGCCACCGGTCTTATTACTGCTATCGGGGCGGCGATTAAAGCATTCAAACTGCTCACTACTGTTATTGCCGGAGCAGCTACTATTTCAAAAGCGGCAGTAGGTGGATTTGTCGGATTGGCGGTGGCGATTGCGGCAGTAGGTGCGGCAGTCCTCACCACTAAGTCTTTGACGAACTCGATAGGGGAGGCTTTCGAGGATTTAGACTTCAACACAGATGCTTTGACCGAATCATTTGAGGGATTAGACGCAGGAGTCGGGTCGCTTACTCCATCTTTCGGTGGAGCAACAACAGCGGCGAGGGACTTCTCTAAAGAACTTGCGCGCTTGCGTAGAGATTACCTAGAAGATTTGAAGCAAATCGAAGTTCGTCACCAAGAAACGGTGAACAAACTAACCAAGCAGATTCAGGACGCAAATGTCGATTATAGACGAGCGATAGATGAGCGCAACGCTGAGTTCCAAGTGTCGCAAGCCAAAGAGGAAAAAGCTCATCAAGAAAAAGTCGATGAGTTGATGACTCAAATCGAGTTCTTGCGCAAATACAACAACAATTACAACCGCCAGAAGTTGGCTGACCTTGAGTTCGCATTAGCAGAAGAAAATGCGGCTTATCAGAAGCAGACCCAAGCAGCCAAAGAAGAACTCGACCTGCAAAATGAGAATGACCGACTCGCCTACGAGGAGAAAAGAAAACAACTCCAAGAGGAACTTGACGATGAGTTAGCATTCATGCAGAAGCACCGTTCTGATTTGAACGAAGTTCGTGATGTCATTCTCCTAGACGAAATCGAATCTTTGAAAAGACGCTACGAGGAGCAGAAAAAGAGTTATGAGCAACAGGAGGCCGAGGCAACCATCGCCGGTGGGAATATCGGCGCGAACCTAGGATCAAGTTTCTCGAGTTCTGTTAACGACCTCATGGAAAAACTAAAGAAACAATGGGAAGGTCTAAACGCTCCGGGCGGCGAAGTAGAAGAAGCAGGGAAAAAACTTGGCGACACAGTAGGGAAATCCACTAGAGATAGTATGCTGGATTGGATGGATAACACGAAAGACTCGCTAGGCCAATGGTACGAACAAGAGTTCAAGCCATGGTGGAAAAGACTTTGGACAAAGGAGAACTGGCTAGAGGGTATTACGAGAACTATCAAAGATACATTCACGAATCCTGCGTCATTCGGCATCAACTCGTCAAATGGGTTCGCAACGGGTGGCTATACAGGGCAAGGCGCAGTAGATGAGATCGCGGGGTTCGTCCATAGAGGCGAATATGTCCTACCGCAAGAGATGGTTGACCAGACGACTGGCACTCCGAAGGCGATGGGCAACACTTATGTCATCAATGTGAATGGCACCTTTGCCACCTCAGCAGCGGAGCGCAGAAGGGTTGCAGACCAAATCGTTCAAGCGATTAACCAAAACAACAAGAGCAGATTGGAGGCTTCATGGCAATAACACTCACTATTACTGACGCGAGTGTCACGCACACTTATGATGTGCTAATGAACCCACTCGTCAATCGTCCGATATATGCAGAAACAGATGTTGTGACGGTAGATGGGAATATATCAACCTATTACAGTTCAACCAAACAAACCTTCACAGTCGGGTTGGGGAATATGAGCCAAGCAGAGTATCAGGTGCTAAAAGGGTTCATCGAGAGGCAATATGCCAATCTCAAATACCCTGCCATCACGATTACCGGAGCGGTCAATCTCAATGTAGAGAACATGGTCGCCAAGATGACCTTGAACGACCAACGCGTCATCGACAACTGCGGAACCATAGAAGGGGTGGAACTAACCTTCAGGGAGAGCAAGCAATTATGATAGAAGTGTCTGACAAGTTCCACGAACTAGCCAGAGGTCAGGTCATCAAGCCGAGTATGCTCCCTTATATGTCATTCAACAAACAGTTCTTGGGGGGTGCTAAATGGTTCACGCTCAATGACAGTATTCTCGATGGTATCGACCTTTTGGCCACACAGGAAACCTCGACCTTGCAAATCTGGGATTTGTATGAGTATTCGGATTATTCGGATAGATTGACCAAACTCAGCCTATCTCGCTCGGTGGAGTTCCCATATACGGTGCAAATCGCCCAAGCCGACATTACATTCGACAACCACGATGGATTCTTCACCCCCGGCTCTGGAAGTTCCATAGACCAAGACAATCTTCCCGGCAGACCCGTCCGTATTTACGGAGGCTATGAAGGCGAAGGCTCAATACCACAACTCGTAGGCATGACCTCAGATATGCCTGACATCAATCAGGGTTCAAGGACTGCGGATTATCATGTAGAGGACTTTTTGCAACAAATCTGCGATTCATCACTCTCGGAAGTCATTGATATGAGGAATGTCACTACCGACCAAGTGTTGGCAGCCATTGTGGAGCAATTCGGTCTGAGTGCGAGCCAATATAGTTTTGAAACAGGCTCGAATCTCATTCCGTTCGTATTCTTTGACATCGGTCAGGATGCGGGCGAAGCCATCAGAAAACTCGTGCAAGCCGAAGGTGGAAGGTTTTGGCTCGATGAGTTGGGGATTCTCCGCTTCCAAGCGAGAGGTTCGTTCAACGAGAATACTTCTATGCAGTTCGATGAATATGCCATTTTGGATGTCCGGCCTTCGGACAATTCCAACATGGTGAATCATGTCAAAATTACTGCGGATATTCGCGAGGTGCAAGCCTATGAGGTGGTATATACCAAGAGCCAAGGCTCAAATGATTTGTGGGTCGTCACTTCTTCATTTCCCCACACTATCACCTGCTCCCTTCAAGACCCCTGCTATGATGTAGTAAACCCAACGCTCGGGAGGTCATCGAGCGTGTCTTGGTTTACCTGCGCAGATTCTAATGGCAACGAGGTCACAAGTGGGGTCACAGCTAGTTCGGTTCTGACTTCTAATTCAGTCATAGTCACATTCACGAACACTAACAATTTCGATGTCAAAATCACCGAGATGCAGTTATATGGCGAACCGGCAAAGGTCGTGAATGTCCTAAACTACGAAGCCTATGACGAGGATAGCATCGAAGAATATGGCGACCATCTGCTAGAAATTACCGATAACCAATTCTTCCAATCAGATGAGCAAGCGGACTTATATGCGCGCTGGATTCTCTATGAACGCGCCAACTACCACCCGATTTTGGATGTGGATGTCAAAGGCGACTTCTCTCTCATGCTAGGCGACATCGTAGCGCTAAGTGGGGAATTTGCCGGAACTTACATAGTCAATGCCATCTCCTACGAGTATGGCGCAGGCTACCTCGTCACTACCTTGAAGCTCAACCAATACAACGCACCAAGTTATTTCACGCTCGACAGTAGCGTGCTTGATGGAACGGATGTTCTAAAGTAAGGAGGAAAGATGGCAATAGTAGTCAAACGAAGTCTGAGCGGTTCTGGGGATTATGATTTATCCCCTGCGGGGAAAATGATTGCTCTTGGGCCTTCAAATGGGCAGATGAATGGCAAGTGGGGGAAAATCTGTTCGATTAGGTTCTCGAAGCACCAACAAGGTCAATTCACCTATCTCAAAGTGTTTATCGGATATGGGAACAATGGGACTGCGGGCCAATGCGCATATTTCGATATGTTCGGGCAATTGGGGTGGACGGGCAATTATGGGGGTCGAGCG
>JAEIGA010002251.1_pt1 | contig 30816 bp, 27 predicted proteins | sample 9270691 | NCBI WGS metagenome assembly JAEIGA01 (sample SAMN17057246, study PRJNA624740) | gut metagenome | biome: biome; isolation source: fecal sample | host: Bos grunniens | place: China: Xizang | collected 2019
TTATCAAATATTTTCAAAAGCTTTTTAAGGTCATCGTCATCAAAGAACTCTATTTCAAGAGCGCCTTTTTTATTAGACTTCGTAACCTTGACTTTTCTTTTAAGTACATCTGAAAGAGCAAGCTCAACCTCATCGTAATAAGGATTTCTCTTCCTTGCTTTTTTGCCTGATGTTGCAGGCGCACCGCTTTTTCTTGCAAGGCGTTCTGTATCTCTTACTGAAAGACCTTCTTTCACAACAAGGTTTGCAAGAGAGAGTCTGTATTCTTCATTCTCTGCAATAAGAAGAGCCTTAGCATGTCCTGCAGAAAGCTTACCCTCGAACACCATATTCTGAATTTCATCAGAAAGAGTAAGAAGTCTTAAAGCGTTGGCTACTGCAGAGCGTGAACAACCGATAATTTCGGATATATGCTCCTGAGTATACTGGAATTTATCCTGAAGCTCTTTAAAGCCCTTTGCAGTTTCCATTGGGTTAAGGTTTTCTCTCTGTAAGTTTTCAACGAGTGCAAGCTCTGCAACCTGAGCATCAGTTAAATCTCTAATAATAACAGGTACTTCAGTAAGCCCTGCTAACCTTGAAGCTCTCCAACGGCGCTCACCTGCTACAAGCTGATATGTGCCGTCGCTCATAGGTCTTACAAGGAGTGGTTGTAAAACTCCATGCTGAGCAATACTGCTTGCTAAATCATTAAGAGCATCTTCATCAAATTGTTTACGAGGCTGGTCCCGATTAGGCTCGATATCAATAAGCTTAACCTTAACAGCACCCGAAGTGGCAGAAAGCTCTTCCACAGAATTATCTGTAAAAATCGCATCTATACCTCTGCCGAGACCTGATTTTTTTACTGCCATTTATTTCACCTTATTTCTGCATTTTCATAAATTCGTCTGCAAGAGCATTGTAGCTCTCTGCACCACGGGAAGCTCTGTCGTAATAAATAACAGGCTCACCGAAGGATGGCGCTTCTGAAAGCCTTACGTTACGGGGAATAACCGTAGCGTAAACTTTATTAGGGAAGAAGTTTTTAACCTCTGAAACTACCTGCTGAGTAAGGTTAAGCCTTCCGTCATACATTGTAAGGAGCACGCCTTCAAGCTCTATGTATGGGTTATATAATCTTTTAATTGTTCGCACAGTTGCCATAAGTTGTGAAAGGCCTTCAAGAGCGTAATACTCGCACTGGATAGGAACTATAAAGCTATCAGACGCAGTAAGAGCGTTAAGAGTTATAAGCCCTAAAGATGGCGGACAATCAAAGAAAATGAAATCGTAATCATTTTGCACAAGAGCAAGAGCGTTTTTGAGGAGCGCTTCACGCTTATCAAGCACTGCCATTTCAAGCTCTGCACCTGCAAGATTTATGTTTGAGGGAATAATATCTACACCCTGAAAATTAGTTTTTATAATTGCTTCACGAGCTGTGCAAGCACCTATAAGAAGCTCGTAGGATGTGGCTGTAAGATTTTTACGGGAAATACCATAACCGCTTGTGGTATTACCCTGAGGGTCAATATCTACAAGCAAAACCTTTTTGCCTAAAGCGCCAAGGCAGGCAACAAGGTTTACGGCACTTGTAGTCTTACCTACGCCACCCTTCTGATTAACAACTGAAATAATTTTTGCCATTAAAAGCGTCCTTCCGTAAATTGATGGAATCTATGTTTGACACTTGTTTTGCGCCGTAAATTCAGCACACAAATGCCCTATTTCCCTATTTTATATATATTTATTAAAGTATACCATATATATAGAAAAAATGAAATAGGGAATTGCAAAAAAATCACCCGAAATAACACCTTTGTTTAGAGAAAAAACTCCTTGACAATAAGTGCGATAAAATGTATAATATCCTTTGTTCAGTGCTGATATAGCTCAGTAGGTAGAGTGCATCCTTGGTAAGGATGAGGTCACCGGTTCAAATCCGGTTATCAGCTCCAAAAGTCTTGAAAACCTTATGTTTTCAAGACTTTTTGTTTTATATGCAACATCCCGCTTGCATAAATAAAATAGAGCGCGCGTAAGCACTGGCATCCATCATCCGATAACCGGTACCTACTTGACCTTCAAGTCATAACCTTGTATAATCCAATATAACACAACACTATAAAGGAGCTTTTATATGGATTTTCTTGAAAAAGCAAAAAGAAAAACCTTTAATACAATAGGTCTTTTAATTAACCGCCTTTCTCAGAACGAAAGCGGAGATACATCAGATTTGCAAAAAACTGTAACCGAAGGTATGCCGGAGCTTCTCAGAAAAGCAGGTGCAGAGGGCACTGTTCTTCTCAGAAACGATGGCGTTTTACCTCTTGCGAAAGACACAAAAATTTCTGTTTTCGGCAGAATTCAGAATGACTATATGTATGTTGGCTACGGCTCAGGCGGAGATGTTATAAAGCCTTACACTGTAAGCCTTATGGAAGGTCTCCAGAACGCAGGTGCGAACATCAACAAAGACCTTGCTGACACATATAAAGAGTGGTGCACTAAAAACCCACCCGACCATGGTTTTTGGGGACATTGGCCTCATTATTATAACGAGATGCCAATTGATGATACAGCAATTAAAACCGCATCCGAAAACAGTGATTGTGCTGTTATCGTTATCGGTCGCTCCGCAGGTGAAGATAGAGAAAACTACTTAACAGAGGGAAGTTATTTTTTAACCGCCGACGAAAGCTCCCTGATAAAACGAGTATCCGCTAATTTTAAAAATACTGTTATAGTTATGAACATCGGCAGCATTATGGATATGGGTTGGGAGAAGGACCTTCTTTCAAACAACTGTGCAATTATGATTCCTTATCAGGGTGGTATGGAGAGCGGTAATTCTGTAGCAGATGTACTTTTCGGAATAGAAGAACCATCAGGAAGGTTAACCGATACTATTGCCACAAGCTACGATGCATACCCTTGTGCCAAGCATTTTGGTGAAAAAGAATACAATAATTTCTTCGAAGATATCTATGTTGGCTACCGTTATTTTGAAACCTTTGCAAAGGATAAAGTTTTGTATCCTTTCGGCTTCGGTTTAGGTTACACAAGTTTCAAAAATACTTTTGTAGAAGGCACAACGAAAAATGGTGTTGTATATCTTAAAATAAAAACACAAAACACTGGCTCTCTCAAAGGTAAAGATGTAATTCAGGTATACGCTGAGGCACCTCAGGGCGAATTAGGAAAACCAGCACGAGTTTTGTGCGGTTTCCAAAAATCACCTAAGCTTATTTCAAATGAAGAATACACAGCAGATTTTGAAATTCCTTTTTACTCTTTTGCTAGTTTCGATGACAGCGGTTTAACAGTCAACAAAAACTCCTATGTTCTTGAAAAAGGTGAATATACCTTCTATGTTGGTCCAAACGTACGCGATGCCCAAAAAGCATTCAGCTTCACCCTTGATGAAACCATTATTCTTGAAAAGCTTAAAGAGGTTTGCGCTCCTACCGAGAAATTTGATATTCTTACAAAAGGCGGTAAATCTACTCCTGTTGCTGTTAGTTCTATTGATTTGAAATCCGTTATTCTTGATAATTTACCAAAAGATTATGGCTACAATGGTGATTTAGGAATCACTCTTAATGATGTAGTTTCAGGTAAAGAAACTATGGGGAAATTTATTTCTCAACTTTCTCCAAAGGAGCTTGAAGCTATAAGCCGCGGCGACTACACAATGGATAGCCCATTAGGTAATAAAGGTAACGCAGGTGTAATGGGCGGTGTACTTGAAAGCCTTCGCAAAAAAGGTATAAAGCCTGTTACTACAACAGATGGCCCATCGGGTATCAGAATACGCTCCTGTTGTTCTCTTATCCCTATAGGAACAAGCCTTGCCTCAATGTGGAATTTAGATTTAGCAGAAGAAATTTATGCTAAAATCGGAGCCGAAATGAGAGAAAAAGGCTCTGATGTACTTCTCGCTCCCGGTATGAATATTCACCGTAGTCCTTTATGCGGAAGAAACTTTGAATATTATTCAGAGGACCCATTCCTTACAGGTAAAACTGCTGCCGCAGTTGTTAAAGGCGTACAAAAAAACGGTGTTGGTGCTTGCCCTAAGCACTTTGCTTGTAACAGTCAGGAAACAAACAGAAATAAAACAGACTCTCGACTTTCGCAGAGAGCCTTAAGAGAAATATATCTTAAAGGTTTTGAAATATGTGTAAAAGAAGCAGAACCTTTTACAATAATGACATCATACAACAAAATAAATGGTGTATGGGGCCATTACCACTACGACCTTTGCACAAGAATCCTCAGAGAAGAATGGAATTTTGAAGGTCTTGTTATGACAGACTGGTGGATGCAAAGCTCTAAATCTCCTGAATTCCCTGAAATGAAAGACAATGCTTACCGCGTGAGAGCAGGCGTAGATGTACTTATGCCAGGTGGCAACAGAACAGGCAAAAGAAAGCCTGACGGCACCCTTCTCAAAACATACGGAAAGCCTGACGGCATTACTCTCGGAGAAATGCAACAAACCGCAAGAAGAGTCGTAGAGCTTTCTATGAAAATAAAGAAAAACTAAAAAAACAAAACAAAAATAAGTCCCTTACTCAACCGAATAAGGGACTTTTATTATTGTATCTATTGGTTCTGAATTAATAGTCAACGCCTGCTGCAATGCAAAGGATTGAGCGAGCATCTTCTGTTGAAAATTCACCATCTTCATCGATATCACCGATAAGGAGCTGAAGCTCTGATGGTGTAATCTGACCCGAAGCAAGCTTAAGAGCAAGTCTTGCATCAAGAGTGTTAACAGCTGTTGAAGAATCCACGTCGCCTAAGATTTCGTCTACAGGCATTGGCTTTGTTGTACGTTTGTATGTATTATGAAGCCAGAACTGCGGATAATTCTCAATATCTGTTGTTACTGTAACTCTTTCATTTGAATCAAGGAGCCACAAAACAATATCCATTGAGCCGTTCTCAAGATTATAGTTGTTGTGCTGCTGATTCTTGATGAACCATGTGTATTCAGGGAACATACATGTTGAAGCGTCAACCTTTGCATCCCATGAAACGTGGTTATGACCATCTTTATTCTTCTGAGTATAAATCTTGCCCCAGTCTTTATTTGACTGAAGGTACTTTGCACAAGTTGCACCACCTGACATATACCTTGTTTCAATAACAGCATCGCTTGATTCGTATTCAGGTGAAATTGGTGGCATCTGGCAGTTATAACCGCAAACGATATAGAAGTTTGCGCCATGAGCCATAGCATTTTCAACAACGCTCTTTGCATTTACCTGAATATCGTGATAAGCATCAATCTTCTTCTCATATTCTGGGTCAATTTTAAGACCATGTGAGTCAAAGAGGAATTCCTTACCTGCTTCATAATCCTCTGCAGGACAAAGGCTCCACATACCAGGCATACCAACAAAGTATGGAATAAGGCTATCAGTATATGTACGAGGAAGAATACCTGTTACGAACCCATTAAGGTCGCCAAGATATTCTCTTGTAAGACCATCATATGTAGCAATGAATGAAATGATAAATGCTGCAATGTGAGTTGTAGCACTACCGTTTGCAAGCTGAACAAGATAATTCTCAAGAGTGAATGCATCAAGCTCAAGGTTGTTTGTGAATACATCACCAACTGTGCTTGTACCCTGCCATGCAGGAGCTGCAAAAACAATGTTCTTAAGGTGGTGGCCACCAAAAGCATTAAGGTATGCGAGAGCAACAGTTGAACCCTGGCTCATTGCAACCATATTAACTTTTTTGCAGTTTGTTTTAGCTTTAACAGCAGAAATAAATTCATTGAGCTGGTTTGCGTTTTCAATCGGATCTGCACGCCAGTCATATGTGAAGTTATAAACATTCTCTTCACCATGCTTTTCAGCATAAGCAAGAGCAAATGTGCTGAGACCTGCTTTTTGTTCTTCTGTATAATTTGAAACAGGCTCTGTTGTTCTGTAAAAGCCGATTGTTTCGTTAACAGGAGTGCCATCAGGATTAAAACCAATATCAGCAAGATATTTATTAACAACAGGGAGAACCTTATCTGCAAGAGCATCAAAGTCCTTGTTGCCGATACCGAAGCTTATAAGACCGCCAAGAAGGGCTCCGCCTGCATCTTCGATGATTCCTTTAATAAACTCTTCATCACCGGAGAAAATTAATTCCTCTTCTTCAGTTCCGAAGTTTTTGTACAACTTTGTTGAGCCAATACCGTCAATCATAACAAGAGGAGTTGCACCTGCCGCAGAAACGGGCATTACAAATGCAAGACCTGCCATTATGAGAGCAAGAGTAAGGCAAACAATTCTTTTTGTTGTTTTCATACTAATCCTCCTAATTCAGATACCAATAGCAGAATACACTACTATATATACAAATGAATTCTATCACAGAATGAAAACAATTGCAATAGAAAACAGTAAATTTCAGCAATATTCTTTAACGATTTTAGGTGAATGTTATTGTTTAAATTGCCCAAGTTTTACTCTAGTGTTCTTATAGATATTTCGCCCGTGCCTAGACTGGCTTTTGTACCATCAGGATATTCAACCAAAAGGTTGCAGTTGTTATCTATATCAACTGCTGTGGCGCGAGTTATATTTCCCCCTGAAATTACATTAATTTCTTTGCCTATAACAAAGCATTTCTCGCGGTATGATGCTATATGAGTCCTTTCGGAAAGTTTTTTATAAAGCTCATAAAAATCGTTAAGAAATTCTGCAATAAATCTATTGCAAACGCCCTCTTTTTTTTCAGTAAAAACCGCACCTGCAATATCCTTCAACTCTTGAGGAAAATCATTTTTTGGAGCGTACATATTAACGCCTACACCGAGCACAACATAATCCGGTACATCCCCTTTTGCACCAAAGCCTGCTTCAGTTAAAATACCACAAACCTTTTTACCATCAAGAAAAATATCGTTAACCCATTTTATTTTTGAATCTGAAATCCCGATTTTTTCGAGAGCGCGACAAACCGCAACCGCTGCCGCAGTAGTAATAATCGTTGTATCCGCTGCTTTACATTCAGGGCGCAAAAGAAGACTCATGTATATGCCTGTCCCATCAGGTGAAAAAAAGCTTCTGCCGAGACGCCCTTTCCCTTTTGTCTGAGTGCGTGAAACAAGAAGATAATCTTCTCTCTCACCTTTTATTGCAGAAGCTTTAACCTCGTCATTAGTGGAGCCAACAGTTTCTTTTACCTCTATTTTGATTTTATTTGCAATTTCTTCATTAAGAAAAATCTTTATACCGTTTTCGTATATAATATCAATTGACAAAAATGCCACCTCCTGAGAGTAAAAAACACCGTCCGAAGACGGTGTTTTAATTATCAGTTATTAAAATTAATATGTAAGTGCGTACTCTGTGTAAACACCAATACCAACTTTAGCATTGTCAATGCTGATAACAGCAAGCTTTGCAGAAAGCTGAAGGATACATGGAGCTTCAACAATAAGCTCTACAAGGTTACCTGTTGATTTTTCAATCTTGGCAACTGTAACAACGTTCTCGTACGCAATTGAAATGTCGCTTAATGTAAGGCCTGGAACAGAGCTGATTGAACCTGTGATTGTTTCTTCCTGAATAACACCGCAAAGAGAACCTACACCAGGGCCACCTGACTTAGGATTAACTTCGTCCTTACCCTTAATTGTAAGGATGTAGTAGTCGCCTTCTTCTTTACATTCAGCAGATGCAACGCCATCCACAGTAAGAGCTGCCTGAGCATTTTCAGGTGGGAATTTAGCATTATCCCATGGCTCGTTTTTAGCTTGAATTTCATCTTTGCTTCCAACCATAAACATACCCATAAGAGTAGATGCAGCACTTGAAAGCTTACCTGCTTCTACAATGTTATTGTAGTTTGTAGCACCGTCTTTAACACGGGTGATTGTAGCCTTTGCTTTTGCATTGTTAACTGCTTTATTATACATATCAACAATTTCTGCTACAGACTTCTCTCCGCCTTTGTTTGCATCGTCTGCAGGCTTATTAGTATCTGCAGGCTTGTTTGCATCTGTAGAAGGCTTGTTTGCATCTGTGCTTGTGTTGCTTGAGTTAGCATTTGTATTAGTATTAGTATTTGTATTTGTGCTAGCACTTGTATTGTTGCTTGATTGAGTATTCTGCTGAGGTGCTGCTTGCTGTACATTTGTTAACTGAGCTGCGGGGCTCTGCATATTTCTTGCAGCCATAATCATCATAATAGATGCAAGATTGTTAGCAGTAATAAGAGAAACTGCAATACACATTGCTGCAATACCAATGATTACTTTTTTAACAGGTGATAAGTTTGACAACATTTTGCCCACTCCATTTCCTTTTTTTCGCATTTTAATCTCTATCATTATAAGACAAGTTTGTGCAATTGTCAATATTTTTAAATCATTTGATAATCTATCAAAGGATAAATTTTTTGGGGTATTGTTTATTTTCAAATTGTATTGTAAAATATCCGTGTTCTGATTTTTTGATAAAGGTAAATCTTATGGTTCAAGCTCACAAAAAACACACAATCAAACAACAACTTGGCTTTGGCTTTAGTGCACTTATGCTTATATTACCGCTTTCTGTCTGCTTTAGTGCCGTTACAGGTCAGGGCCTTTTGCCCGTGCTTATTTGCATACTGTGGTGTACATTAATATCTCTTTTGTCGAAGAAAAACATTTATGCACCAACACCTCTTTATATTGTACCCTTCTTTTTCGTATGCTTTGGTGGATCCTTCTTTGTAGCGTTATTTTCTGTATCCTCCGGCGCATGCTTGTGTGCATTATTCAGCAAAAAGCTGAAAAAAATCCATACCCCTGACTATGTTATGTCAGGTGCAATGCTTGGTTTATGCCTAGGCGCCACAATACTCCTCACAAACTCATACTTTGGAATCGGAGCGTCAGGCAATACCCCCTTCGAAATATTGAAAAGTTATCGTTCGTTAGGGTTTCACCCTCACTTTATGGGACTTCTTACAGGTACAATAACACTTTTCACAATGATAACCTATCCTTTTAAATTCAAAAAATTAAATAAGCATATTCCTGCACCTTTTGTAACACTTCTCATTCCTTTTGTTCTGAATTTGTTCCTTAATCCTCAAAAAGAATACACCGCAATAAATGAAGCTGTTTGCCTCATACCGGTAACCCAATTCAATCTCAAGGATTTCGTGCTATCTAATTCATCTTCCCACATACCCGTTGCTCTCCAAGGCGCTCTCGTTTTTGGCATAATCTTTACAGGTGCTGCAAAGCACAGCGAAAACAAACTAAACGGAATCTGTTCTATCGCTCACACATTCCCTGTAACCGCCTACCCTACAAAAGACTTTACGTTCGTGAGCGGTTGTGTTGTCGCTATTATTTCCACTATATCAATTGTTTTCTTTCCCGAAATTTTTTCCAGGCTGCCCTTACACAGTGTGGGATCAATGCTTATTGTTTTCGCATGGCAAAGCCTGCCGTACAAAAAAATAGCCCTCATTTTCAAAAACAAACAAAACAGAGCCTTCTCTATAATCGGATTTGTTATCTGCACCTTAAGCTTTGTTTTTCTCGACGCTTTCACAGCAGTGTTGATTTGTCTTGTTTTCACCATCTCCCCGAAAAGGAGGCTAATCAATGAAGGATAAGAAAAAACTCGCCCGAGTAATTACAACATGGGTTGTTACCGCGGTTATGCTTTCTGTTTTTATTCTTGATATTGCAGTTGTACGTATTGCTTATGATTATGCAGAAGCTGTTCCTGTGTCAGACGAAGCAACAACTGTGCCGAAAAGCGATGACAGAATCCATTTTCTTGACACCGCAAACTCTGATTGTATTTTAATTGAAAGCAACGGAAAATTTGCCCTTATTGATTCAGGTGAAGGGAACGATAACCCTCGCAGAAAAACTGAATATAAAGGCTATGAAAGTGAGGTTTTATCCTATATCAAAAAAGTCTGCACTGATGAAAACGGAATCGTGAACCTCGATTTTATAGTCGCCACCCATATGCACTACGACCATTCGGGTAATTTTGAACCTATCATAAACGATACCGAGATAAAAATCGGTAAAGCTTTTATAAAGCGGTACGATGGTTCAGGCACAACTAAGATGGATTCTGATTTTTGGGGCAATCTTGAAACCTATAAAAATATTATTCGTGCACTAGAAAACAACAACGTTAAAATAGTACACAATCTTCCTGAAAACTCGTTTGTATTCGGTGATTTCACAGTTGAATTCATAAACACGGTAACTCCGAAAGACTTCATAGACGCCGGTGAAAACTCAAATAGCATCGGCATCAAACTGTCTAAGGATACAAAATCAGCCTTTCTTGCAGCTGATTTCACTAACAATGGTGGTTTTGAAATGATTTATGCAAATGAAATAGGTGATATTGATCTTTTGAAAATCGGCCATCATGGTTATTTCGGTTCTTCTTCTTCAGGATTCCTAAAAAAACTGAAGCCTGAAATTGCGATATGCACAAACTATCTCGGCAAAATATATCCGAATGTAAAATGGAATCTTACAATGGTTGCCAAAACACCTGTTTTTTCAACCGCCCACAGAAAAGGCATCATTGCAACATTTACTGACAGCAACGAAATTCATTTAACAGAAAATATAATGTGATTCAATAACAAAAAACGTCAACTGTAATTACAGTTGACGTTTTTTTAAAGCATTTGTTGTATACTTTCAAACGCAGGAAACAATACGCTAAAAGCATATGGAAATAATACTGCAAAAGCAATAGACAAAATAAAAGTCATCGAATATTTTTCAAGATATGATGAAATAAATACTATTGCAAAAAAAGGGGAAAGTACTATTTGGGACAATTTACCTTTTCCGTTATAAAGAAAATCTTTAAAGGATAACATATCTTCAAAAGAGGGTGCACAGTTTGCAAGGAGTGATACTCCTAACCAAACAAGACCGTACGGTTGAAGTGTTTCATTTTCTCCGATAAAAAACAATCTGTATGAACCTGTGAGCAAAAATGAACAACCTACCAAGAAATTCAACGTAAATGGCAACCAACAGATTAAATATGATTGTTTTAAATTTTCAGGAAGCTCATGCTCTACATGCCCGCAAAGCTCATTGTTTTTAAAAACTCTTGCATCCTCTATAGGAAGCTTACATATTCTACATGCAACATGTTCCCAGAAGGTTCTCATGACAGTTCCAAAGAAAGTAACCACTCGCAAAGCAACATATAAAGTTGTCATTCCACCTCACCTGTCCCCTCTGTGAATAATTGCAAAGCTGTAATTTTTCCTGAAAGGTATTCATTCATTCTGTCAGACATTTCTACCCCTTCAGTTTTCAAAGCTTCCTTAAATTCGTCAACAGCACCTTTGTTTCCCAATTCATTTTCAACCACTATAGCAGTAAAGTAAAGCATAGCGTACTGTTGTTTTTCCAAAGCCTTATCAATAATGGTTTTTGCCTGCTCATAATCTCCTGAGCAGCAAAGTGCCATCGCCTTCAAACGCATAAGCTCGGCATTCTCAGGAGTATATTCCAAGCCCTTAGATGCCCATCGCGCTGATTTTTCAAAATTTCCGCAAATACGTTCCACTGTTGAATAAAGAGTATATCCGTCAGAATCCTCAACATTAAGGTCAATCATCGATTTCGCAAGCTCTTTAGCCTTTGAAACATCTCCGGTCTGAGCCTCTACAATACCCAATTCATATGCATAAAGCCACAAATATGCAGGTGCCAATTCTTGTGTTTCAAGCATATAGCTGTATGATTCATCATAATTACCTGAAACATACGCAAACATATATTGGCAGAATTTAACCATAGCCTCATCCGGCTGTTTCAGTTGAGTTGTTTTTCCGTCAGTTGAAACAACGGAGATTTCTTTTTCTGAAAGAGCCACTATATCTGCCATTATGCTCTTATACATTTCCGTGTTTTCTTTGGTATAATCAGCATATTTTTCATCACTGATAATATTATAAAACTCCTGCATTGTACCGTAGAGAAGCATACTTTTATTCTGTGTTTCGATCACCGAATTGTATATAGGCAGTTTCTTCTCAATTTCTGATAATGCAATATCTATGCGATGAGAAACCTCATACATAGAATTGGTTCCGTCATCCATAGTTTTGAATATAAGCTGTGCGCTATTGAGATACGCCTTTTTAGGCGTTACTTCTTCTGCTGAGAAGATATCTATAACTTCGTCATAGTATTTAATCGCAGAAGTCAGTTTATTATCATCTTCTGCCTTCAAAGCCTTATACATATAGTCATATCCGTTAAAATCTGTACAGAAATTCATTGTTGACATAAACGCCAATACAACAATAGCAACTGCAACAAGTATATTTGGTATGCTTAAAGGATATATCTTCATATTCTCACGGCACACTGAACAATACTGATAAGATTCTCCACGGCTTTTATCTCTTCTACGCTCACCACAGCACTCACACAATTCTTCAGCAGGAATTATGCCCAAATCGTCTGCATAAGCCTCCACAAACTCTTCATCTGAAAGCTCTTGTGCTTTTTTCAGTTCGTTACGAAAGGTCTGGGCAAGGCGTTCCAATTCATCATTAAGTTCTGCCCCGGAAAATTCCTTTTCGCCACTTCTTTTTTCAAGGACTATATCTTCTTTTGTTCCTTCTTTTATTTTCTTTTCGTCTTCCAAGGAAAAACCTCCTTTGAAAATTCTCTTTGCTATTGTATCACTAATTAATAGAAATTTCAACAAAATAGACAATTATAAAGGAGGTTTACAAAATATTTACTTTCAGATTTTACTTGCTATATTTTCTGACCTTAATCACTGGTGCTGAAAGATCAAATAATGATGCAAGCACTACGCAACCAACGATTGTTATTATTGTTTCAGGAACCATATATCCTGCATTGTATGTAAGGGAATACATCCATACAGCCTGAGCACCGTCAGCATAATCACCCCAGATTGTAACACCGCTTATAAAGTGGCACAAAAATCTGATTACAGACACAGCTGCAGCACCAAGTGCTATTGAAGCAACAGGATTTTTAATTTTACTTTTAAACATTCCGCTGAAGCCCAAAGCACCGAAAGCAACTATATAGTCAGCAAAAATAAGAATAAGGTAAGCAACAATACCACTCACATAGGCAAAATTACCAATACCGAAAAGCATCTGAATAATACCCATTGAAAGACCTGCAAACGCACCCCATTTAACACCATAGCGATAGGAAACGACCACCATCGGCACCTGGCTGAATATTGTTACGCTTCCACCAAAGGGAAAACTGATTACAGGTAACTCTGCAAGAATTGTTGACAGAGCCAACATAAGCGCAGTTTCCACAAGGCGAATAATTTTTTGTTTTTTCGTTAAATTTTCCATAAAATTTCCTCCGAATTAAAATCTCCCTACGGCGGTAACACTGCCATAGGGAGATACTTCCAGAAGATATTTTTCCTACGGCGGCATTATCCGCATCAGGTTATTAGGGTCAGGAAAGGCTTGTTTCCTATCTCAGCCGACGTCCGCCAGCTCCCCTGTTTTATTTTCGGCAAAAGATGTAGCTACTATCTTTGCAAAAATCATTATATTCTTTCTTTTTTTCTTTGTCAACAAAAATCAAAGCAATTTTGTTCTGAACGGAACATTTTCACCTGAAATACGTTTTGAAATACGCAAAAACGCTTGATTCCCCTTACAATCATAAGGTATTTTCTTGCCGTTTACGGAGTTATAAATCTCCAATGAATCAGGGATAATACCCAAGAATTGCGCACCAACATTATCAATAAATTCATCAACATTGATGTTTTTATGTATCTTCTTATTAAATTTATTAACAACAAGGCGTATATCTGAAATTCCTGATTTTTTCATTTTTTCCGCAGCGTAAGATGCGGCTCTTATGCTTATTGCATCAGGCGTAGAAATAACAATACAGGAATCTGTAGCCCCTGCTGCAAGCATAAATCCGCTTTCAAGACCTGCAGGCGCATCAAGTAAAATAAAATCAAAGTCCTTCCTGAATCTTTCTATCATCTCTTTAAAGCCGTCAACAGTATAATCATTGGAAAAATCTATTGGCGCAGGAAGAAGAAAAATATCCTTTTTTGCTTCAATAACGGCTTTTCTGTATTCGCAATTACCTTTAATAATGTCGCCCCAGTTATAAACAGTTTTTTCAGAAACATTGAGAAGAATATCAAGGCTTCTTACGCCTATATCCATATCGGCAAGAAGAACTCGTTTACCTTGTGAAGCAAGCATTTCTGCTACTACGCAACAAAAAGTGGATTTTCCTACGCCACCCTTTGCTGAAGCTATAGTTATAATTTTCATATAATCATCCTATAAGTGAGTTTGGTGTTTGAGAAATATCTACTTTCCCTTTCTGTCCGAAATAATAGTTATAAATCTTTGCTGCAACCTGTGAAGTACCGCTACCCGTTTTTGCATTCTCTGCTACAACTGCAACGGCGATTTCAGGATTCTCATATGGCGCAAAGGAAATAAAGAAACCGTTATTACATGTCATTGTTACCCCTGAGGCTGTAGTCCTTTTAACCTGAGATGTACCTGTTTTACCTGCGGCATCAACAATACAATCGTTAAAATAATACTGACAGGAGCTATTAAGAATAACCTGTCTCATACCCTGCTTTACAATGTTAAGGTTTTTCTCGCTACAGTTAAGAGTATTTATAACCTTAGGCTCTGTTTCAAATATAACCTCTGACATATCGGAAGATAATACAGATTTAATCATATAAGGCTGATACCTTGTACCGCCATTAGCAAGCGTTGCTGCATAATTTGCAAGCTGTAACGGAGTGAAAAGGTTATCAGACTGACCGATTGCCGCCTGAACGGTATCACCTGGATTCCATACCTGACCTGCCGCCTCTTTATTGGCAATACTTGCAAGCATACCTTCCGCTTCAGGAAGCTCAACACCTGTTTTCTGGCCAAGACCAAGAAGATTAGCATACTTATTCATTTTATCAATACCAAGCTCTTTACCCATTTCAAAGAAGAAAATGTTACAGGATTTTTCAAGAGCTGTAGTAACATTAAGGTAACCATGGAAATCAAGACACTTAAAAGTCTGGTCCTCTAAAACGTATGTCTGGTTACAATACCTTGAACCATTTACATCGATTTTCCCCTCTTCAAGAGCCGCAAGAGCAATTGCAGGCTTCATAGTAGAACCCGGAGCATATGCACTCTGCAAAGCTCTGTTCCAGAGAGGGCTGGAAACATCACTTACAAGAGAATCATAGTCTTCAAAATATCTTGTTATATCATAGGTAGGAAGAGAAACGCTGGCAAGGATTGCACCTGTATTGCAGTCAATTACAACAACAGCACCTGCAGATTCAAAATATGAAAAATTTCTGTTGTTTCTAAGCATTTCTGCAAGAGCTTCTGCGGCAACCTTCTGAACATCAGAGCGGATTGTTGTAACAACTGTTGCACCTTGCTCAGGCTTTACTAAAAAGTCTTCTCTTACTGTGCCATCGGAAGCGGTAGTTGTTGTTTTTATACCGTTTTTACCTCTCAGATAACTTTCCATAGCTGCTTCAATACCGCTTTTTCCGTATCTGTCGTTAAGAGAGTAAGCGTTGTTTTTAAGGTTGGTAATATCTGTTGCTGTAAGAGAATCGTCCTTCAATTTCTCTTCGTACTTAAGTTTTTCGTTTTCATACTCCTCTGCGCTAATTGATCCTACAACGCCTAAAATATGAGAATAGCTTGTAGTATCGTCATATTCACGGTAGCTGACTGTTTCAGATTTCACGCCCGGATATGTTCCGCTCATTTCCATAATAATGGACACAATTTCAACAGGAACATCTTCCGCAAAGGTGTATGGATTAGGAGTTGAAAAACCAAGGTATTTCATACCAAAGCAAACTGACGCAATTTTTCTTGCATCCTGTCTTGAATATTCTGAAAGCTTATACCTTTCAATAAGAGCATCAAGGCACTCATCAGGTGTTGATTTTTCACCCTTTTCAAGTTCAAGCATAGTTTCAGAAACCATAAACTTGAACTCTGCCTCTTTATCCTTATCAACAACAAGCTTCCCTTTTTCATATATTATAGGAAGCCTGTCTATCCATTCAATTTTGTTTTCCTCAAAAAGCTTAATAAGAGAGTATATTAATTCGTTTCGCTTATCCTGATGCTTAGCCTCAGGAAACTCAGCATATTTAAACACAACAGAGTTGCCCTGCCTGTTTACAACAAGAGGGCTACCGTTACTATCAAGAATTTCTCCGCGTGAGGCTTTAACCTTACTTGCGGAAACAGAAAGGCTTTTTGCTTCTGCTCTGTGTTTATCGCCATCTATAAGTTGGTTTTTACCAACAGCGAAAACTAGAAGCAAAAAAGCAATACCTATAATGACAGTACCTGTTATTCTTCTTTTTTTTCGTAACTCAATAGACATATACTTTCCTACTCTGTTTTATGTGTTTTGAAAATATAATAGGTTAATCCGTAAAAAGCGGGAACAAAAATAATAGTATAAATAAACGATGGTAGATAAAAGGTGAAAATTTGCCTTACAGGGTTACCTGCTCCACCAAAACCGAAATTCACCACAATATACAATAATTCATATATCGCAATAGTTCCTGCACTCAAAACAAAAGCTGTAACTATATTGTTCTGCATAAGGTGGCTTATAAGTATACTGCAAACCGCACATAAAATCATTATTACTAAAGAATTGAAGCCCTCAACACCCGAAACACTGTCCCACAATATTCCACAAAATGCTCCAAAAACTGCAGCAGGAATTTCACGCTCATGCATTGCAACACATACACTTAAAGGCAACAGAAGGAATACCCTTGCCCCGAAAATTTCAGGCAACGCAATATTGGAGCATTGAAAAAGGAACGCACCTACCGCAAGTGCGGCATACATAGCATAACGTATATATTTCGGTTTATTATCATCATAATGCAAGGGATTCACCTCTTTTCGCCAAAAATTACTTTATCATTCTTTGATTTCGCCCTCACCCTGACCCGCAAATGATGTTATAACAAAAACATCTGTTACATTCTCAGGCATACAGAAAGGCTTTACCTCTGCATAATAAGCAGAAGTTACTTCGTCATTTTTAACCGATACAACCTCGCCAATAATAAGTCCGTTTGGAAAAACTCCACCTGCACCGGAAGTGCAAACAATACCGCCTTTAACTATAGACGTAGAAGCATTAAGACCTGAAAGCTTTGACATTCCTCTATCGAAAAGAGTTGTATCTCCACTGACGTAACCATATTCCTTGGTACCCGACTCAAATGCACCTATATTGACTCTTGGGTCAAGCACAGAATATACAACGCAAGTAGAAAAATTAACTTTTTTAACAACACCCACAACATACTCTCCGTATATTACCGGGTCGCCTACGCTTACGCCATCATTTGAACCTGTGTTAAGCACGAATGAACCGTATGCATCGGCAGTATCTTTAGATATAACTGAGCCGTAGCAAAACTCATAATCATCATTTTTCTGCTTTATTCCGTAAAATTTCTCGTATGCTTCTACCTTCTTCTTTAACTCGCCATAGTCTGCAAGCTGTTTTCTGTATTCTTCAAGTTCTTTTTCCATTTCTACCATCTCTGCTCTGTAAAGAGTGGATGAGCGGAAGGAAACAGAAACCTCCTGCAAGCTTTCTGATATTATAGCAGAAAGGTTCTGAAGAGGCGAAAAAACAGTTCCTATAGTCGAGGTCAGAGGCGACGATGCATTACGGCTTACAACCGCAAACACCATACCAAGAAGCATAACCGCAGCAATAACAATCAATGTTTTAAAGCTACCGCTTCTGAAAAATCTTTTCATAATTTCCCCTTATTTGTTAAACCCTAAAAGGTCTTTTTCAAGACAAATACCTGTTCCGTTAACAACGCAATCAAGTGGATTTTCTGCAACCTTAACAGGCATTCCTGTCTCACTCGCAATAAGCTTATCAAGGCCTCTCAAAAGAGCTCCGCCACCTGTAAGAGTTATACCTCTTTCAATAATGTCGGCTGCAAGCTCAGGTGGAGTTCTGTCAAGAGTATATCTGATAGAATCAAGAATTTCGTCAACAGGATCTGCAAGAGCCTGACGCACCTGTTCACTTGTAATTTCAACTGACTTCGGAAGACCGTCAATAAGATTTCTACCCTTGATTTCCATTGCTGCTTCACCTTCGTAAGGGTAAGCAGAACCAAGCTTTAATTTTATATCCTCTGCAGAACGCTCACCAATAAGAAGGTTAAAGGTTCTTTTAACGTAAGAAATAATAGCTTCATCAAAATTATCACCGGCAACGCGGCAAGATTTTGAGGTAACAATATCACCAAGCGATATAACAGCGACCTCGCTTGTACCACCGCCGATATCAACAATCATGCTACCTGTAGCATCAAGAACGGGAAGACCCGCGCCGATTGCTGCTGCCATAGGCTCCTCAATAAGGCTCACGTATCTTGCGCCTGCACTCTTTGCTGCATCATGCACCGCACGGCGTTCAACCTCGGTAACGCCTGACGGGATACAAATCATAACTCTTGCCCTGTTAAAAGGAGAACTGCTTATTGCTCTTTTTATAAACTCCTTAAGCATATCCGCAGTCATATCAAAATCGGCAATAACGCCATCTTTAATCGGTCTTACTGCAGTAATTGATCCGGGTGTTCTGCCAATCATTCTTTTAGCATCTGCACCAACAGCAACAACTGTTTTAGGATTTGTTCTTTCGTCAACAGCAACAACTGAAGGTTCTCTTATAACAATACCTTTACCTTTAACGAAAACAAGTGTATTGGCGGTACCTAAATCCACGCCTATATCCTGTGAAAAAAGCATTTATATACATCCTTTCGGGTTATTTTTTCTTTGAAATAATATAAGTTACGAAGAAAACGATTGCTGACACCGTAACTATTGTGGCGCCTGCAGATGTATCTGCATAGAAAGAAATAAGCAGACCACTCAATGCGCTGAAAAGTGAAATCAAAACAGATACCGCCAGATATTGACGGGAGTTTTTTGTAACATTTCTGGATGAAGCGGCAGGAAGAATAAGAAGAGAGTTTATAAGAAGAATTCCTACCCATTTTATTGAAAGCATTACAACTACCGCAACAACCACAACGAAAATGTTTTCGTAAAGTGCCGTTTTAATTCCTCTGCTTGCGGCAAGCTCTTTATTAACGGAAATTATAAGGAGTTTATTATAAATAACGCACCATATAACAACTATCGCAACAAGAGTTATAAAAAGACATAAAATTTCTGCGCCTGTAACGCTTAATATATCACCAACAAGATACGTGCTGTATTTTGTAAAGCCACCGCCATAGGAAAGAATTAAAAGTCCTACAGCAATGCTTGCGGAAGAAAACACGCTTATAACAGTATCCGACGACGTATTGCCTTTGTTTTTTACTTTTGTTATAAGAAGGGCAATAACAACTCCGAAAACGACGAGAGAAATCAGTTCATTCTCTATACCTAAAACCACACCGAGGGCAATACCCGTAAACGCGCTATGACCTAAAGCATCGGAGAAAAACGCCATTTTGTTGTTTACTGCCATAGTTCCTAAAATGCCCATAAGCGGTGCAATAAGCATCACTGCAATTACAGCATTGACCATAAATTTATAGTCTGCCCACGCAAAGGGAAGGCCGGAAAAAATACTATATATAAGCTCCATATCACGCCCACCTTTCAGGCACGCTGAAGAAGACGTTTTTAAATTCACGGGAATCAAAAACCTCTTGCGCAGAGCCGGTTTTTAAAACGGTTTTATTTATAAGAACAACATTATCTGCATACTCTTTTACAATGCCTAAATCGTGTGACACCATAGCAATTGCCATATGGTAATTCTTTTTAAGATTAAGTATTGCTTCATAGAAGATCTCGCTACCCTTAGCATCAACACCTGAAACAGGCTCGTCGAGAACAAGAAGCTCCGGAAGAGGATACAAGGCATTCACAAGCATAACGCGCTGAAGCTCACCGCCGGAAAGCTCACCTAGCTTACGATTTTTCAGATCAAGGCAACCAACAGACTGAAGAGCCTCGTCAATTTCTTTAATGTGTTCCTTCTTCCTTTTAAAACAAACGGGAGAGTTTGTTCTTCCAACAAGAAGAAAATCTTCAACGCTTATTGGAGCAGATCGGTCAAAATCAAGGTGTTGAGGCACATAACCGATTGTAACCTTGCTGATTTTTTCACCATCATGTGATTCAAAGCTCACATTTCCTTCATGGCGGATTTCTCCTAAAATGGATTTAACAAGAGTGGTTTTACCTGCACCGTTAACGCCTATAACGGCAGTTAATTCACCGCAATGAAGGTGAAATGACACATCCGAAAGAAGCGTATCTCCGCCTTTTTTCACTCCGATATTATTAACTGAAATTTTGCAAAGACCGCAACCATTTTCGAAAGCCATCAATTCACCGCCTTTAAAATAATTTTAATGTTTTCCCGCATAGTATCCTCATATGCGTTTTTTTCTTTTTCACCACTTATAACAGGGTTAAGAACATAAATTTCTGCACCTGTTTCATTTTTGAGAATTTCTGCAGCGCTGCCCTCATAATCAGGTTCGATGAAAAGGGTTTTTACTCCGTGTTCTTTTATTTCTTCTGAAATATGCGCCAATTCTTTTGCAGAAGGCTCGCCGCCTTCATCACTTTCTATAGTGGTAAGAATATGAAAGCCCAAATCTTCTGCAAGATAAGCATATGCATCGTGAAAGGTTACAACAGACTTACCCTGCAACTGAGCCTTTGCGTTTTCTATTTCTTCCTTAAGTTCAGAAAGTGTTTTCAAATAATCTTCCGTGTTTTTCTGTATCTTTTCTTCATACTCAGGGAAAGCAGAAATAATGCCACCGCTTATATTCTCAACCTGCTTTATGGCGTTATCTACAGATAACCACATGTGAGAGTTTTCTTCATGATCGTGAGAATGACCTGAATGCTCTTCCTCGTGAGTGTGGGAGCATATACGCTCAACACCTATAGAGGAATCGACAATTCTTTCATCCGCCTCTCTGTGATATAAATCCTCAATAAAGCCTTCCATTCCTGCTCCGTTTATAACAAAAATACTGCAATCGCTGATAAGACGAGCGTCTTTAGCGGTAATGGTGTAATCGTGCAGGCAACCGGTATTCTGCTCTGCCATGCATTCTACGCTGAGTTCGTCAATCCCATCAACAATATTCAACGTAAATATATATACGGGATAGAATGACACGGCAATTATCTTTTTGTCTGGAGATTGTTTTGCCGTGCACCCGGTAAGGAGTACCAAAGGAATGCACAGAAGCAATGCTAAAAACTTCTTCAATTATTCCTCACCCTACTAACCTGATTTTGTATGGAGTTTCTGAACCGTACATACCCGTTTCAATCTTGACGAAGTATACGCCCGCTGGAAGTTCAACAACACCTGTAGAAACAAGACTTTCGTTAAGAGCAGATGTAATCTCAGATTTAACATTGCCCTTATCATCAACAATACTTATGTTCCAGCAAATATCGCTACCTACCATGTTCTCGTGGGCGAACTCTACGCATACGCGCCTTGCATCTACAAGATTGAATCTGTAGTAGTCCTCGTCATAAGTTACGTCAGATGAAAGAATTGCACCTTCATAACGTGTACCGAATTCAATAGTCTGGCAATTAAGCATTGAGCTGTTTGGCTCATACTCATAGTTTTCTTTTTCTGTATATGTCCAATTGAGAGTATATGTGGAGGAGTTATAAGAAACCGAATCGCCATCTACAAGCACATAATACTCTCCCTTTGGAAGACCTAAACCTCTAAGCTCCATAGTACCTGAATTCCACTTGGAAATTCTTCTCACTATTTCATGATATGTTCCGTCAGGAAGTGGCTTGAGAACGCGGATATTCCACCCATTCTTATCACCCTCCTGAAGCTCGTGGGTGAAAGTGAGGTCAATATATCCATTGCCTTCAACATTAAATTTATAATAATCCTTATCAAGACTCAAAAGTCTGTCTGCAAGACTACCGCTCATTGAAATACCTTGTGGAAGCTGAATTGCTTCTTCAGGTATATCGTTAAATTCAAATTCAAAGTTAATTGCCTTTTCAGAGCCTATAACGAGAGTATATTCATCCGCAGAATCTGTCTGCGCCTCAACACATAGATGATATGTACCTGTTTTCAGACCAAGCTTACCTGTTTTTATAACAAGGTCTGTTCTTCTTGATGCAAACTGAGTAATTTTCTGATTATCCGCATTGTAAAGAGTTATTGTCCATCCAACAACAGGGAAAGTGCCATCAGGATGAGTAAAGGAAATATTAACGCAACTATCCTGGTCAAGAGTAAATGTATACCAGTCCATATCAGTACCGCTTGACCTGTTGGATGTGTTGCCGTATTTACCATAACCAACAGCAACAGGTGTTGCATCTTCCTTAACATCATTCGGCTCTTTTTCGTATGAATCCGACTCTGTAAATGTGGTTTTAAGAGTATACTCGCTCTCAAGAAAATAAAGACCAGGTGTTACCATAATACAATATGTACCCGGCGTAATACCAATGTCCTTCCAATCAGAAGTAACATCCGCCCAAAACGATTCATAATAGGCAAGCTCTTTATATTCCTTTTCCTTTGAGCTCGCTTTATCAAGAAGCTTATAAAGAGTAACTACCCACCCACATTTTCCGGGGTCAGTAACGTTTTCATGCTCCAAAATGATATTGAGAGCTCCATTTGAAGCCACCTCAAAAACATATGCCTCATAATCCTCTTTATCGGTAATAATACCCTTTATAGCTGTTCCTGTTTTTATATATGTGGGAGTATTCGTTTTAAAAAGCCCGTTATCAACATTGAGAGCAATACCGCAAACGGCAAAGATGCCAAAAAGTATTGCCATAACCGAAATAACAGCTATAATTCTTTTTCTGGCTTTAGTCATTTTAAACTCCTTTTTATTTTTTCAATAACACCAGAGCAATCTGCCCCGCTATCTGTATTAGCACAAAGGAAGGATTCCTTCATTTCAACATTAAGAATTGTAAATGCACACTTTAATTGGCTTTGCATATACTCGAAGGCTTTTTCTCCGCCTCTGCCGGACGCCACAACGAGGTATGCAAACCTTTTCTTCTCAATGGATTGCTTTTTATTGTTGTAATAAAAACTTGTGTAGTACACTTGAAACCTGTCAATAAGACTTTTAATCGGTGCGGAAAAAGTTCCATTATAAATTGGGCTGAAAAAAATTATTTCATCACATTCCTCAAAGCTTTTATAAAAAGCATCAAGGTCTGTATTTACGCATCTGCCGTTGGTCTCGCAAAAATTGCAGCCATTACACGGAGCGAAATTTTCGGCATATGTATCAAAAATTATAAATTCCTCATCTTTTAAAAAATCAACTATTTCATCACATATTCTGTTTGTGTAGCCCTTTTTCCTGCCCGAACCTTTGATTATAAGAATTTTTTTACTCATTTATATCTAATTCCTGCATACAGTATTTGCACACTAATTTACCACCCGTAGTTTCATGGAACAAGGGCGGAAGGTAGCCTTCTGTTGATGTTATACAATCAGCTTTATTGCATTTATGCTGATGTGTTGGCTCTTCCCATGACGGAGCAATATTTCTACCGGGTTTATTAGAAACTGTTTTTATAAGAGAAATAAGACACGCATCCGTAAAATATCCAAAAGCCCTAAAATACTTTGCTCGGGAGTCAGAATCAACACTCATATCAAGCTCCTCTCCCCTTGGAAAAGCGTGCATAATAAGAAGGTCAGGCTTTGCAACCATAAGCATTCTCTCATCAAGAGTAAAATTATGCTTTCTCGATTCATACATTATTTGGCTATCAAAAGATGCTTTTTCAACCTTTGTCATATATAAAACATCAAGCTGAGGAAGTATTTCAAAAAGATTATCAAAAACCACAAAAGGCTTTTCTCTTTTTTCCATAAGCGCAACATAATCGTCGGACAATGGTTTTCCGTTCACAGAAATGAAATAGAATTCATTACCCTTGTAAAGATTAAGACATTGGAGAAAACCTTTAACCTGAGAATTATTTGAAAAATCTCCTAAAAATCCAACCTTTAAATTAGATACATGTCTCTTTTCCATCCAAACTGTAGAAATATCTGCAAGCGTCCTTACCGGATATGCTCTTTCACCATCGCCGGCATTTATAACAGGCACAGTAGCATAGAGAGAAGCAGCTCGTGCAGCACCCTTCTTCGGATGACTCAACACAATCACATCACCAATTGCGGACATTTCCATAACCTGATCTTTAAGAGATACACCATCTGCATATTTGTAATTAATTGCCGCACCTCCTGTACGGGCAGCAACAGCTGCAAATGCAGCCTGAGCAAATTGATTTTCTTCAAAAAAAGCGTTTACAACAGTTTTACCTTTCATCTCATTTGCGTAAACACTGCTATTTTCTTTAACAAACGAGAACTGGTTAAGAGTTTCTCTCAATTCCTCTCTTGTAAAATCTGTAATATCAATAAATCTCTTCATTGCCATACGGCTCACCTCCGAAGAAAATAACAAAAACAAAATCCAGCGACACCTATCCATAATCGCTTAATTATAACATACAATATATACAAAAATAAATACCTTATTTAAAATTTAACTATATTTTAAAAAAAAATTAACAAAAGAAAAAACCGCCGTTCTCAAAGAGAATGGCGGTTTAATCTTAATTAATAATCTTAATTATTCAGCAACAGGAGCTTCTACAGGACAATCACCTGCACATGCACCACAATCGATGCACTTGTCAGCGTCGATTACATAGATGCCGTCGCCTTCTGAGATTGCTTCAACAGGGCAGCTTGCTGCACATGCACCACAAGAGATGCAAGCGTCTGTAATTTTGTATGCCATTTACATTTACCTCCCTTACATTTGAAGATAGGGTAAAGTGCAAAGAACTTTGCACCTTGCTCTATCACATTGTAACATAATTTTTTCAGAAATCAATAGAAATTTATAAATTGTATCTATTATTTATTCTTCGTCATCTTCCTCTAACTTGGCTTTTCTGATAAGTTTCACATCGCGCCTGTTATATTCCGCAGGCAATGCTTCAGGACGCCTTTCAAGAGAAATCTTCAGTTTACCTGTAAGAAGATTGCTTTCAGTAACTGTACCCCTACCCTCTCTTGTATCTACCAAAGAGCCTACGCGAGGAGTTATTTTATTAAGATACTCATATGAATCCTGCTCATACTTAAGGCAACAAAGCAGTCGACCGCAAGTACCACTAATTTTTGTAGGGTTAAGGGATAGGCCTTGTTCTTTTGCCATTTTAATTGAAACAGGGTGGAAATCGTCTAAAAACTGTGAACAACAGAAAGGTCTGCCACAAATACCGAGGCCTCCAAGCATTTTGGAAACGTCGCGCACACCAATCTGACGCATTTCAATACGTGTTCTGTATTGAGCTGCAAGAATTTTTACAAGCTCTCTGAAATCTACTCTGTCGTCTGATGTGAAATAGAAAAGCATCTTGCTGCCGTCAAAGGTGCATTCCACCTCAACAAGCTTCATATCAAGACCTAATTCAACAACCTTTTTATCACAGAAAGCAAATGCTTCTGCTTCTGTTTTACGGTTCATCTCAACAGTCTTCATATCATCAGCATTAGCAGCTCTTATTACCTTTTTGAGAGGATGAATAATTTCATCGTCGTTTACTGTGTGGTTAGGAACTACCGCCTCACCGCATTCAATACCGCGGACTGTTTCCACAATAACATTTGAGCCTTTTGAAAACTCTTTTCCATCAGGGTCAAAATAATATATTTTGCCGCCCTCTTTAAAGCGGACACCTAAAACTTCTGCCATATTTCGTCTCCTACAACGCTGAATCACAGTCTTGCACAAAGCACAGCTGTAAGTAGCGTATAATTTGGGTTGTTTTCAAGTGATTGGTAAATTGCAGAAACTGCATCATACATATCAAGAAGTTTCTTTAATGTATTTTTATCAGAAAGCGCCTGACTATACTCAACCATATCAGCAATCAAAGCCTTACCCTGAGATTTTAATGCAATTGCATCACGCAAAACACCTATAAATAAAGACAATACTTCTGCAGTAAGGTTTTTGTTTCCATCAAGAGAAGCTGTTGCCTTGATTTTATCAAATTCATATGATGATGAAACTGCCAAAGAAAGATTTTTCACTATCTCATTTGCTTTTTCGCTGTACTCTGTATCCTCTGTTTTTCCGAGCCTTAACCTGACAACTCGTGAAAGAACGGTGCCTATTACGGCATTGGCATTCTGAGAAGTAAGCACGAAGGCAGTATAGCGAGGTGGCTCTTCAAGAATCTTAAGTAAAAGATTCTGACACTCCTCATTCATATTATGAATTTCTGATAATATATACACCTTTTTTTCCGCATCGTTAGGTGTGAGATAAGCATCTGACACAACCTTTTTAATATCTGCCTTAACGAAGGATTTTTTATCCTCAGGCTTTGCAACGGTAATAATATCGGGGTGTATATTTTCATCTGCCTTACGGCAATTTTCGCAAGCGCCACAAGGAGTACGCTCCTGATTGGAGCACACAATCATTTTTGCGGCAAGGCGGGCAAGCTGAGCTCGCTGAAGTTCACCGGAACCGTCTATAAGAACAGCATGAGGACATCTTCCGTCAGCAAAAAAGCTATCAAGCGCCGCAAGAACATTCTCGGGGATATTCACATAATCACTCATATCTTTTTACAAGTCAAGTTAATATAACTTACTTTTATATTATAATTTATTTTCTTTGTCTTTACAACAATTTATTTCAAAGTTTCTTTCTATAACTGCCCTGCCGCGCCAGTTAAATGCTCGGTCCTCAATATTATCACCTTTAGTGAATCTGCTCTTTGCTGTTTCTGCAAATTCAACCACGGGAGTTATCTCAATATTTTTGTTCATAGGGCAAGCATTCTGACAAATATCGCAGCCCCATATACATCCATTTTTCTCAATGCATTTTCTTTCCTCTTGTGAAAGCTCACCTTTTTTCTGGGTGATGTGAGAAAGGCATTTAGAAGCATCAACTTTATATCCGCTTATCGCACCGAGAGGACACTTTTTCTCGCAGATACCGCAGCCAATACAAGTTCTGTCTTCAGGTACAGACGGATCAATTTCTTTATCAGTTATTATTTCACCGATAAAACAAAAGCTGCCGTATTTTTCGTTTATAAGAAGTCCGTTTCTGCCTTTGACTCCTAAGCCACACATCACAGCTGTATCAACTTCCCTTATCGGTGAGTTATCGCAAAAGCAGGAAAATTCGTTTTCGGGATAAAGGCGTTTAAGCTCTTTACATGCTTTTTCCAAGTATCTATCTGCAATTACATGGTAATCAGCAGGCACAGCATACTTTGAAATATTTGAATTCTCATAAAAATCTTCTCCTAAAAAATAAGGAAAAAGATACATAATAACACTTTTAGCGTTTTCAGGAATGCGACTTTGGGCTCTGCAGGGTATAAGCTCGCCAACCTTTGAAAATTCGCATACACCACAAGGAAGAATATCACTTAAAGGTAAATTCATCATAGCTTACTTAACGCAATCATAACAGGGATTGTTAAAACGGATAATGCAGAATCAAAGGAAACCACCTGAGAAGCAACGCCTGTATCCTTACCATATTTTGCTGCAAACATAGCAGTGTTATTAGCGCTTGGAACAGATGCAGAAATAATGCAGGCTGTTAACATAGTACCGGCAATGCCTGCCAGCTTAAAAACACCGAACATTATGAGCGGCATTACTACAAGCTTTAAAAGAGCAACCATATAATTTTCTTTAACCCTGAACATTGATTTTAGGTCTGTATTTGCAATATATGTGCCAAAGAAAATCATAGCTACAGGAGTATTGAGATTTGAAATATGCCCAACTGCTGAATTAAGAGCATCAGGGATATTTATATCAAAAATAAAGAAAGGCAATCCAACAAGAACGGAAATTACGCCCGGATTCAAAATAAGCTTTTTGATTTCAAACTTTGCCTTGCCCTCACCCTTGGTCATAAGCCATACACCGTGAGTAAAACAAAGAATATTAAAAGCAACAACACCTGCGGAGCAATAGAACACACCTTCACTGCCAAGGAGCGCCTGACAGAGTGGTAGCGCCATATAGCCCATATTACCATAGCTTACAGCGTACTTATACACTACACTGTATTCACCGCATTTATTGAAAAATGGTAATGCAATAAGTATACCAACGGTGAGAGTACCTGTCATACATAAAAAGGCTATGAAAAATGAACCTGCAGTTTCAAGGCTGAACTCCATATTCATAAAGGATTGAACAATAACCGCCGGTGTTATTATATAAAACAACAGGTCGTTTGATTTTTTTGCAATATCCTGAGTAAAAATATGCAAACGGTCGGCTGCAAAGCCGACCGCAACAATCAAAAAGAGAACTAAAACCTGTTGCGCGGCTGTCATCATATTACTGAAAAACATTATTATCTCCTGCCACACAAAATGGGTATTTTATTTTTGTTGATTCTTTTTCATATCAGCAAGGGAAATAGGCTTAAGGTCATCTGCGATCTCTTCTTCGACAATAGGAGCTTTTCTCAGACCGAAAAGACTCTTCTTGTCTTTTTTTGCCTTTTCTACATTAGCCTTTGGTGCCTGAACAGGTGATTCAATAACTACACTCTCTTCGGAAACCTCTGCACCGATTTCAGTTACTTCTTCGAAAGCATCTTCAACCGGCTCTTCAACTGTTTCTTCAATAGCTTCTTCAGCTACCTCTTCAGTTTCTTCTTCAACTATTTCCTCAACAGCTTCTTCAACTTCTTCAGTTGCTTCCTCAACTATTTCTTCTGTTTCAGCTTCAACTGTATCTTCGATAATTTCTTCAACCACTTCAGCAGGCTCTTCGGCAATTGTTTCTTCAACTGCTTCTTCAACAACCTCTTCACCAGCTTCTTCTGCAATTATTTCTGCATTATCAAAGAAATTATCCTCTTCAACTGTTTCTTCAATCGTTTCTTCAATAACTTCCTCATCAGGTTCTTCTACAGCTGCTGGAGCTTCTTCAAAGAACACAGGCTCTTCGATTTCTTCAACCTCTTCTGCTTCTTCAAAGAGTTCATATTCAGGCTCTTCATCTACAACTTCCTCAACAACAGGCTTGCTGTGTTTTACAACTACATCCTCGTCGCTGGGAAGCTGAACCTCTGCAATTGTGCGGATGTTTTTGAGACCATCCTTAAAGCCAACGCCCAAAGATGCTACAATGTATGAAAGCACAAAAAGAAGAATTGCAAGGTGAGCAAAATTGAACTCATAGCCCTCAACATATGGAAGACCAACAACCGCACATACGAGGCGTGGTACTGTTACAAGGCCTGCAAAAAGTGCTGCAGAAAAACCGTAGCCGTAAATCCCCCACATACAATCTTCTGTAAAAACACCTGAAGAAATTCTTGCAAATGTAAGGAAGAAAAGCATCGCAAAAACAAGCATAAAGATTTCAAAAAGAAGCTCTGAAACCTTAATGAAGCTTACTGCTGTCATAAGTCTTGAAATAAGCATTGTAATAGCCCAGCACAAAGGAGAAAGAGCAAGAAGCTTATATTCCTTGTAAGATGCTTTGCCGTTGAGATGGCTTACCGCAAAAATAAGTAAATAGAAAATGGCAAAAATTGCAAAAACGAACTCTAACACAAGGAAAGCTCCGCCATTCTGCTCAAGATTTGAGGAGAATAGACTTTTAAACATTTCAAAGTTAAAACCGCCCTGAACCTGGGGCACTACCTTTTTTTCAATAACTAAAATATCCCATCCTAAGCCAACAACCATTATAAGAGAGCCTACGCCAAGAATTGGGTTCTTACCTGTAGGCAGCTTGGGCGAAGGAACCTCTTTACTAAGAAAGCTTAACGCCATAAATATAAGTGCAAAAATAAAAATTGCACCATAAAGCACAGGGATAGTAACATCGTTACCATTATAAAAGCCATTTGTGTAATCAACAACTGCAAGGAGCTGATACACACGTGTTGGCAACGCTGTAAGCATTGCAGCAGCAAAAACAAAAATAAGATATTTCATTTTAACTGCACTCAAACTACCTTTAAGATTTTTCATAATTTCAACCCTTCCGAAACTGAAAATTATCTTTCGTCAAGCGGCACATAAACCGCAGTATTCTTAAAGCCTGATATTCTCTCTTCAATAGGAACATATTCCTTTGGAACTGTAAGATTCTTATATGCAGGGCGGATAACTCTGTTGCCTGAAATAAGCTCTTCAATGCGGTGAGCAGACCAACCTGCTACACGTGCAATGGCAAAAAGAGGAGTATAAAGGTCCTCAGGAATACCGAGCATCTGATAAATAAGACCTGAATAAAGGTCAACGTTTGCACAGATTTTTTTGTTATTGTGTTTTTCTGTTGCAAAAATTTCAGGAGTAAGCTTCTCAATAAGTTCAAGGGCACGGAAATCTGCACCGAAGCCTTTTTCATCTGCAAGCTTTTCTGCTTCACGCTTAAGAATTATCTGACGAGGATCGCTAAGGGTATAAACTGCATGACCCATACCATAAACAAGACCTGTTTTATCGCCTGTTTCTCTGTTTATAAGCTTTCTGAGGAAGTCAGCAACCTGACCTTCATCTGTAATATCAGAAACCTCTGCTTTAAGATAATTCATCATTTCTGCAACCTTAAGGTTAGCACCACCATGGCGAGGACCCTTAAGAGAGCCTATACCGGCAGAA